>ERZ777305.217-NODE-217-length-98809-cov-48.930980_pt1 | contig 98809 bp, 80 predicted proteins | sample MGYA00374965_ERZ777305 | MGnify/ENA primary metagenome ERZ777305 (study PRJEB29328, sample SAMD00013331) | mouse gut metagenome | study: EMG produced TPA metagenomics assembly of the Metagenome analysis of fecal microbiota from mouse which was promoted... | reverse complement strand
TTAACATAAAATACACCACCCTGTCGTTAACAATGATTATTAAACAACCTCTTATTCCGTGTCGCACGACGGACACAGCCCGTCGAGCACGTAGTTGGCGGAAAGCGCGCGGAAGCCCTCGGGCAGCGGCACGCGCGGCACAGGGCAGTCGATGCAGTAGGTGCGGCCGCAGCGCGTGCAGTGGAAATGCACATGGTGGTCGGACGCGCTGTGGCCTCCCGCGCCCGACGGGCACATCTCGTATTTCAGCGAGCGTGTGCCGTCGTTCACGGTGTGCGCCACGTGGCTGTCGGCCAGCAGGCTGAGCACGCGGAATATGCCCGAACGCTCCATCGTGGGCAGCAGCTCCTCGAGGTCGGCCAGCGACAGAGGCGACTGCGCGTGCTGGAGCGCGTCCACCACAAGGATGCGGTTGGGCGTGGGCTGTATGCCAGCCTGGCTCAGAGCTTGCTCGGCACGTTCCTTCATCGCTTTACACAAGACTCTTGAACGAAGCGGGCACGGGTGTGGAGAAATTCATGTCGCGGCGCGTGCGCGGATGCACGAAGCGCAGCGTGCGCGCATGCAGGGCGAGACGGCGTATGGGCGCCGTGACGGCGCCGTACTTGCGGTCGCCGGCTATGGGGTGGCCTATCTGCTGCATGTGCACGCGTATCTGGTTCTTGCGGCCGGTGGCGAGCTGCAGCTCCACCAGGGCATAATTGCCTCGGGCGGCAAGGGTGCGGTATTCCGTGACGGCCTCGCGTCCTGCCTCGGCGTCGGCGGTGACATACACCACATGCTCGGCATTCTCCGCCAGCCTGCTGCGCACGATGCCCTCCGAGGGGTCGGGGGCGCCGCCTTCCACCACGGCCACGTAGCGGCGTTCGAGCACCATGTTGTTCCAGTTGTGCTGCATGGTCTCCTTGGCCTCGGCCGTCTTGGCGAACATCATCAGCCCGGACGTATGCTGGTCGAGACGGTGCACGATGAAAAGCTTCTGGCGGGGGTCCACACGCTTCACGTAGTCGCGCAGTATGGAATAGGCCGTGCCGTCTCGCTTGCTGTCGGTGCCCACCGACAGCAGGCCGTAGCCCTTGTTCACAACTATTATGTCGTCGTCCTCGTACACTATCTTGATGCGCGGGTTGGAGAATGTCTGAAACTCACGCGAAGTGTTCACTCGCACCTCCGAGCCGGTTTCCACCGCAGTGTCCCACTGCGTGGTCACTACGCCGTCCACCATCACCTGGCGGTGTTTGAGATAGTCCTTCACGGTGGTGCGCTTGCGGTCGGGCATGCTCTGTATCAGAAATTCGAGCAGGCCGGCAGGAGCTTCGGCGCGGAAGGAGAGTATGATGTCGGGGCGGCGCTTGGCGCGTTCGGCCCCGGGTTTGCATGGGAGTTGGCGTGGCATTATGTCTGGTTGGTTTGTTTACTTTTTTGCGCGTGCGGTGCGGCGGCCGGCCGTACGCTTGGGTTTCACATCCTGCGAGGCTATGATCTCACGCACTTCGTCGAGGGTGAGCGCCGCAGGGTCGGCTATGGTTTTGGGTATTTTGTAATTGGCGCCGTCGCTGGCTATGTACACCCCGAAGCGGCCGTTGAGAATCTGCGTGCCGGGGGCTTCGTCGAATGTCTTCACCACTTTTTTGCTTTCGGCGTCGCGTTTGGCGAGGATAAGCTCGACAGCCCTTTCCAGACCCACCGACGCGGGCGCCTCGTCCTTGGGAATGCTCACGAACTTGCCTTTGTGGCGCACATACGGACCGAAGCGGCCTATGGCCACCGTCACGTCGGCATCCTCGAAGCTTCCGAGCTCACGCGGAAAATCGAACAGGCGCAGGGCCTCCTCCAGGGTGATTGTGGCCACGCTCTGCCCTTTCAGGAGCGAAGCGAAGCGCGGCTTGGTGTCGCCTTCTCCGTCGCCCACCTGCACGAGGGGGCCGAAACGGCCTATCTTCACGCTCACCGGCTCGCCCGTGGCGGGGTCGGTGCCCAGCACGCGTTCGCCCACTTTGTGCTCGAGGCGCATGTTGAGCGTGCGGTCCACCACCGGGTGGAACATGCTGTAGAAATCGCTGATTTCGCCTGCCCACGGCAGCTTGCCCTCGGCGATGTCGTCGAAACGCTCCTCCACGCGTGCCGTGAAGTTGTAGTCGAGGATGTCAGGAAAATATTCCGTGAGGAACTTGTTCACCACCGTGCCGATGTCGGTAGGCACGAGTTTTCCCTTGTCGCTGCCAACGGCCTCCGTGCGCTCCGTGCGGCGTATCCGCCCTTCGGCGTCGAGGGTGAGCACGCCGTAGCTGCGCTCGGTGCCTTCGTGCTCGCCTTTCTCCACATATTCGCGCTGCTGGATGGTCGATATGGTGGGCGCGTAGGTCGAAGGGCGGCCTATGCCCAGCTCCTCCATCTTGCGCACGAGAGTGGCCTCGGAATAGCGCAGCGGCTGCTGCGTGAAGCGTTCCGTGGCGGTCATGCCGAGCGCCTCGAGCGGCATGCCGGGAGAGAGCACCGGAAGGGTGGACGCGCCGTCGTTTTCGCGGATGTCGGCCTCGCTCTCGTCAGAGCTCTGTGCGTGCGAGGCGTAAACCCGCAGATAGCCGTCGAACTTCACCACTTCGCCCGATGCCGTGAAGCGGTCGTCGCCTGCCGCGCCCGCGGCGGTTATGTCCACCGTGGTCTTCTCTATCTGTGCGTCGGCCATCTGCGAGGCAAGCGTGCGCCGGCGTATGAGGGCGTAGAGGCGTTTTTCCTGCGATGTGCCGTCGATGGAGGGACGGTCGACATAGGCGGGGCGAATGGCCTCGTGGGCTTCCTGCGCGCCCTTGCTGTTGGTGTGGTAGCGGCGCACGTGCAGGTAGTCGGCTCCGATTTTGGCAGTGATTTCAGCCGATATTGCCGCAAGGGCCTCCTCGCTGAGGTTCACGGAGTCGGTACGCATATAGGTTATGTGTCCGGCCTCGTACAGGCGCTGCGCCACCATCATGGTCTGCGCCACCGTGAATCCCAGACGCCTCGAAGCCTCCTGCTGGAGAGTCGATGTGGTGAACGGAGGCGCCGGAGCCTTGGAGTGCGGCTTCACCTGCACGTCGGCCACTTCGAAGCGTGTGCCGGCGCAGCGGCCGAGCAGTTCGCGGCCTGCGGCCTCGTCGGGCAGGCGGCGGCTGAACTCCGCCGCAAAAGCCGCGCCGTCGGCAGTGGCGAAAGTGGCTCCCACACGCCAGTAAGGCTCGCTCACAAAGCGTTTTATCTCCTCCTCGCGTTCCACGATCAGACGCACAGCCACGCTCTGCACGCGTCCGGCCGACAGCGCCGGCTTGATTTTCTTCCACAACACGGGCGAGAGCTCGAAACCCACGATGCGGTCGAGCACACGGCGCGCCTGCTGGGCGTCCACGCGGTTCAGGTCTATGCCGCGCGGGTTGGCGATAGCGTTGAGAATGGCTTTTTTGGTGATTTCGTGGAACACGATGCGGCGCGTGTTCTCGGGCTTGAGCTCCAGCACCTCGTAAAGATGCCAGGCTATGGCTTCTCCCTCGCGGTCTTCATCGGACGCGAGCCACACGGTCTCGGCCTCGGCGGCCGCCTTGCGCAGTTCGCCCACCAGCGCCTGCTTCTCTTCGGGAATCTCGTACACAGGACTGAAACCATGGTCAACGTCGATACTGAAACTCTTGCGTTTCAAATCGCGCACATGGCCGTAGCTCGACATCACTTTGAAGTCTTTGCCCAAAAACTTCTCTATGGTTTTTGCCTTGGCAGGCGACTCGACGATGACTAAATTCTTCAACATTTATTGTATATTTATATTCTATGTGTGATTCAAAAAAGTTTTCAGCCGACAAAATTATAAAAAAGAAACGACCTACGGCGCATAAAGGTGCGATTTGCACCTATTTTTATTCGTTTTTAGTTTTTTGAACCCCCTCGCTTGCATCCCTTCGCCGAAAAAATAGTAATTTTGCACAATGCCTTGCCCCAAGAGTTTGTCCAAGATGATACGATTGATCTCACTCCTCGTTTTTGCCGCGGCAGCGCTTCCGGCAGCGGCCTTGTCGGTGCGTGTGTCTCCCGGCACGCTGCGCGACGCGGTGCCCGCACCGGCCTCCGTGGCCACATTGCGCATCGAAGGCGCCGTCGACGCGTCGGACTTCGCGTTCATAGCCTCGGAAATGACATCGCTCGCCACGCTCGACATCTCCGCGGCCTCCATAAGCGCCTACAGCGGCGAGCCGCTCCACGGCCTGCACAGCTTCGAAGCCGCCACCCTGCCGCATTTCATCCTTGCAGGCACGGGCATATCGTCCATCGCCTTGCCGCCATCGCTTGCCGCCATCGGAGACTTCGCCATGGCCGGGACGCCCGTCACGGAAATAACCCTCCCGGAAACAGTGCGCAGCATAGGAGCCGGCGCTTTTGCCGGATGCACGCAACTGCGCGCCGCATCGGTGGCATCTTCGGCCGCAGCACTCGGCGCAGGAGCGTTCGCGCAGTGCACGGCGCTCCAGAGAGTCGCCCTCCCGCAAGGCGCCGCCGTGCCTGACAGGTGTTTCGCAGGCTGCGCCTCCCTCGCCGCCGTATCCGGCTCCGACCGCGCCACAGCCGTCGGAGAGCGTGCGTTCCAAGGCTGCACGGCGCTTAAAGAGCTCACATTCGGCACAGAGCTGAAAACCATAGGCGCACACGCATTCAGCGGCTCCGGACTGCGGCATGCCGACCTCGGCGCATGCTCCGGACTGCACACCGTAGAGGCCGCCGCATTTTCAGGGTGCGGAGACCTGCAGTCGCTGTCGCTGCCCGAAGGCTGCGACGCCGGCGCGGCACACGCGCTCGCCATGGCGTGCACGGCACTCTCGCAGGCGAGCCTGCCCGTGGCGGAAATAGCCGATTTCTCCCTTGCAGGAGCCGACGGCATCGGCCGTCTCACACTCCACCCCTCCCTCGCGCACATAGGCGACAACGCCATGGAAGGCATGACAGGCCTCACGGAAATCGACGCCACGGCGCTCACATCCGTGCCGGCGATCGGAGAAGGCGTATGGAGCGGAGTCAGCCAGAAAACCGTAAAGCTGCACACCGCGCCGGACATGGCCGAAGCCTTCCGGTGCGCCGCCCAGTGGCAGGAATTCGACATCCGTGGACAAAACTCCATAGACGACATACACGCCGCCCCTGCCGGCGGCATGCGCGCACGTTTCGACGGCCACATACTGCTCATCGAATGCCGCGAAACAGCCGCAGAACGCATCCGCGTGGCCGACACCGAAGGCCGCACCCTCGCCCTGCTCGCCGTCGGCACCGACGGCCGCGCCGTGCTCGACACATCGCCGTGGGGCACACACACATACCTGCTCGCCGCCGAAGGCGCCCGTGCGCAGGCCACACTGAAAATAGCAAGAAAACACTGATGGGAAAGAACAAACTGCGCAAATTCAGCGAACTGAGCGAAATAGATTTCGTATACCAGTACCCCTACGGACGCCTCGCCGAGGAAGGATTTCCATGGCGGGGACGGTGGCATGAAGTGTTCGGCAACGACAACCCCATAGTCCTCGAACTCGGCTGCGGAAAAGGCGAGTACACCGTAGGGCTCGCCCGTCGCGACGCCTCCCGCAACCACATAGGCATCGACATAAAAGGCGCGCGCATGCATGCCGGCGCCATGGCCGCGCAGCGCGAAGGGCTGCGCAACGTGGCGTTCGTACGCACCGGCATCGAACTGCTCGACAGATTCTTCGCCCCGGGCGAGGTGAGCGACATATGGGTCACGTTTCCCGACCCGCAGATGCAGAAAGTGAACAAACGCCTCACCGGCACACGCTTCTGCTCCATGTACCGCCGCGTGGCCGCCCCGGGCTGCATGCTCAGGCTTAAGACCGACAGCCCCTTCCTCTACGCCTACACGGCGCGCATGGCGCGCCACAACGGCCTCGCCGTGGCCGCCGACACCGCCGACCTGTACGGCGAAGACTACACCACGGCCGAACCGTGGCTCGGCATACGCACACACTACGAGCAGCAGTGGCTCGAACGCGGCCTGAGCATAAAATACCTCGCATTCTCCCTCGACGGCGACACGCCGCTCTGCGAACCCGAAGCCGACGACATCCCCAAAGACACACACCGCAGCTACTCGCGCGGCTACATACAGATGCCGCAGATGCTCGGCGAAAACTGAAAAAAACACGGAATCATGGCAGAAAACCCCTTATATCCCGCACAAATCACCGACGCCCTGCGCACAGTGCGCTATCCCGGCTCGGGCAAAGACATAGTGAGCCTCGGCATGGTCGAGGACGACATGCGCATCGACGGACGCAAGGTGAGCTTCTCGCTCATCTTCGACAAATCCACCGACCCCTTCGCGCGCTCGGTGGTGAAATCGGCCGAAGCCGCCCTGCACACATTCGTGGCGGCCGACGTCGAGGCCGACATACGCATCAAGACCCGCACTCCGGCCCCCGAGGCAAAAGCCCCGGCGCTCCCCGGCGTGCGCGACATCGTGGCCGTGTCGTCCGGCAAAGGCGGAGTGGGCAAAAGCACCGTGGCCGCCAACCTCGCCGTGAGCCTCGCCGCGGAAGGCTACCGCGTGGGCCTGCTCGACGCCGACATCTTCGGCCCGTCCGTGCCCAAGATGTTCGGCATCGAAGACGAACAGCTCTACATGCACGAAGTGGACGGCCGCAACCTCATCATACCCATCGAGAAATACGGCGTGAAACTGCTCTCCATCGGCCTGATGGTGGAGAAAGACAGCGCAGTGGTGTGGCGCGGCACCATGGCCTCCAACGCCCTTAAGCAGCTTATCGAGCAGGCCGACTGGGGCGAACTCGATTATTTCGTCATCGACATGCCCCCGGGCACGAGCGACATCCATCTGACACTCGTGCAGACGCTCGGCATCACGGGCGCTCTCGTGGTCACCACGCCGCAGGAAGTGGCGCTGGCCGACGCACGCAAGGGCATAGCAATGTTCCGCGACCCGAAAATCAACGTGCCCGTGCTCGGCATCGTCGACAACATGGCATGGTTCACCCCCGAGAAGCATCCCGACGAGCGCTACTACATCTTCGGCTCCGACGAGGCCGTGCGGCGCACAGCCGCCGATTTCGACCTGCCCGTGCTCGCCGAAATACCGCTGGTGGCAGCCGTGGGCGAGCACAACGACTCCGGCAGCCCCATAGCCCTCGGAGGCACACTCAGCGCGCAAAGCTTCATCCACCTGGCCCATATGGTCATCGACGCCGTGGCCCGGCGCAACAGCCAGCTGCCGCCCACCGAGGCCGTAAACGTGAAAAAGAAATGAAGCCCACACTGCTGATTGTCAACGGACCCAACCTCAACCTCACCGGCCGGCGCGAACCTGAAGTGTACGGCACGCGCACGATGGACGAAATCATAGCCGCCACGCGCGCGGCCATGGACGGACGCGCCGTCGTGGAACACTTCCAGAGCAACCACGAAGGCGACATAATAGACTGCCTGCACACCCACGGCTTCGGAGCCGTGGACGGCATAATACTCAACGCCGGGGCCTACACCCACACATCGCTCGCCATAGCCGACGCCGTGGCCGCCGTCAGCGTGCCCGTGGTGGAAGTGCACATGAGCCGCACGGCAGCGCGCGAACAGGTGCGCCGCCACTCGTTCATAGCACCGGTGTGCGCCGGCACCATAGCAGGATTCGGGCACGACGTCTACCGTCTCGCCGCCGAGGCCCTGCTGGCACTCGTGTCAGCACGCGGATGACGCGATGCGTGCAGGGTAAGGCTCAGCCTCGTTTGCGAATGTAAATTTTTTCATTTGGCGTTGTAAATCTATCGGTATTTTTAGCTAACTTTGAGGGCAGAACGGACAAGTTTCACACCACCGTCCCATGAGATTGCCTAAACTGCTATGAGTCAAGAAATTTATCACATCCCCGCTTTACTCATGCCATCCGTCGACGCGCTCTGCGTCACGCCCGGAGGCATCTACGTCGACGCCACCTACGGCGGCGGCGGCCATTCGGCGGCCATACTCGAACGCCTCGACGCCGGCGGACACCTCTACGGCTTCGACCAGGACGAGGATGCTGTGAAACGCGCTCCCGCCGCCGGCGACCCGCGTTTCACCATGGTTTACAGCAATTTCCGCTACCTCAGCAACTTCATGGACTACTACGGTGTCGAATCCGTGGACGGCGTGCTCGCCGACCTCGGCGTGAGTTTCCACCACTTCGACGACCCGACACGCGGATTCTCATTCCGCTGGGAGGGCAGCCTCGACATGCGCATGAACCGCCGCGGCGGACGCTCCGCAGCCGACCTCCTCGCATCGGCCTCCGCCGAAGACCTCACACGCCTGCTGCGCCTTTACGGCGAACTGCGGCAGGCTCCGCGCATCGCCGCGGCCATCGTCAAGGCACGCGAGGCAGGCAGCCCCGTGGCCACAGTCGAAGCGCTGCGCGCCGTGGCCGAACCGATGCTCAACCCCCGACAGCTCAAAAAAGAGATGGCACAGCTGTTCCAGGCGCTGCGCATTGAAGTGAACGACGAACTCGGAGCACTGCGCTCGCTCCTGCAGCAGGCACTGAAAGTGCTGCGCCCGGGAGGACGCCTGGCCGTCATCACCTACCATTCGCTCGAAGACCGCCTCGTGAAGAACTTCATGCGCACAGGCTCCATCGACGGCGAGGAGCGGAAAGACTTCTTCGGACGCTCGCTCGCGCCCATGCGCCTGCTCACATCCAAACCCGTCGTGCCCGGCGAAGACGAGATTGAAGCCAACCCGCGCAGCCGCAGCGCCAAACTGCGCATTGCCGAAAAACTCCCCGACGCCGAGACATGAAAAACCTGAAGATGCCCAAGGCCGACGGCAGAAAAATAGCCGGCAGCATAAGCTACTTCACACACGGCCACTTCCTCACGAGCGGCCTGTTCAAGCGCTATTTCTTCGCCGTGCTGCTCGCCGTGGCGCTCATCATGATGAGCATCTCGGTGCGCTTCGACTGCGTCACCGGCATGGAAAGCATATCGGCCCTGCGCACACGCCTCGAGGTCGTGCGCACGGAGCTGCAGCGCGAACGCTCGGCCTACATGAGCACCACCCGGGAATCCACCATGCAGCACCGCGTCGACTCGCTCGGCCTCGGCCTCGGCATACAGCAGCATCCACCCTTCAAACTCCCCCCCGAAAATGGGCACGAATAGCAAAAACGACCGGAACTCGCGCCGCGCGGGCATACTGATGAACCTCGGCATCGTGGTCAGCGTCATCATTGCCATGTCCGTAGGCATCGTGTTCATGCTCATCAACACCACCATAGTCAACGCCGAGGCATGGAACGCCAAAGGGCAGCGGCAGCTCGACACCATCACCCCCATACAGCCACTGCGCGGCGACATACTCGCCTGCGACGGCTCCATACTCGCCACCAACCTCAACTACTACGACGTAAGCATCGACTTCCGCCCGAAGCGCTTCCTCATACGCCAGTACGTGCAGTCGCTCGACAGCCTCGCCGACACTCTCGCCGTCTACTTCCCCCACCGCACACGCAAGCAGTGGCACGACTACCTCTCCGCACCGCTGTCAAAACCGAAAAGCAAACGCAGCGGCACCTACCGCCTCGTGCGCAACGTGCCTTTCGACGTGGCACAGCGCTTCAAGCAGTTCCCCTTCTTCCGCCGCACGCGCAACTCCAACCGCACCGGCCTCAAACTCGAGCCCGTGCTGCGGCGCATGTACCCCTACGGCGACATGGCGCGCCTCAGCATAGGACGCGTAGGCTATCTTCCCGGAAAAGACGCTCAGCACGGAATCTCCGGACTCGAACAGGCGCTCGACACACTCCTGTTCGGCACCCCGGGGCGCGCCAAGCGCGTGCTGTTCACCAACCGCGTGGCGAAATGGCCCATCGAACAGCCACGCCACGGCTACACCGTCACCACCACCATCGACATCACCATCCAGGACATCCTCGAAAGCGAACTCGGCGAAATGCTCGTCAAAAGCAACGCCGACTGGGGCACAGCGCTCATAATGGAAGTGGCCACCGGCGACATAAAAGCCATATCCAACCTCGAACGCGACTCGCTCCACCCCGGCACATACATCGAAGCCATGAACCGCGCCGTACTCGCCTACGAACCCGGCTCGGTGATGAAGACAATATCCATGATTGCCGCGCTCAACGAAGGCTACGCACTGCCCGTCGACCGCACATTCCCCATCGGACACAGCTACGCCTACAAAGGCGGGCGCGCCATACACGACACCCACTCGCCGGCCACTCTCCCCGTAAGCCGCTTTCTGGAATACTCGTCGAACATAGGCATGACCAAACTCGTGGCGGCGCACTACGAGAACAACCCAAACGGCTTCCGCGAAAGCCTGCGTAAAGTGGGCTTCTTCGACCGCTTCCACACAGGCATCGCACGCGAACGCCGCCCCTACATCCCCACCGTCGAGAACAACAACCGCGGCCTCGTGGCCCTCTCGCGCATGACATTCGGCTACAGCACCATGATTCCGCCACTCTACACCGCCGCCATGTACAACGCCGTGGCCAACGACGGACGCTTCGTGCGCCCGCGCCTCGTAAAAGCCCTGCGCAGCCACGACGGGCGCGACAGCGTCATACCCGTCAGCTACGTGCGCGACAGCATACTCAGCCGCAGCCATGCCGCACTGCTGCGCGACATGCTCACGCAAGTAGTCTACGGCGAAGGCGGAACAGCCAAATTCCTGCGCGACAAAAACGTGCGCATAGCCGGAAAGACAGGCACGGCGAAAATAGCCAACGAACTGCGACCCGGACAGAAACGCGACAGCATAACAGGCAGCGACGGACGCAAACGCCCCGCCAACCTCGGCTACCGCGAAGGCCACTACCGCGTGGCATTCTGCGGCTTCTACCCCGCCGAACGTCCGAAATACACCTGCATAGTCGTAATCAGCGACCCCAGGCCGCCGCTCAACGGCCCGGCCGTCACAGCAGGCGCCGTGCTTAAGAACACGGCACTCAAACTCTACGCGCGCGGCTATCTCGACAACCATGCCGACTGCCGCGACAACGCCCCCGACGACCCCGGACGCCCCACGCTCTACGCCACATTCGACAAAGACCGCTCGACAGAGCTGCACCGCTTCATCGACATGGAGCGCGCAGCCGTCATCAACACCCCCGGCGCCACTCCCCCCGGCACCGTGCCCGACGTGCGGGGCCTCGGAGTGCGCGAAGCCGTGGTACGGCTCGAAGAGGCGGGCTTCAACGTGGCATTCGACGGCATAGGCTACGTCACCGCCCAGACTCCGCCGCCGGGCACAAAGACCCTTTCCGGCGCGCGTGTGCGGCTGCAACTGCAACAATTCTAAAAAGACACAGACAAAACACCATACATGAAGACTCTTCGCAATCTTCTCTCCGACATAGGCCAGCACAGCCTCGAAGGCCCGGCCGACATAACGATAACCTCAGTCGAGGCCGACTCGCGGCGCGTAGCGCCCGGCAGCCTGTTCGTGGCCCTGCGCGGCACCGCCGTCGACGGCCACCGCTTCATCCCCATGGCCATCGCCGCAGGCGCCGCAGCCATCGTGTGCGCCGCCGACTACTCCCTGCCGGCCGACTGCGCCGGCGGCGAAGCGGCCATAGTGCGCGTGGCCGACACGGCCGAAGCCCTCGGCCGGCTCGCCTCAGCATGGCACGGCCACCCCTCGCGCCGCCTCACGCTCGTAGGCGTCACCGGCACCAACGGCAAAACCACCATAGCAACACTCCTCTACGACATGGCGCGCCGCGCAGGCTTGCGGGCAGGACTGCTCAGCACAGTGGTGAACCGCGTCGCCGACCGCGCCGTAGCCTCCACCCACACCACCCCCGACCCGCTCGAACTCAACGCGCTCCTGGCCGAAATGGTGGCCGAAGGCTGCACATTCGCCGCAATGGAAGTGAGCAGCCACGCCTGCGCGCAGCGACGCATAGCAGGCCTGCGTTTCGCCGGAGGCGTGTTCACCAACCTCACCCGCGACCATCTCGACTACCACCGCACCTTCCAGGCCTATCTCGAAGCCAAAAAAATGTTCTTCGACGCACTGCCCGCAGGCGCATGGGCGCTCGTCAACACCGACGACACGCACGCGCGCATATTGGTGCAGAACACGCGTGCGCGCGTGTACACCTACGGCCTGCGGGGCGAGGCCGACTTCCGCGCCGATGTAGTGGAAGACCGCATCGACGGCATGCTCCTGCACATCGACGGCGAAGAACTCCACACGCCTTTCGCCGGACGCTTCAACGCCTCCAACCTGCTCGCCGTCTACGGCGCCTCGCGCCTGCTCGGCACTGAGCGAGACGAGGCCCTGCGCGCCCTCAGCGCCCTGCGCCCCGTGGCCGGACGCTTCCAGACCATGCACGGCGCAGGCATCACAGCCATAGTCGACTACGCCCACACGCCCGACGCACTCGCCAACGTGCTCGACACCATCCGCGAAGCCGCAGGCCCCGACACCGACGTCATCACCGTGTGCGGCTGCGGAGGCGACCGCGACCACGGCAAGCGCCCCATCATGGCGGCGGAAGCCGCGCGCCGCAGCTCCCTGCTCATCATCACCGCCGACAACCCCCGCAGCGAAGACCCGCAAGCCATAGCCGACGATATGCTCGCCGGACTCGACGAAGACGCCCGCAACGCGTGCGAAGTCGAGCTCGACCGCGCCGCAGCCATCCGCCGCGCCGTCATGGCGGCAGAGCAGGGAGGCGTCGTGCTCGTGGCGGGAAAAGGCCACGAGGACTATCAGATAATCGGTTCGGAACGCCGCCACTTCGACGACTGCGAGCAGGTGGCCGACGCACTCGCACAACGCAGCAACAGCCTGAAATAACCACACAACATGCTATACTACCTCTTTCAGAAACTTCAGGACACAGGGCTGCCCGGCGCCCGACTGATGGACTACCTCACATTCCGCTCCGGCGCCGCATTCGTGCTGTCGCTGCTCATGGCCATATTCGTCGGACGCGCCATAATCCGCCGCCTGCAGCTCATGCAGGTGGGCGAAATCATCCGCGACCTCGACCTGGAAGGACAGGAAAAGAAAAAAGGCACACCGACCATGGGAGGCGTCATCATCATACTCGCCATCATCGTCCCCTGCCTGCTCGTGGGCAACCTCGCCAGCTCCTACATGCTGCTCATGCTCGGCGCCACCCTGTGGCTCGGCGCCATCGGCTTCCTCGACGACTACAAGAAATTCCGCAAGCACAACAAAGACGGCATACGCGGCAAATACAAAATCATCGGGCAGGTGGGCATAGCCATCATCGTGGCAGCCACCATGTACGTAAGCCCCGACATGGTAATCGTGAACAACAGCGAGATCATCAGCGCCGAAACGCAGCGCGTGGAAGAAGTAGTCTACGACAGCGACCCCGTGAAGTCGCCGCAGACCACCATCCCGTTCGTCAAGAACAACAACTTCAACTACTCCTGGTTCACAGGCTGGATGGGCAGCCACGCCGAAGCCGGCGGCTGGGTGGTGTTCTTCATCTTCGTCATGTTCATCGTCACCGCCACCAGCAACGGCGCCAACCTCAACGACGGACTCGACGGACTCTGCGCCGGCCTGAGCGCCGTGGCGGGAGTGGCGCTCGCCGTCATGGCATACCTCGGAGGCAACCTCATCTATTCGGCCTACCTCAACATCATGTACATCCCCGGCAGCGGCGAACTCGTCGTGTACATGGCCGCCTTCATAGGCGCCCTCGTCGGCTTCCTGTGGTACAATGCCACCCCTGCGCAGGTGTTCATGGGCGACACCGGCTCGCTCACCCTCGGAGGCATCATCGCCGTCTTCGCCATACTCATCCACAAGGAGCTCCTCCTGCCCATCCTCGTGGCGCTGTTCTACATCGAAGACCTGTCGGTCGTCCTCCAGGTGGCCTACTTCAAGCGCACCGGCGGAAAACGCATCTTCAAGATGTCGCCGCTACACCACCACTACCAGAAACCCGGCGACGGCTCATACCCCGCCCTCATACAATGGCCCCGCCAGGCCATCCCCGAAGCCAAAATCGTCACACGCTTCTGGATCATAGGCATCATACTCGCCGTAATCACATTCGTAACCCTCAAGATACGATGATGGAAAAGAAAAAAATCGTGGTGCTCGGAGCCGGCGAAAGCGGCACAGGCGCAGCCGTCCTCGCAAAGGACAAAGGCATGGACGTGTTCCTGAGCGACTACGGCACCGTGGCCCCGCGCTACGCCGCCGTCCTCGACGCCGAAGGCATCGAGTGGGAGCAGGGCGGCCACACCATGGAGCGCATACTCGACGCCGACGAAGTGGTGAAAAGCCCCGGAATAGCCGACGACACCCCCGTCATGCGCGCGGTACACGGCAGAGGCATACACGTAATCAGCGAAATCGAGCTCGCCGGACGATACTTCACGCCCTCCACGCGCTGCGTGTGCCTGACAGGCAGCAACGGCAAGACCACCACTACCATGCTCACATGCCACATCCTGCGCCTCGCAGGATTCGACGCATCCCTTGCCGGCAACATAGGCCGCTCGCTCGCCATGCAGGTGGCACGCGGGCCGCACGACATCTACGTCGTGGAACTGAGCAGCTTCCAGCTCGACAACATGTACGACTTCCGCGCCGACGTGGCCGTGCTGCTCAACATCACCCCCGACCATCTCGACCGCTACGGCTACAGCATGGACAACTACACCGACGCCAAGCTGCGCGTGCTCCGCAACCTGCGCCCGCAGGACTCGTTCGTGCACTGGGCCGACGACCCCGTGGTGACGGCGCGCATCTCCGGCGGCCTCGCCACCCCCGCCCGTGACCTCGCCTTCGCCGCGCACCCCGCGGCAGGCGCAGCCGCCTTCGCCGACGGCGGCATGCTGCACCTGCCCGGCACACTGGAAATGCCCCTGACAGAGCTGTCGCTGCCCGGCACCCACAACCTGCTTAACGCCATGGCGGCGGCACTGGCCGCGCGCGCCATCGGCGCCGGGCCGGAAGCCATCCGCCGCGGCCTCGCCACGTTCGCCCCCGTGGAGCACCGTCTCGAACCGGCCGGCACCGTCGGCGGCGTGCGCTGGATCAACGATTCCAAAGCCACCAACGTCAACTCATGCTTCTACGCCCTCGGAGCCATGGACACCCCCACCGTGCTCATTCTCGGCGGAAAGGACAAAGGCAACGACTACAACGAAATCCTGCCGCTCGTGCGCGAAAAAGTGAAAGCCATAGTGGCCATGGGCCTGCACAACGAAAAAATAACCGACTTCTTCTCGCCCCACGTCCGCGTCGAATCCACATCGTCGCTCGAGGCAGCCGTCGATGCCTGCCGCCGCCTCGCCGCACCCGGCGACACCGTGCTGCTCTCGCCATGCTGCGCCAGCTTCGACCTGTTCACGTCCTACGAAGACCGCGGACGCCGTTTCAAACAAGCCGTAAAAGACCTCGAAAATGCCTGACAACTCTCCCGCCGCAGCCACCACCGTAGCCGCCGAGGCCGACATCATACGCCCGCGACTGCGCACCGACCACCACATCTGGGGCATATACATCGTGCTCCTCATCTTCTCCGTCATCGAACTGTTCAGCGCCTCCAGCCAGGAAGTGCGCGTCGACGACATCTACGGCCCGCTCGTGCGCCACGCCCAGTTCCTCGTCGCCGGATTCGGCATAATGCTCGTCATACAGCACTTCCACTACCGCTACGTCGTAAAAGCCATACCCTGGCTCGTCATAGGCAGCATACTCGCCATGCTCTACGTGCTCGTGGCAGGCGTCACCATCAACGGCGCGCGCCGCGGCATGCGCCTCGCCGGAATGGTGATTCTGCCCGCCGAGTTCATCAAACTCGCCGTAGCCCTCGGAGTGGCCCTCATCATGAGCCGCTACCAGGTAAAAGGACGCCGCGACGTGGCACGCCACGGCATCATACTCTGCGTCGTGCTCACGCTCGTAAGCTCCGGGCTGCTGTTCACACAGGGCCTCACCAACACCCTGCTGCTCATGTGCATAAGCATGGCCATGATGGCCATCGGAGGCGTAGGCTTCCGCAAGTTCTGGACCGTCATACTCATCTACGGCCTCATCGGCGGCGGCGCCCTCGGAGTCAAGATGCTCACCGCCAGAAACGCCGCACCCACCCCGGAAGCCATAGAAATGGCACGCCTCAACCACGAGGAAGTAGGGCAGGGCAACACCTCCGACCGCTCGGCCACATGGACCGGACGCATCAGCAGACACTTCCGCCTCAACAAGCACCAGGACCCCATCTCCGACATCAACAAGCAGGAACAGCTCAGCTACATAGCCCAGGCCCACGGAGGCATCACCGGCGTAGGGCCCGGCAAATCACGCGAGAACGCACGCCTGCCGCTCGCATTCAGCGACTACATCTTCGCCATCATCGTCGAAGAGTGCGGCCTCGTGTTCAGCGTGTTCCTACTGCTGTGCTACCTGTGGCTCCTCGGGCGCGCCGGCTTCGTGGCCGTGCGCCTGCGCCGCACCCCAGCCTGCTTCCTCATGATAGGATGCGGCGTCTACATCGTCATCCAGGCCCTGTTCCACATGGCCATCGTAAGCGGCGTATTCCCCGTCTCCGGACAGCCGCTGCCGCTCATAAGCAAAGGCGGAACATCCGTGCTGGCCACATCCGTGGCCCTCGGAGTGATGCTCAGCGTCAGCCGCCACGCCGCACGCACCGACGACACCGACACGGAAGCCGCCACGCGCGAGCTGCAGAGCCTCCCAGAGAACCTTCGCACCGACAACCCCACACAGCTATGAACACACCCATCCAACGCGTCATCATAAGCGGCGGCGGCACAGGCGGCCACATCTTCCCCGCCCTCAGCATAGCCGGCGCACTCCGCCGGCGCTATCCCGGCGTCGACATCCTTTTCGTAGGCGCCGACGACCGCATGGAAATGCAGCGCGTCCCCGCCGCAGGCTATCCCATAGTAGGGCTCCCCGTGGCAGGATTCGACCGCAAACGCCTGTGGCGCAACTTCCGCACCCTGTGGCTGCTCGGAAAAAGCATGCGCATCGCACGGCGCACCGTGCGCGACTTCCGCCCACAGATAGCCGTCGGAGTGGGAGGCTACTGCAGCGGCCCCACCCTCAAGGCAGCGCAGCGCCTCGGAGTGCCCACGCTCATACAGGAACAGAACGGCTACCCCGGCGTCACCAACAAGCTGCTCGCACGCCGCGCCGACGCCATATGCGTGGCCTACGAAGGCACCGAACGCTTCTTCCCCGCCGACAGGATATACATGACAGGCAACCCCGTGCGCGAATCCCTCACCCGCTGCACCATATCGCCCGCACAGGCACGCGAACGGCTCGGTTTCGACCCCCTCCGCCCCGTAGTCCTCGTTGTGGGCGGAAGCCTCGGGGCGTCCACCGTCAACCGCGCCATAGCGGCAGGCGTCACAGCCATCACGGCGGCAGGCGCACAGCTGCTGTGGCAGACAGGCCGACGCGACACACAGCTCGCCGACGAAGCCACCCGCGACAACCCCGACGCACGCGCCACGGAATTCATCACCGACATGGACGTGGCCTACCGCGCGGCCGACATCGTGGTGTCACGCGCCGGCGCAGGCTCCATAAGCGAGCTGCAGCTGCTCGGCAAGGCCGCCGTGCTCGTGCCCTCGCCCAACGTCACCGAAGACCACCAGCGCAAAAACGCGCTCGCACTCGTGGCGCGCAACGCAGCCGTCATGGTGGAGGACGCCACCGCCGCCACACAGCTCGTGTCCGCAGTCACGGCACTTCTCGCCGACCCCGCGCGCCGCGAAGCCATGGGCGCGGCCATCTCGGGCATGGCCCTGCGCGACAGCGACGAACGCATCGTCGACATCATCCAGCAGATTGTAAACCGACACACAACCGAATAATGCAGAGAGTCTACTTCATAGGCGGAGGCGGCATAGGCATGGCCGCACTCGAGCGCTACTTCCTGTCGCAGGGCACCCCCGTGGCAGCCTACGACCGCACACCTTCGGAACTCACCGCACGCCTCGCCGGCGAAGGCGTGGCCATGAGCTACGACGACGACCCCGCCGCCATACCGCAGCCCTTCCGCAGCCCCGAAGGCACACTCGTGGTGTTCACGCCCGCCGTGCCCGCCGAATCAGCCATAATGACATTTTTCCGCACCGGCGGCTTCCGCATGATAAAACGCTCGGAAGCCCTCGGCATCATCACCGACAAAAGCAAGGCGCTCTGCTTCGCCGGCACACACGGCAAGACGACCACATCGGCCATGGCCGCCCACATCCTGCACACATGCAGCTGCGGATGCAACGCATTCCTCGGCGGAATCCTGCGCAACTGCGGCACCAACCTGCTGCTCGCGCCCGCATCGCCATGGACAGTGGCCGAAGCCGACGAATACGACCGCTCCTTCCACCGCCTGCACCCACACATAGCCCTCGTCACGGCCACCGACCCCGACCATCTCGACATCTACGGCACCGAAGAAGCCTACCTCGAAAGTTTCGCCCACTTCACATCGCTCATACGCCCCGGCGGCTCCCTCGTCGTGCACACAGGCCTCAAACTCGTGCCCCGCACCGGGCCCGACGTCAGCGTCTTCACATACTCCCGCGACGAAGGCGACTTCCATGCCGCAAACGTAGCCTTCGGCGACGGCACCATAACCTTCGACTTCGTACATCCCGGAGGACGCATAGCCGGCATCGAGCTCGGCGTGCCCGTCGACATCAACATCGAAAACGCCGTAGGAGCCCTCGCCGCATGCTGGCTCACAGGAGCCCTCGAACCCGACGCCGCACGCCGCGCCATGGCCTCGTTCATGGGCACGGAGCGGCGCTTCCAGTTCCTGCTCAAGCAGCCCGCAGGCGGACGCGTCATAATCGACGACTACGCCCACCACCCCGACGAACTGCGCACCAGCATAGCCTCCGTGCGCGCCCTCTACCCCGGGCGGCACCTCACCGTAGCCTTCCAGCCCCACCTCTACACCCGCACGCGCGACTTCGCACAGCAGTTCGCCGAAGCCCTCTCCGAAGCCGACACCGTCGTGCTCACCGACCTCTACCCCGCCCGCGAGCAACCCATAGCCGGCATCAGTTCCTCCACCGTGTTCGAACGCGTGCGCAGCACCGACAAACACCTGGTGGCCAAAGACGATTTGGTGGATTGGATGAAAAATCGTAACTTTGACATCCTATTGGCCTGCGGTGCCGGCGACATGAGTCTGCTGCTGCCGCAAGTGGCCGCGTATTACAGCGAATAGCCCGCAACGAATGATGACGAAACGCTCCATCATAATGTGCGCATGCACCCTGGTCATGCTCGTCTATCTGGTCTTCGCAACGGCCGGAACATCGGGCATGGCGCAGCACGCGCCCGTCGGAGCCGCACGCATCTCCGTGGCCGACTCCATGCACACCGGCTTCATCACCGCCGACGACATCGCCCGCGAATTCGCCTCCGTGGCCGCCGGCACACCCCGCTGCTCGCTCAGCATCGCCGACATGGAACTGCGCCTGCTCGCCTCCGACAAGATAGAGCGCGCCAACGTGTCCATCCTCAACGACGGCTCACTGGCCATCGACGTAGTGCCCATGGTGCCCGTGGCGCGGGTGTTCGAAAGCAGCCGCAGCCGCAACCGCCACCGCTCCTACTACATCAACGCCGAAGGCAAGCGCATAGGCGCGGAAGCCCGCTTCCACATCGACGTGCCCGTCGTGTGCGGAAGCTTCTCCGAGAGGCACACCCCCGCCCGCCTGCTGCCACTGCTCAGCCACATAGCCGCCGACAGGCAGCTCAACGCGCTCGTCAGCACCCTCGTCAGCGAGCCCGACGGCGACATCATAATCGTGCCCTCGATGCGCGGCCACGTCATCAACTTCGGCGACACGGCCGACACGGCCGACAAATTCGCCCGCCTGCGTCGCTTCTACCGCACCGTGCCCGGCGTGCGCGGATGGGACAGCTACGACACCGTCAGCGTGAAATGGCGCGGACAGGTCGTGGCCACACGGCGTGCCGGACGCCTAGCCGCAGTGCAGCTCGCAGTGCGCGAAGAAGAATTCGTCGACGTCGACAACGAAACCGTGCTCGGACTCGACCCCAACGCCCCCGACAACGGCATCGTGCCCGACGACGCCTACAAACCGTAGAACATACACCCCCCATACAGCAACAAGCCCACAGACAACCCCACCCCATATGAATGCCAGATTCATTGCCGTCCTCGAAATCGGCAGCAGCAAAGTGAAAGGCGCCGTGGCCCGCACCGACAGCGACGGAGGTGCCACACTCGTGGCCATGCACGAAGTAAAGACCATCAACTGCGTGCGCCACGGCCGCGTGCAGAACGTGCAGGAAGTGGCCGCACGCGTCGAGGAAGTGCTGCGCCGCCTCGAAAACGACCCGGCCGTGGCACCACGCAAGATAAAGCGCCTGCGCATCGCATTCGGCGGACGCTCCCTGACGTCCGTCCACAGCGAAGCCGACGCAAAACTGCCGGCAGAGGTGGAAATCACCGACGAAATAATCGAACGCCTCAAACGCGACGCCGTGTTCGGCCTGCCGGCCGACCGCCATTGCGTCGACGTGCTGCCGCGAAGCTTCAACGTCGACGGAGCCGAAGTGGCAAGCAACGTCGTGGGCATGTTCGGCCGCAACATACACGCAGCCATGACGGTGATACTCGCCGCCCCCGACAACCGCACCGCCCTCGAGCGCGTGCGCCTCGGAGCCGAAGGCTCGCAGATAGAGCGCGTCTACATCCCCCGGCAGCTCGCCATAGCGCGCATGGCGCTCACACCCTCCGAGCAGCAGCTCGGATGCGCGCTCGTCGATTTCGGCGCCGAAACCACCACCCTCAGCATCCACCGCGACGGAGTGCTCCACACACTCGTCACACTGCCCATGGGCGGACGCAACATCACCCGCGACCTCGCCGCAGGCCTCAGCATCACCGAAGAACAGGCCGAATACATAAAGACAGCGCAGGCCGCCGCCATACCCGACCCGCAGGCCGACACCGCAGGCGAAGCCAAAGAAATCAACAGCTACTCCCAGGCACGCGCCGGCGAAATCATAGCCAACATCGTCCACCGCATCGAACAGGCAGGCTTCAAGACATCCGAGCTCACAGCCGGCATCGTGCTCACCGGACGCGCCTCGCGCATGCGCCGCATGCCCGAACTGTTCGAGACACAGACCAAGATGAAAGTGCGCATAGCGCCCGCCGACAACAGCGTACGCCCCGGCAACACCGAAGCCGACCCCGTCGACAGCCTCGACATAATGGCCCTCGCCGCGTGGCCGCTGCCACAAGCGCAGGGAAGCGACCTCACCGAAATCCCCGCACGCGACGAAGAAGACCCGCACGCCACCATCACCGTCGACACCCGCGAAATAGACGAATACAGCGGCTACGACCCACGCCGCGCCGCAGCCGCAGCACGCGCACGCCGCGAGCGCGACATCGACGAAGACAACGTGCTCGACGACGATCCCGACGAAGACAACGACCGCAGCCGCACGCGCGACAAAAAACGCAAGCAGCGCCGGCCAGCCGAAGAAACCACCGACAACATCGACGAAGACGAATCCTACGAGGAAGAACACGCAAGCCGCTTCGGAGGCATGCGACGCTTCATCTCACGCATCGGACGCGGATTCATCGGCACCACAGGCCCCGAGGACATAGACGAATAATCTCTCACCGACAAACACGCAACCACACATGGCACCCGACGATACACAATATCTCAACAAATACGAAAGCAACAGCGACGAGCCCGACCGCATCGTAGTCATCGGCGTGGGCGGCGGCGGCAACAACGCCGTCAACTACATGTACAGCCAGGACATACAGAGCGTATCGTTCGTCGTGGCCAACACCGACCGTCAGGCCCTGCTCTCATCGCCCGTGCCCAACAAACTGCTGCTCGGACCCACCGTCACACGCGGACGCGGAGCCGGAGCCAAGCCCGAAGTGGCACGCGCCGCAGCCGAAGAAAGCGCCACCGACGTCGACAACCTCTTCGGCCCGGACGTCGACATGGTCTTCGTCACCGCAGGCATGGGCGGAGGCACAGGCACAGGAGCCGCCCCCGTCGTGGCACGCATAGCACGCGAGAGAGGGCTCCTCACCATAGGCATCGTCACCATACCGTTCCTGTTCGAAGGACTCAAGAAAATCAACAAAGCCCTCGCCGGAGCCGAAGAAATGAGCAAATACGTCGACGCGCTGCTCGTCATCAACAACGAGCGGCTCACCGACATATACCCCGACGAAATATTCGAGGACGCATTCGCCAAAGCCGACGACACACTCGCCACGGCCGCACGCTCCATCTCCGAAATCATCACCAACGAAGGCTACATCAACCTCGATTTCAACGACGTCGACACAACCCTGCGCGACGGCGGCACAGCCATCATATCCATAGGCTACGGCGAAGGCGAGAACCGAGTCACAAAAGCCATAGAAGACGCGCTCAACTCGCCGCTGCTCAACAACACCGACGTGTTCACCAGCAAGCATCTGCTGTTCAACCTCTGCTACTCGCGGCAGGCCGAAGTGCGCTTCAAGACACACGAAGCACGCGAATTCAACGACTTCGTGAGCAAAATCGACCCGCAGGTCGAAGTCATATGGGGCATAAAATACGACGAAAGCCTCGGCGACAAAGTCAAGCTCACAGTGCTCGCATCGGGTTTCGACATCACCATACGCGAAAACGAGAACGGCGACCCCGACCTCGTGCTCACAGGCGAACAGACAGGAAGCAAAGCCTCCGAACCCGCCACCATCGACACCAAAAAGATAACCGACTGGTACGGCGACGAAAAAATCGGCGAAACCATCCGCACACAGGACCGCCAGCGCTACATCATCCTCGACGACGAAAGCCTCGACAACGACGAGATAATCGAACGCTTCGAGAAAACACCCGCCTACAACCGCGACCGCAGGCTCGCAGGCAACATAAAAACAGCCTCCGCGCCCTCGCCCGCCGCAGCCACACACCACGAGCCGCAGCGTCCCGCGTCAGCCGACCCCAACCAGATAAACTTCATCGACGAAGATTAGACCCCTCCGCACCGCCGTAATGAAAAAGCATCTCGTCATAAGCACAGGAGCGGGAATGAGCGCCGAAAGCGGCATCAGCACCTTCCGCGACGCCGACGGCCTGTGGGAGAAATATCCCGTCATGCAGGTGTGCAGCGCCGACGGATTCGCCGCCGACCCCGCCCTCGTACACCGCTTCTACAACGACCGCCGCTCACAGCTCGACGAAGTGCAGCCATGCGAAGGCCACCGCGCCATCGCGCGGCTCGAACGCTATTTCAACGTCGACGTCGTCACACAGAACGTCGACGACCTCCACGAGCGCGCAGGAAGCACACGCGTGCACCATCTCCACGGCGAGCTGCGCAAAGTCCGCGCCCTCGACGACGAAAACCTCCTCTACACACTCCCCCCCGGCGGCATCACCTCCCCCGAAACACGCATCGACGGACACCCCGTGCGGCCCCACATCGTGTTCTTCCAGGAAGCCGTGCCCGCGTTCGACCCCGCCACGAAAATAGTCGCACAGGCCGACGTGTTCGTCATCATAGGCACCACACTCAGCGTATACCCCGCAGCCGCCCTGCTGCGCTACGTGCGGCCCGGCACACCAGTCTACTACATCGACCCGCATCCCGCACAGGTGCCCGACGGCGTGCACATAATCCGCGCAGGCGCAAGCGAAGGCATGGCCGCCCTCACACGCATCCTGCTCGGCGCAGAACAGAATTAGAGCGCATCCATGGCCGCCGACACGCCACACACCGCCCCCGCCGCAGCCCCCGCCGCAGCCCCCGCCGCAGCCCCCGCCGCCCTGCAGGCCGCGCCCGATTCGGTGCTTGCGATGCCCCGAGAGGCCGTCCCGTGCCCGTTCGACACATCCATAGACCACGCGCTCGCGGCAGCCGTCAGCAGCGAACCCATCGACCTGTCGCTGTTCCGGCGCATAGTGCAGGAAGCCTCCGCGCCGCCCGCGTGGACAGAAGGCCACACCCCCGGCCCGCGCATCGTCCATCCCGCAGGCCACTCCGTCCTGCTCGGCACGCTCGCACTCATGTTCGTGGCCTGCATGCTCGCCTTCAGCCGCTACAGCCGAGCCTTCACAGCCGGCATACACGACCTGTGGAGCGTGCGCAACCGCGAAAACGCCTTCGACGAGACAGGAGCCGGACGCCGCCGCGTGCAAGTGCTGCTCGCCGTCCAGTTCTCGGCCTACTGCGGCGTGCTCCTCTACGCATTCCTCTGTCCAGGAGCCCTCTCAGACCCCCGCCGGGCACTCATGAGCATACTCGCCCTGATGCTGCTCGCCGCCGGCTACTACCTGTTCCAGCTCTGCGCCTACGCCATCGTAGGCTACGTATTCGACCCCGACCCAGCCCGCGCCCGACAGTGGGTCGACGGATTCTGCGCCTCACAGGGACTGGCCGGGACAGCCCTCGCACTCCCCACCCTCGGCCTCGTATTCTATCCCGACGCCGCCACAGCCATGCTCATCATAGCCGCATCCATCTATATCGCGGCACGATTGATATTTATAGGAAAGGGTTTTAGAATTTTTTACACCGGATTTCCGTCATTAGTCTATTTTATTTTGTACCTTTGCACCCTTGAAATAGTACCCGCATTATGTGTCTGCGGGGCAGCCGGCATGATAGTCGGCGGGGCATAGTCTCATTTTGAACAAAATAACGCATTAATATAGTGATTATCAATAAGATTTTAGTTTCTCAGCCAAAGCCTGAATCCGAAAAATCACCCTATTTTGAGATTGCGGAAAAATATGGAGTGGACATTGTGTTCCGTCCGTTCATAAAAGTCGAAGGCCTTTCGGCCAAGGAATTTCGTACGCAGAAAATAAACATAGCCGATTTCACAGCCATAATATTCACAGCAAAGACAGCCGTCGACAATTTCTTCCGCCTCGCCGAAGAAACGCGAGTCAGCATACCCGACACACAGAAATATTTCTGCTCCTCGGAAAGCATCGCCAACTATCTCCAGAAATACATAATCTACCGCAAGCGCAAGATTTTCGCCTCCAAGACAGGGCGCCTCGCCGACATAGTGCCCTCCATGGTAAAGCACAAAAACGAGCGCTACCTCTTTGCCGTAAGCGACGTATACAACGGAAAAGACTCCAAACTGCTCACCGACAGCAAAGTCAACTTCACGCCCGCCGTCATGTACCGCACCGTGAGCAACGACTTCGCCCCCGACGAGCCGTTCGACTACGACATGCTCGTGTTCTTCAGCCCGCAGGGCATACAGTCACTGCTAAAAAACTTCCCCGACTTCAAGCAGGACACCGTGAAGATAGCCACCTTCGGCGCAGCCACCACAAAAGCAGCCGAAGACGCCGGCCTGACACCCGACATAGCGGCACCCTCGCCCGAAGCGCCGTCCATGACACAGGCGCTCGACAACTTCCTTGCCAGGGAAATGCCCCCGGCCGCCGAAAGCGAGCAGGAATAATGGACCGGAACTTCAGACTCTACAAAAAACAGCGCCTCTGTTCGCCCACAGCGATCGAGGCGCTTTTTGCCCATAGCCCCGAAAGCCGCGGAGCCCTGTGCTACCCCCTGCGCGCCGTGTGGCGTCCCGACCCCTCACGGCGCAGCGACGCCCCCCTCGCATTCGTCATCGTAGTGCCCAAACGCCGCCTGCGCCACGCAGTCGACCGCGTGCTCATGCGACGCCGCATCCGCGAGGCATTCCGCCTGCGACACGCCGAATTCGCCATGCCCGAAGGCACACGCACCGACATAGCATTCGTCTACGTAGCCTCCACCACAGAGCCCTACGAAGCCGTCGACCGCGCCATGCAGCGCCTGCTCGCAAAAGCAGCCGAAAACACCCCTTCCTGAACCGCACACATCACCAGCGCATGCCACCCACCTCCCTCCTCGACAAAGCCGCCGCACGCCTGCTCAGCATGCCCGTACTCCTCTACCGCGCGGCCATATCGCCCCTGCTGCCTCCCTCCTGCCGCTTCACACCCACATGCAGCGCCTACGCCCTCGAGGCACTCAGGCGCCACGGAGCGCTCAAAGGCACATGGCTCACACTCAAACGGCTCGCACGCTGCCATCCATGGGGCGGAAGCGGCTACGACCCCGTGCCCTGACATGACAATACGCGACGTCCACACACACAACCTCCATGCAGGCCCGGGCGCCATCATCAACATCGAGCCCGACACACCCCTGCCGCCCGAAGGCACATTCAGCACCGGAGTCCATCCCTGGCGCAGCTCCGAAGCCGGCACACTGTGGCCGCTCGTGGAAAAAACCGCCGCCGACCCGCGCATAGCAGCCATCGGCGAATGCGGCCTCGACCGGCTCAGAGGCGCCCCCCTCCCCCGCCAGGCAGAACTGCTGCGCCTGCACGCCCTGCTGGCCGAACGCCTCCGCAAGCCCCTCATAGTGCACTGCGTACGCGCATGGGCCGAACTGCTCGCCGCCCACCGCGCCATCCGCCCCGCACAGCCATGGATAATCCACGGATTCCGCGGCGCCCCCGCCCTCGCCCGCCGGCTCCTCGACGCAGGCATGCACATATCGCTCGGAGAGCGCTTCAACCCCCTCACGGCAGCCGTCATACCCGACAGCCGCCTCCATGTCGAGACCGACTGCTCCAGCCTCCCCATCGCCCGGATAGCCGCCGCCGTAGAGCACGCGCGGCTCCACCCAGCCGACACCAATCACTCACATCAATAAAATCCTTCCATGATTCTCAATCTCATCGCATTCACCTCAGTGCTCCACGACGGCAGCATGGTGCGCAGCTCCCACGAAGCCCTCATCAACGAACTCGAGAAGTGCTTCGAGAAAGTCAACATCCTCACCGTCGAAGAAGCCGCAGCCCTGCCCGACGACACCTTCCGCGCCCTTTTCATAGCCACAGGAGGCGTCGAATGCCAGGTAAAAGACGCCTTCGACACACTCCCCGACCCCGCACTGCTCGTAGCCGACGGCACACACAACTCGCTCGCAGCAGCCCTCGAGATAGCCACATTCCTGCGCGCACGCGGCCTCGGCAGCGAAGTAGTGCACGGCACCGTAAGCCAGATAGCCGAACGCCTCGTGCAGCTCAGCCGCCTCCACGACGTACGCTCCAAACTCACAGGCCGCCGCATAGGCGTCGTAGGCACACCCTCCGACTGGCTCATATCCTCCGGCGTCAACCCCGAAGCAGCCAAAGAACGCTGGGGCCTCGAACTCGTACACCTCCCCCTCGAACGCGTCTACGAATACTACGACGCCATACCCGACGGCGACGTGGCCGAAGCATGCGCCGCACTCTCCGCACGCGCAAAAGGATGCGTAGAACCCGACGCAAAAGACCTCACCAAGGCAATGCGCCTCGCCGTAGCCCTAAAGCGCCTCGCCGACGAAGAAAACCTCTCGGCCCTCACCCTCGCATGCTTCCGGCTGCTCGAGCGCACAGGCACCACAGGCTGCCTCGCCCTCTCGCTGCTCAACGACGAAGGCATCATGGCCGGATGCGAAGGCGACCTGCAGACACTTTTCACCATGATGCTCGTGCAGGCGGCCACCGGCAAGGCATCCTTCATGGCCAACCCCTCCAAAATCGACACCTACAGCAACGAAGTCGTCATGGCACACTGCACCATAGGCCTCGGACAGACACAGGGATTCATACTGCGCAACCACTTCGAATCGCTCAGCGGAGTCGCCATCCAGGGCATGCTGCCGCAAGGAAAAGTGACAGTGGTGAAATGCGGCGGTCCCGAACTCGACAGCTACTTCGTCACATCCGCCTACCTCCAGGAAAACCTCAACCACCACAACATGTGCCGCACACAGGTGCGCCTCCACTTCAACCAGCCCGCAAGCTACTTCCTGCGCCACAGCCTCGGCAACCACCACGTGCTACTCATCGGCGACCAGGCCGACCTGCTCAACGACCTCCTCACAGCCGCCGGCTGCACACGCGTAAAATAGAAAGACACATAACGCCATTTAAAATATGCCCGGGCAATGGCCGCATCGCGGTCACAGCCCGGGCATATTAACGTATAGCAGTTCCGCGCAAAAGAGACCGCTACAGAACGCGTATAAGCGTCAGGCCGTCGCGCACAGGCAGGATTACCTTCCTCACACGCGCGTCAGCCGCCACGCGGTCGTTGAATTCGAGCAGAGCGCGGGTCTGCGGGTCGCATGCGGCGTCGGGGTGCAGTATCTTTCCGCTCCACAGAGTATTGTCGGCAAGGATAAGGCCGCCGGGACGCATGCGCGGCAGCAGAAGATCGTAATACTCGCAATAGTGGCGTTTGTTGGCATCGATAAACGCCATGTCCCACGGCGCTGGAAGCGTAGGGATGATGTCCATGGCATCGCCGATGTGCAGCGTCACAGACGCCCCGGGATGCGGCGCCGCAAACAGTTCGCTCAGCTCCGGCTCCATCTCGTCGTCGATTTCTACAGTGTGCACCTCGGCGTCCTCCGGAAGATTTTCCGCAAGACAAAGCGCCGAATAGCCCGTGAACGTGCCCAGCTCTATCACACGCCTCGGCTGCGCTATGGCGGCAAGCATGGCCAGCAGGCGCCCCTGCGTGTGGCCCGAGCACATGCGCGGATACACATGGCGCAGATGCGTGCGGCGCCACAGAGAGTGCAGCGCGGAAGGTTCGGCGTCGATGTGCGCCGCTATGTAATCGTCAAGAAGGTCGTCGGTCATAATCTGCAAAGATAATTCATTTTTAGGCTGCCGCGACGCAGTTTCTTGAAAATTTGAGTTAATTTTGCAGCATTATATCACATAACCCTATACAGATGATGAGCAACGCTCCCGAACGCCGCGACTGCGTGGTGATAATCCCGATGTACAACGAGCGCGAAAACGCAGCCGCAGTCATAGATGCGGTCCTTGCCCTGGAACACGGCTTCGACGTGCTCGTAATCGACGATAATTCGCCCGACGGGACCGCCGACATCGTAAAGGCCAAAATGGCCGAACACCCCGGACGCGTGCTGCTCACGGAGCGCACAGGCAAGATCGGCCTGGGCACGGCCTACATAGAAGGCTTCCGCCGCGCGCTTGCCGAAGGCTACAGTTACGTGTTCGAAATGGACGCCGACTTCAGCCACAATCCCGCCGACCTCGAACGCCTGCGCCGTGCCTGCGCCGAAGAAGGCGCCGACGTGGCCGTAGGCTCGCGATACCTCACGGGAGTCAACGTCGTGAACTGGCCCATGGGGCGCGTGCTCATGTCGTACTACGCCTCCAAATACGTGCGCATCGTCACAGGCCTGCCCGTGCACGACACCACCGCCGGATTCGTGTGCTACCGGCGCCGCGTGCTTGAAGCGTTCGACCTCGACGCCATACGCTTCAAAGGCTACGCATTCCAGATAGAAATGAAATTCACCGCCCACAAGATGGGATTCCGCGTGGTAGAAGTGCCCATCGTGTTCGTAAACCGTGTGCTCGGCACATCGAAAATGAATTCCTCCATATTCGGCGAAGCCGTCTTCGGCGTGATAAGGCTGAAACTCAACAGCATCTTCCACAAATACCCGCGCCGCGACAGCGGGATATTACATAAAAAATAGGCGCGTAGCGCCGCAAATGTCAGCCCCGGGCAACGGCCGCGTAGCAGTCACAGCCCGGGGTAATCAATGCATAAACAAGGGATAGAGCTGCGGCTCTCGTCGGCGCCGGGCACCATCAAAGGTAGCGCATCATGGGCGCGAGACGGTCCACCACCTCCGCTGCCGAGAACGTGCGCCTGCGCACGAGTTCGTCGGCCAACGCATGCGTGACCTCGTGCACTGCCGACATCTGGAAAAGCCTGTCGAAAAAATCCATGTTCTTTTCAAGCACGGCATCTATTTCGTCGGCGTCGAGCTGCGTTTCGTCGTCAGAACCGCATTCCTGCACGGCACAGCGCAGCGCATCCACCACATCGGCCGGCAGACGGCGCCTGTGCTGCACATAATGGCGGCTCATGGCATTGGCCACCAGAAGCCCCGTGGCAAGCCGGAAATGCTTTATTATCTCCGTCCACGCTATCTTGGCCGAAAGGCGCGGATTACCGCTGAAATAAAATTCGGAACCGAACTCCACGGCGTGGCCCGGCTCTGCGTCCATCGACACGGAAGCGAGCATGCTCTCGCTGTCGTATGCCACCACGGCTATCGCCATGCCGGCTATCCCGTAGCTCTTGTCGCGCTCGTCAGCGTATTTCAATTTATCGTTTTCCATCAATTGATTACCATGATTTTCGTTACGGGTTTTCCCGAAGCCGAACCGCTTGCATTCTGCGACGCAAACACAAAATAAACGCCGGAACGCACACGTTGGTTTGCTCCGTTGCAGCCGTCCCAGAGGAACATGCCGCCCTCGCTCGTGCCCTGGCGCACCACATTGCCGGCGGTGTCGGTGATTTTGACGAGAGAATTATCCATGAGGCCGGTGACGGTTATCCACCCCGTGTAGTCGGGACGCACCGGGTTGGGATAGGCGTACACGTCGTTGTAGTCCTCAGCCGCCGGAGCGGCGTCAGCAGCATATTTCACCACGCCCTTGTCCGTGCCGAAATACACAATGTTGCTCAGCGGGTCGCACTTCACGCTCATCACTTTGTTCGACGGCAGCGGCGAGTTTTCCATGTTGAAGTTGGCTATTACCTCCGTGCCGTCGGCATTCACAAGATACACTCCCGAATTGCGCGTGGCAATCCATTTGCGATCCGACGGATCCACGGCTATGTCGAACACAAATTCGCCGTCGAGGAGATAGTCGGCAAACTCCGTGCCGTCGTTGCGCGCCACTTTCGGGCGGCGCCCGTAGAGGGCATTGTTGCGTATGGCCGTCGTTATGTCGGGGATTACGAACAGACCCTTGTCCTGCGCCAGCCATATTCTGCCGCTGCGGTCCTCGGTAAGGCACAGCACCTTGCCCACGGCATATTCCGCTCCGTCCTGGTCCACATAGCGTGCAAACACATTGCGCGAATCGTCGGAAAGCACGGTAGGCGTGCCGTTGTGGTTATACACCAGAAGACCCACCGCCTCATGGTCGCTGCCGTAAAGCACATAGTTGCTCCTGGAGTGGTGCAGCCCTACCGAGCCGTCGCCCTGCGTGTAGGAATCCACATCAGGTTCTATCCAGTCGGAAGGCTTTATGTCGGCAGGCCTGCGGCGTTTTTCGGCGGGCAGCATGAATATGGAGCCGTGCTTGTAAGAACGCACGCCGAGCCACAGGTTGCCGAAGCGGTCGAAAGATACATGGCGCGTGCGCTCTGCCCAGGACTCGTGGAAAGGAAGGCGCGTGCCGTCTATGTGTGCTATCAGGCTGCCGTCCTCCGTGTCGAGCACATAGATTCCTTTCTGCCAGTTGCATATGAAATACACCGAAGGGTCGTCAGGGTCCTGGGCCATGTAGAGCGTGCCGCCCGTCATCACATTGCCTTTGCCGTCGAAGTCGTAGCACGTGACGTCGCGTATGTCGCCGCACTCTATTATGTTGGTGGTCTGTTCCACCTCGAAACCGAAATCCGACGTTTCAGGGTCGCGTCTGGACGAGTCCATTCCGCTGTTGCTTATGTATATGCGGCTGCCGTCGGGCGTGCAGTACATGAACGCCGGCCAGTGACACGTGAGCGTCTCCGGCTTCGAAGGCGCGTGCAGCTGCGTCACCTCGATGCCGTTCGTGCTGTACTCGCCCACACCTGAAACATCCGATGCCCATATCGACGAAAGCCCCTTGCTCGAAGTCAGCGTCTTGCCTGCGAAAAAGTCGGGTATGCCCTCCGAAATCCATTTCCCTTCGGCAGTCACGGTGCGCATCACCGTGCCCGACACAAAACGCACCATGCCGTCCGCGCCGTCGGTGAAATCCATCAGCAGGCGCCCGTTGTCTATCCGCGTCACATCCATCGTCCCCGTCTCGAACCGAGGCGCAAGCACATAATAGTTGCAGGCATGGCCCTCCACGCTGTTGCGGGCAAGCATGAGCTTGTCGCCGAGGCGGTGGAAGCGTGCTCCCGTGCCCTCTATGGTGCCGAGCAGCGCGAACGACGAAAAAGAATTGTGGCGCACATCGAGCGGCGACGCATACAGCTCCCTCTCCTTGTCTTTTCCGAGCACGATGTGGCCGCCCGTCTCGCCGGCATATACGAAAGGCGTATTGTATATGCCGCTGTCGGCCACGCGGTGCGTCTCGTCGTCGAAAGCCACAAAACCGAAATTGGTGGCCACATACATGCGACCGCTTTCCGAAAAATCTATGGAATTGATGGTTTTGTCGGCCGATATGCTTGCGTCGCGTATGTCGGGGATGTTCACCACACGGCCGTCGTCGTAGAGCAGGTCAATGTTGTGCGAAGTATAGGCCACGGCCAGATAACGCCTGTACGGGTTGTAGGCTATGGCGTGCACCTGCACGTCGTTGAGGCGGTTCGACGTGGAGTAGTGCATCGTTTCATCGCCATTCTTGTCGTAGCTGAACAGGTGTCCCTTGCTCAGATAAAACACTTTGTCCGGGCTTTCCACAATGCTTTCCGCGCCACCCGCATATACGGGCATCACGGTCCACACGCCTGGAGCCTGCGCAACTGCCGCCACGGCCGTGGCGGCTATGAAAAACAACGTGGAAAGGATTTTTCTTATCATGTCAGTGGAGAAAGGGTGGATTGCAGAAATGTTATCAGACCGGCGGTTGCGCGGCCGCGATGGCTTATGGCGTTTTTCTCGTCGGCACCCATTTCGGCGAAACTGAGCACGGAACCTTCCGGAACAAACACCGGGTCGTAGCCGAAACCGGCCACGCCGCGACGCGCCTCGGCTATGGAGCCTTCGGCCGTTCCGTGAAACAGCCGCAACGCTCCCGACGCGTCCATATGGGCTATCACCGTGCGGAACCGCGCACGGCGGTCAGACACACCGCGCAGGCGCTCCAGCAGCAAGTCCACATTGGCGCGTGCGTCGCACTCCGGCCCGGCAAACCGGGCCGTGTGCACGCCCGGAGCGCCGCCGAGCGCGTCCACCTCGAGACCGGTGTCGTCGGCGAAACATTCCATGCCGTAGCGTTCATACACCCAGCGGGCCTTCGCCTCCGCGTTTTCCTCGAGAGTAAGGCCGTTTTCGGGTATGTCCGTGTCGCAGCCGAGGTCGGCAAGCGACACTATGCGGAAACGCTCCCCGCATATGCGGCGCATTTCCTCTGTCTTATGGGCGTTGTGCGAAGCAAAGACTATGGTGCGTGACTCTTTTTCCATATTAAACAACCTCTAAGTATAACGCGCGCACAAGCGCTTTATTGCAGACGCATCAGCCCACAACGATGTTCACTATCTTTCCGGGCACCACTATCACCTTGCGCACGGTCTTGCCGTCGAGCCAGCGGGCAGCGCTCTCGTGGGCGAGAGCGGCGGCCTGCACGGTGTCGGCATCGGCGTCGACGGGCATCTGTATGTTGAAGCGCGCTTTGCCGTTGAAGCTCACGGCGTAGTTGACACTGCTCTCCCGCAGATACTCCTCGTTCACTTCCGGCCATGCCGCCTCCACTATGCTCGAGTCGTGCCCGAGAGCCGTGTGCCACAGTTCTTCCGCTATATGCGGGGCAAAGGGCGCAAGAACCACCACCAGTTGCTCCAGCACCGCACGCGACGTGCATTTCTGCTGGCTGAGCTCGTTGACGCATATCATGAATGCGGCCACCGAGGTGTTGAACGAGAAATTCTCAATGTCGGCGCCCACCTTCTTGATGAGTTTGTGCAGGCTGCGCAGATTGTCGGCCGTAGGCTCGGAACCGTCCACAAGCAGAGTGTCGCCTTTGAAATACATCCCCCAGAATTTTTTGAGGAAGCGGTTCACGCCGTCTATGCCGTTGGTGTCCCATGGCTTGCTCTGCTCGAGCGGGCCGAGGAACATCTCGTAGAGGCGCAGCGTGTCGGCGCCGTAGCGTTCCACGATGTCGTCGGGGTTCACCACGTTGAACATCGACTTCGACATCTTTTCCACAGCCCAGCCGCAGATGTATTTTCCCTCGGCGTTCAGCACAAACTCCGCGTCGGCGTAGTCCGGACGCCACGCGCGGAAAGCATCGGTGTCGAGCACATCGTTGCTCACGATGTTCACGTCCACGTGGATTGGCGTGGTGTCGTACGCGTCCTTGAGGTCGTGCGACACAAACGTGTTGGTGTCTTTTATGCGGTAGACGAAATTGCTCCGTCCCTGTATCATTCCCTGGTTTATGAGCTTGCGGAAAGGCTCGTCCTCCACCACAACACCCGTGTCATACAGGAATTTGTTCCAGAAGCGGCTGTAGATAAGGTGGCCGGTGGCATGCTCCGTACCGCCTATGTAGAGGTCGACGTTGCGCCAGTAGGCGTTGGCCTCGCGGCTCACGAGAGCGTCGCCGTTGTGCGGGTCCATGTAGCGCAGGTAGTACGCCGACGAGCCGGCAAATCCCGGCATTGTGTTCAGTTCCAGACGGTAGCCCTCCGGAGTGTGCCAGTTCTCGGCGCGTGCCAGCGGAGGCTCGCCGTAGGCCGTGGGCTTGTAGCTGCTGATTTCAGGCAGCAGCAGCGGCAGCTCGCTGTCGGGCAGCAGGCAGGGGATGCCGTCCTTGTAGTAGACAGGGAAAGGCTCGCCCCAGTAGCGCTGGCGGCTGAATATGGCGTCGCGCAGGCGGTAGTTCACCTTCACGCGGCCTATGCCTTTCTCCTCTATGAAGCGCTTGGCGGCGGCTATGGCGTCCTTCACCTCGAGACCGTTGAGGTCGAGTTCCGGGCCCGCGGAGTTTATCATGCGGCCGCTTTTGGCGTCGAAACTCTCCTCGCTCACGTCCGCGCCCTCGATGAGCGGAACCACGGGAAGGTCGAAATGACGCGCGAATGCGTAGTCGCGGCTGTCATGGGCAGGCACGGCCATGATGGCGCCCGTGCCGTAGCCGGCGAGCACATAGTCGCTGACGTATATGGGCACACGCGCACCGCTCAGGGGATTCACGGCGTACGCGCCTGTGAATTCTCCGCTCACCTTCTTGTCTATCATGCGCTCGCGCTCGGTCTTGCGCTTGGTGGCCTCCACATAGGCGCGCACAGCCTCGCGGCGGTCGGCGGTAGTCACCATGTCCACATAGGCGCTCTCAGGAGCCAGCACCATGAACGTGACGCCGAACACCGTGTCGGCGCGCGTAGTGAATATGTCGAGCACCACATCGCTGCCGTCCACTGCAAAGTGCATTTCAGCGCCCTCGCTGCGTCCTATCCAGTTGCGCTGCGTTTCCTTCAGCGAGTCAGTCCAGTCGAGTTTTTCGAGGTCGGCGAGCAGACGCCCGGCATAGGCGCTCACACGCAGACACCACTGGTACATCATTTTCTGCTCCACAGGGTAGCCGCCGCGCAGGCTCAGCCCCTCGCTCACCTCGTCGTTGGCAAGCACCGTGCCGAGCGCCGGACACCAGTTCACCATCGAGTTGCCCAGGTAGGCTATGCGCCAGTTCATGAGAGCGTCGCTTTTCTCGCGCGCATCCATGGCGTGCCATTCGGCTGCCGTGAACTCCAGCTCCTTGGAGCCCGCCGCATGCAGCCCCTCGGTGCCGTGAGCGTCGAGATGGGCCGTAAGCTCGGCCATGGGGCGTGCGGCATCGGCCGCAGTGTCGTAGTAGCTTTCGAACATGCGCTTGAACGCCCATTGCGTCCACTTGTAGTACGAAGGGTCGCAGGTGCGTATCTCGCGGCTCCAGTCGTAGCTGAAACCTATCTTCTCCAGCTGCGAGCGGTAGCGCGCTATGTTGTCGACAGTGGTCTTCTCCGGATGCTGTCCCGTCTGTATGGCATACTGCTCGGCAGGCAGGCCGTAGGCGTCGTAGCCCATCGGGTGAAGCACGTTGAATCCGCGCAGGCGTTTGTAGCGCGAATATATGTCGCTGGCTATGTAGCCCAGCGGATGACCCACATGCAGACCTGCGCCCGAAGGGTAGGGGAACATGTCGAGCACATAGAATTTCGGACGCGACGCGTCCTCGCTCACACGGTATATCTGCTTGTCGCGCCAGTATTGCTGCAGGCGCGGTTCTATCTCTTGAGGATTGTAGTTCATTATCTGTGTGGTGTGGAAATGGATATATCGGTTCGGTATGCGTCAGGAGAGCGCAAGCATGCGTTCTATGGGGCGGCGCGCACGTTCGGCCACTGACGGGTCCACCGTCACCTCCGGCAACTCGTAGCGCAGGGTGTTGTAAAGCTTCTCCATCGTGATGAGCTTCATGAACGCGCAGTCGTTGCAGCCGCACGTGCTGTCGGAAGGCGGGGCGGGGATGAAAGTCTTGTCAGGGCACAGACGGCGCATCTCGTGAAGTATGCCGCTCTCAGTGGCCACGATGAACTCCCGCGCGTCGCTGCGCATTGCGTGGTCGAGCAACGCCGCCGTGGAACCCACGCAGTCGGCCAGCAGAGTGAGCGGACGGCGGCATTCGGGATGCACGAGCACTTCCGCTGCCGGATGCTCCTCCTTCAGTGCCGCTATCTTATCGGCCGAGAACAGCTCGTGCACATGGCATGCGCCGTCCCACAGCAGCATGTTGCGGCCCGTAATGCTGTTTATGTAGTTGCCAAGGTTGCGGTCAGGCCCGAATATTATCTTTTCGTCGGCAGGCAGGCTGTCTATCACCTTGCGCGCGTTGCCGCTCGTCACCACAATGTCGGTGAGAGCCTTCACGCCCACCGAAGTGTTCACATAGCTCACCACCGTGTGGTCGGGATGCTCGCGCACGAAAGCCTCGAACGCCTCCGGAGGGCAGCTGTCCGCAAGCGAGCAGCCCGCGTTCATGTCGGGGATGAGCACCTTCTTGCCGGGACACAGCAGCTTGGCTGTCTCGCCCATGAAATGCACCCCGCACACCACGATGATTTCCGCATCGTCGAGCGTGGCCGCATATTGTGCCATGGCCAGAGAGTCGCCCACGTGGTCGGCGATGTCCTGGATGTCGCCGCTCTGATAGTAGTGGGCCAGCACCACGGCATGCTTCTCCTTTTTCAGCCGGCGGATTTCGGCGGCCAGATCCGTGCCTTCGGCCACAGGGGCGTCGACGTAGCCTTTATCGACAGTCATTATGTTTATTATTATGTATTATTATAAAATTAAAATATCAAGTAAGTAGTAGTAGTAGCTGTTGAAAAGTACAATAACTTTATGCCGCTTTATTTGCATTTGTGGCTTATTGCGCCGATAAACATGGTTATGAAAGTTTATAAACATGCTTATACCATGGCTTATAGCGTATTATATCCTTTATCAACATGCTGTTTATAAAGTGCAAAGTTAATAAATTTCGATGAGAATACGTGTCAATACCGTAGAAAAACCCCTTGAAAACACGCCTTCAACTTTATGTGCCCCGGTGTTGCATATTCCGTAGTTTTTTTCAATGCGAAAAATAGCGTAGCGTTGCAAATAAAGTTTCCGGATTTTACTCAACAGTTATGTACAGTTCTATACATGGTTTTGAACAGATGAAATAACAAGTTTCATAATCCATTTCCGACATATTGAACGGGACGTGCGGAAAGAATCGCCGCTACGCGGCTCCGCCGTTTTGGAGGCTGGATTAAGCCCCGGGCTGCGACCGCTGACGCGGCCATTGCCCGGGGCTAACATTCGGACTTGCCGCTACGCGGCTGCCTGGCGCTATGCGCCCGTCTTATGTAATGTAAGAATGCGTGTTCTGCCGCATTGTTGCCGGTGATACAGGTGCGGCATCCCGTCAGGGAAGGCGCTACGCTCCCGTCTTATGTAATGTAAGAATGCATGCGTGTTCTGCCGCATTGTTTCCGGTGATTTAGGCGCGGTATCCCGTCAGGGAAGGCGCATATCTCCCGTCTTATGTAATGTAAGAATACATGCGTGTGCTGCTGCATTGTTGCCGGTGATACAGGAGCGGTGTCCCGTCATGGAAGGCGCATAGCGCCAGGCAGCCGCGTAGCGGCAAGTCCTAATGTTAGCCTTAGGCAAAGGCCGCATAGCGGTCGCAGCCTAAGGTAACCATAGCGCGGCACATCCCCCGCCGAGCCGCGTAGCGGCGGCTCCATCTTCATGCTTTTCTGACGGGCTCAAAATTCATTTCCGTAGTATTGAACGGGACGTATGGAAAGAATCGCCGCTACGCGGCTCTGCCGTTTTGGAGGCTGGATTAAACCCCGGGCTGCGACCGCTGACGCGGCCATTGCCCGGGGCTAACATTCGGACTTGCCGCTACGCGGCTGCCTGGCGCTACGCGCTCGTCTTATGTAATGTATGAATGCGTGTTCTGCCGCATTGTTGCCGGTGATATAGGAGCGTTATCCCGTCAGGGAAGGCGCGTAGCGCCAGGCAGCCGCGTAGCGGCAAGTCCGAATGTTAGCCTTAGGCAAAGGCCGCATAGCGGTCGCAGCCTAAGGTAACCATAGCGCGGCACATCCCCCGCAGAGCCGCATAGCGGCGGCTCCATCTTCATGCTTTTCTGACGGGCTCAAAATCCATTTCCGCCGTATTGAACGTGACCGTGCGGAAAGAATCGCCGCTACGCGGCTCCGCCATTTTAGAGACTGGATTAACCCCCGGGCTGTGACCGCTACGCGGCCATTGCCCGGGGCTAACATTCGGACTTGCCGCTACGCGGCTGCCCGGCGCTACGCTCCCGTCTTATGTAATGTATGAATGCGTGTTCTGCCGCATTGTTGCCGGTGATACAGGCGCGGCATCCCGTCAGGGAAGGCGCGTAGCGCCAGGCAGCCGCGTTAGCGGCAAGTCCTAATGTTAGCCTTAGGCAAAGGCCGCATAGCGGTCGCAGCCTAAGGTAACCATAGCGCGGCACATCCCCCGCAGAGCCGCATAGCGGCGGCTCCATCTTCATGCTTTTCTGACGGGCTCAAAATCCATTTCCGCCGTATTGAACGTGACCGTGCGGAAAGAATCGCCGCTACGCGGCTCCGCCATTTTAGAGACTGGATTAACCCCCGGGCTGTGACCGCTACGCGGCCATTGCCCGGGGCTAACATTTGGACTTGCCGCTACGCGGCTGCCCGGCGCTACGCGCCCATCTCATCTTATTATGTAATGTTTAAATGCGTATGACATCGCGTTGTAGTCAGCGATTCATGAGCGGCATCCCGTCAGGGAAGGCGCATAGCGCCAGGCAGCCGCGTAGCGGCAAGTCCGAATGTTAGCCTTAGGCAAAGGCCGCATAGCGGTCGCAGCCTAAGGTAACCATAGCGCGGCACATCCCCAGCCGAGCCGCGTAGCGGCGGCTCTGTCAAGTAATATTCGTATGCAACGTGTCAGCGCACCATCGTCTTGAAACTTTTGCCTCCTTTGCGGCAGATGTATATGGAGCCTGCCTCGGGGTGCTGCACGCGCATGCCCTGAAGGTTGAAATACTCCGCTTCGCCGTCCGCGCCGTCCGCTTCAATGTCGGCTATGCCCGAAAGGTCAAGCCCGGTCATGTCCAACTTGAAATCGCCGCCGAGATAGCGTTCCTCCTCGGGACTTGTGCCCTCCACGAAATCGGGGTTTGGCTTCACGTTGGTGAAATACCATCGTCCCGTGCCGGCAAGGTATATTTTTATTTCGTTCGTGCCGTCGAATGTAAGCACGTTGTCCACGATGGTTCCGCCGCTCACGATGTCGAGCCACGCGAGAAAATCAAGCCCGTATTCACGCACCATGTCGTAATAGCCGCTGCCCACGCCCGTTTCTCCCATGTTGGCCAGCGAGAGTCCGAGGCCGCTTTCCATGATGTATACGTTGTTGTGGTTCTCGGCGTTGAAATAGATGTAATGGGTGTGGTCGTGGTTCACCACGAATGCCGCGCCCTGCGTCCAGGGGTTGTAAGGTTCGGCTATTCTGTAGAGTCCGGGATTGGCAATGTTGCGCTGCACTTCCACCTTGTAGCTTTCAGGCGTGAATTTATCCGGCAGCAGGCACGAGAGGAAACCTTCCGTCATGGTCGCGTTGCCTATTGTCGTCCATCCTTCCGTGTCCGTGTCCGGCACCCAGAAAGCCATGTAGTAGGGCTGTTCGTCGGCAAGGTTGCCCTCGTCGTCGACGGGAGCGAAGAATATGAAATATTCAGGGCCTGTGGCATCGCTGATGTCCACTTTTATACCCGAATTGATGGGCACCACCTGCCCTTCGTTCTTCAGTCTGCCGATTAGGGCGTTCACGGCTGCGTCACCTTCGGGGTATTCCTTGTCTTTGATCCATTTCACGCCTGCTATGCGGCTGTCGCCGGAAAACTCCACATGGTAGCATCCGTCGTCTTCAGGGCAGAAACGGCTTGTCGACAGGCTCTTGACCGTATAGTCCACAGGCATGTCGTTGCCGGGGAGGCTGAGAGAGAACCTGCCTTCGGAATTGGCGTTGTAAAAATCGGTGCCTTGGCGGAACATCAGCGAATTTTTCACAGGAAACGTTATCACGCCGTCTTCCATTTTTCCGGCTCTCGCATCGGCTTCCTCCTGGGTGATGTCGCCGCCTATGCCGAGGTTTTCTCCCGCGAGTTCGGTGAATCCCACGAGAGTGGAAGCCCCGTAGCCGTCGTCCATGCCTATGTTGTTTTCCAGCAGGCGCACATACTCGGGGTTAGAGGCGTCTATCACTATCACCACGTCGTCGGTCTGTTCAAGCGTGCCGCCGGCGGCAGTGACGGTTGCCGTCTGTGTGAAGTTCTTCCATGGATTCACCACCCGGTACCATCCCTCGTTGGCTGCATCCTTTTCCACTTCCACCTGTATGTTCCCGGGCTGCACTTCAAAGAAATAAGACACCGTGATGTCGTCGAACATAGTTCCTTCGCCCATGCCCACCCATTCGTGCTCCGGCTCGGTCTTGGCCGTGGGGGCTGCCGACTGTATTCCCGCATGTGTTTTTCCGGGCATGGCGCCGACCGTCTTGGCCGCGTTGCGCAGCGTCGTGCGCATTAATTCCTGTTTGGGAGTGGCTGCGGCGGCAGTGAGTGCCAGTGCGGCAAAAGCAAGAGTAAAAGTTTTTCTCATTGTGTACTTTTTGAGAGTTAATGTTCGCAAATGTATACAAAAAAACTAAAAAATAAGTTATTGTGATGTTTTTAAAAATCTTTTTTCAATTTTCTGTCACCGTCTCAAGTATTGCATCCGGTTCGCTCACTATCTTCCATGCGTAGTGGCTGCGCAGTTCGGCAGCCGAACGGAATCCCCACGTCACGCCCACGCTGTCCACGCATGCGCGCCGCGCCGTTTCCATATCCACGCCGCTGTCGCCCACATACAGCACCTCGTCCTTCGGAGTGGGGCACTCCGTAAGCACGCGGAACACGATGGAAGGGTCGGGCTTCACAGGCACGCCATCCACATTTCCGCACACAGCGGCCCATTCTATTTCCGGAAAAAACTTGCCTACGAGCCGCTTCACTGCGCTCTCGTATTTGTTCGACGCCACGGCCACCCGCACCCCGCGTGCCGTGAGTTCGTCGAGCAGTAGCGCTATGCCTGGATAAGGCACGGTGTTGTCGGCGAGATGTTCATCGTAGTATTGTCGGAAAATTTCCAGAGCGCGTTCGCGTATTTCAGGGGTGCGCGCTTCGTCGGGAAGGGCACGTTCTATCAGCATCGCCACGCCGTTGCCCACCATGGCCGGGTACGAAAGCGGCGAATGCTGCGGATAGCCCATAACAGCCATAGTGTGGTTGGCCGCCGCACCGAGGTCGGCGATAGTGTTCAGCAAAGTTCCGTCAAGGTCGAAAATAACGAGTGAGCGCATATCGGTTCTTTATTCAGAGGTTGTTTCAGAGGTTGTTTAATAATAAAACGGCGGAATCAACGAAATATTTGTATCCGTCCGCATCAGAACGGATAGCCCACCGAAAAATGGAAATTGGCGTCGCGCCCCCACCGCGGATGCAGCAGCGGCCACCGTTCCTGCCCCTCGGCCGGATTATGGGCTTTCATGCCCAGGTCGAGGCGGAGGAGGAAATAGGTGAAATCCATTCGCAGACCCACGCCGTAGGCCGCCGCTATCTGCTTGTAGAACCTGTCGAAGCGGAACACGCCTCCGGGCTGTGTCGCATAGTCGCGTATCGTCCATATGTTGCCGGCATCCACGAACAGCGCCCCCTCGAACACCCAGAACAGCTTCGCGCGGTACTCCACACTCATGTCGAGGCGGATGTCGCCGCACTGGTTTATGAAATCGCTCACCGAGTTGCGAGAGTCGTATGCCCCAGGGCCGAGCGTGCGCACGCCCCATCCGCGCACGCCGTTGGCGCCTCCCGCGTAGAAACGTTTTTCGAAAGGCACCATCTGCGAGTTGCCGTAGGGCACGGCGACTCCCGCCCCCACATGCACGCTCAGCGCGTTTCGGCTGTTGAAATTGCGCGTATACGTGTAGTCCAGCTCCGCCTTCGCATATTGCGCGTACTGGATGCCGAAAATCTTGTACACTCCCTCGCTGCGCTTCTGCCCGTCGATGCTCGAGAGGGCATACAGCAGGTTGCCCGCCACCTCGCCCGACATGCGCAGCGTGCTCACATAAGGCTGTATGGCGAACGCGTTCACCGTGGCCGTCGGTATGCGGCGGTTTGTCCTGTAGAGCGTGTATCCAAGCCGCATTATGAAGTGGTCTTCATAGCTGTAGCGCAGCAGGGGATTGTCGGGCGCTATCTCGTCGAGAAATCCCAGCGTGGAGCGAGGAAGGCTCACCACGTTCACGTCTATAAGGTCGAGGTTGTGGCGCAGCTGGAAGTCGCGTGCGCGCTGCTGCCACTTGTATTTCCACCCCGCGCCGAATATCAGGCGCGTGTATTCCGGACGTTCCTGGTAGTTGAACGACACGGCGAATTCCGTCGACGCCCTCACCTTCTGCTTGAATCGCCTGCTCAGGAACGGAAACTCGAATTTAGGGAAAGTGATGCCCACTTCCGAGGCTATTTCCGTGTAGCGGTCGTTGATGAGGCCGTCCAGATTGCCGCTGATGCTCTCGTACGACCCGCGAAGCTTGGCGGTGAGCATCTCCGACCCGTGAGCGAGGTTGCGGTGCTGGTAGGTGAGCGCCACGCCGGCGCCGAGGTCGCCCTCGCTGTTGGTGCCGTCCAGCTCCACGCTCACGGCCTGCTTGCGGTTGCGTCCCACGCTTATCACGGCGTCGAGCCACTGCTCTCCGTCCACTTCCGCCGCCGGGCGCATCTCTATGTTCACGAACCGCAGTATGCCCAGCTGCGCGAGAGCCTCGTAGGTGCGGTCCACCGCACGCGCGCTGTAGGGCTGTCCGGGCGTCAGATAGCATTTTTCCTCAAGCACCTGCGGGCGCAGATACCTGTCGGGACCGTACACCACGCTCACGTCGCGGTAGCGCACCGTGTCGAGCCGTGTCCCGGGATTTGCCTCGGGGTCGGTCAGAAAAGTCACCGACGCTATGCGGAAACGCTGCGCCGTGGCCGAATCCCCGCGCACGGCCGCCGCATGCGGCGGCCGCATGCGCAGCGTAAGCCCCACTTCGTGCGAGCCCGCCACAGTATCGGCCAGAAAACTGATGTATTCCTTCGTGAAAGCGTAATACCCGCGGTTGCGCAGCCTCTCCGTTATGCGTGCGCGCTCGGCGTCGAGGATGTTGCGGTCAAGCGGGCCGCCGGTGTGTATTTTCGTGGCAGCCGTGTCGGCCAGCACTATGCTGCGCAGCGCCGTGTCGGCTATGTCATAGTCCACGGCGGCTATGGTGTGGGGAGTGCCTGTCTCTATGCTGTACACCACGTCGACTTTGCGGCCTCCCGGGTGCACGACAGTGTCGGCATGCACCTGAGCGCCCATATACCCGCGGTTCACCAAAGCCGTGCGCAGCTGGCGCACGGAAGCCTCCGTCAGGTCGGCGTCGTATATTACCGGCGGCTGCCCCAGGCGGCGCACCCAGCGGTTGAACCACTTCGTGGAGTCGCTCCCCGAAAGGTTGTAGGTGGCGAGCTGCATCTTCGCGAATCCGAGCACCTTGTGGTTGGGTGTCTGCCGCAGGAAATAGTACAGTTCGTCGGCATCCACGCCCTCGCGGTCGCCATGCACGTCTATGGCCACGTCCCGCAGCAGCATACGCCCCTGCGGCACATGACGCGTGCTGCTGCATGCCACGCCGAGGAAGCATGCAGCAGCAGCGAGCAATATGTATGCCGCCCGCCTCACTCCATGAGTTTGCGGTAGCGGCGGCGAGGCAGTTCCTTGCCGCCGTTGCGGGCGCGCTTGTAGTCTTCGTAGTCGCTGTACGAGCCTTCGTACCACACCACTTCGCCCTCGCCCTCGAAGCTCAGGATATGGGTGCAGATGCGGTCGAGGAACCAGCGGTCGTGGCTCACCACCACGGCGCATCCCGCAAAGTCCTCGAGGCCTTCCTCGAGCGCGCGCAGCGTGTTCACGTCTATGTCGTTGGTAGGTTCGTCGAGCAGCAGCACGTTGCCTTCTTCCTTAAGAGCCATGGCCAGGTGCAGGCGGTTGCGTTCGCCGCCGCTCAGCACGCCGATTTTCTTCTCCTGGTCGGCGCCCGTGAAATTGAATTTCGACAGATAGGCGCGGGCGTTCACGTCGCGTCCGCCCATGCGGAAACTCTCCACGCCCTGCGAGATTACCTCGTACACGGTGGCGTCCGGATGCAGGTCGCGGTGCGTCTGGTCCACGTAGGCCACCTTCACGGTCTCGCCCACGTCGAAACTGCCCGCATCGGCCTTCTCAAGTCCCATTATCAGTTTGAACAGCGTGGTCTTGCCGGCGCCGTTGGGGCCTATCACGCCCACGATTCCGGCCGGAGGCAGCATGAAGCTTAGGTCGCGGAAAAGCTGCTTCGTGCCGAAAGCCTTGGCAAGATGCTGCGCTTCTATCACCTTGTTGCCCAGGCGAGGACCGTTCGGGATGAATATCTCGAGGCGTTCCTCGCGCTGCTTCTGGTCCTCGTTCAGCAGCCGGTCGTAGCTGTTGAGGCGGGCCTTGCCCTTGGCCTGACGCGCTTTCGGAGCCATGCGCACCCATTCAAGCTCGCGCTCGAGGGTCTTGCGGCGCTTGCTGGCCTGCTTCTCCTCCTGCGCCAGGCGCTTGGTCTTCTGGTCGAGCCACGACGAATAATTGCCCTTCCAGGGGATGCCCTCGCCGCGGTCCAGTTCGAGTATCCACCCCGCCACATTGTCCAGGAAATAGCGGTCGTGGGTGATGGCTATCACCGTGCCGGCATACTGGCGCAGGTGTTGCTCCAGCCAGTCGATGCTCTCTGCGTCGAGATGGTTGGTCGGCTCGTCGAGCAGCAGCACGTCGGGTTGCTGGAGCAGAAGGCGGCACAGAGCCACACGGCGGCGTTCGCCGCCGCTCAGGGTGGCCACGGGCTGGTCGTCGGGCGGACACTGCAGGGCGTCCATCGCGCGTTCGAGCTTGCTGTCGATGTTCCACGCGTCGGCGGCGTCGAGTTTGTCCTGAAGTTCGGCCTGGCGTGCGAGCAGCGCGTCGAAGTCGGCGTCAGGGTCGGCGAAAGCCTCGTTCACACGGTCGAATTCGGCAAGCATGTCCATGACAGGCTGCACGCCCTCGCGCACGATGTCTATCACCGTCTTTTCAGGGTCGAGTCTGGGATCCTGCTCGAGGTAGCCCACCGAGTAGCCGGGCGAGAACACCACTTCTCCCTGGTATTCCTTGTCGATGCCGGCGATAATCTTCAGCAGCGACGACTTACCCGAGCCGTTCAGACCGATGATACCGATTTTGGCACCGTAGAAAAACGAGAGATAGATGTTTTTGAGTACTTGTTTCTGCGGCGGGTAGATTTTGCTCACACCCACCATCGAAAAAATTATCTTTTTGTCGTCGGCCATATGTATTCTTTGGTTTGTCTTGGATTACAGATTATTTCCGCGTTTTAGGCGCGAACTTCACAGGATAGTCCACCCTTATCTTTCCGCCCGCTATATTGGTGAGCTTGGCGCGGATGAGCTGTTTGCGTATAGGCGATATGTGGTCTATGTACAGCTTGCCGTACAGGTGGTCGCACTCGTGCTGCACTATACGCGCCAGAAAACCGCTTATCTCCTCCTCGTGCTGCTCGAAGTTCTCGTCCTGCCAGCGCAGGCGTATGTGCTCCGTGCGTCCCACGTTCTCGCTCAGTCCCGGCAGGCTCAGGCAGCCCTCGGCACGCACGATGCGCTCGCCGTCGAGCACTTCCACCTCGGGATTGATGAGCGTCAGCCTGCGGCCGGCGCATTCCGGGAAACTTTCGCCCACAGGGTCGGCGTCTATCACCACGATGCGTTCGCTCAGCCCCACCTGCGGAGCCGCCAGCCCCACGCCTTCCGAGGCATACATCGTTGCATACATGTTTTCGAGGAGTTCCTTCAGGCCCTCGCGCCCGGGCGCCACCGTTTCGGCGGTCTTGCGCAGCACGGGGTGGCCGTAGAGATATACGGGTAGTTTCATTGCTGGTTGTGTTGTCTGCTTTGTAGAAAGTCGTTGAGGATGATGGCGGCCGATATTTCGTCCACGAGCGCCTTGTCGCGCCGCGCCATGCGTTTCAGGCCGCCGTCGAGCATGGCCTTGTGGGCGAGTGCCGAAGTGAAGCGCTCGTCGTAGAACACCACAGGCACAGGAGCCACCTCGCGCGCAAGCCGTCCGATGGCCGGACGCAGCCAGCGCTGGCTTTCGGAAGGTTCGCCCCGCAGCGTCACAGGCAGCCCCACCACTATCTTGTCCACCGTCTCGCGGGCGATATACGCTTTCACCCATGCGCACAGATCCGCCGTGGCAATCGTGCAAAGCCCGTTGGCCACTATTTGCAGAGTGTCGGTAGTCGCGATGCCGCAGCGCTTGCGTCCGAAGTCGATAGAAAGAAGGCGTCCCATGCTGCAAATTTACTATTTTTGCGGCAATTGGCAAAACTCGAAATCCTTTAGAGGCTGGGGTAGGGGGTGCATCGCGGCTGTCCTGCCGCAAAAATTATCTGAGCAGCGCTATCGAATCCACCCGCACCCGCACGTCGAACGGCGCGGCCGAGCCCTGCACACGCCTGCGCGGAGGAGTAAGCCGGTAATAATACACATGCTGCGTGTCCCATGCCGGGATGTCCACCCGTCGCGTGCACCCCGACGGGATGTGGCAGCGCACACGCTCGCGGCGGCTGTGCAGCTGGCGCCCCGCCTCGTCCGTATAGTCCAGCGTGACAAGCATCCACACAATGTCGGCGCTGTCCGGCGCATCGTTCGTCACGAAAAAACTCTCGCGCCGTGCCGACAGCGCCTTGTCGAAACCCGATACGCGCGCCGTCCCGTCCCCCGCCACCGTGTCTGCCGCAGCCACGGCGGCATGTGCCGCCACACCGCCGTGCGCCCGGTGGCGCCCCGCGCGGCGCGTGTGCTGCGCCTGCGTCTCAGGCAGCATCAGCACAGCAAGCAGCAGTGGCAGCAGTCGCCGCATCAGAGCGAGTTGAACTTATAGGCAAAGCCTATCGACAGTATTTCCTTGAACTGCAGCTTGTGCCACTTGCTGTCCTCCACACGCGGTGTCGACGAGTCGTAACGCGCATGGCAGAAAATCTGCGTGGTCAGGAACTTGTTGATTTCAAACACTATGGTGTTCTCCCAGTCGGTCTGCACGGTATTGTAGTCGGAGAATGCGTACAGGCGCGAACGCAGGTAGATGTTGTAGCTCATCTTCCAGTACACCTTCAGTTCCACGTTGCTACCGAACTTGTTGGCCGTCGTGCGGTCCTGCCGTATGTCGTAGCTCTCGTGGTTCAGCCGGTCGCTCGTGCATATGCGCAGATTATAGGAAATCGGCGATATGTTGGCGTCGAAAGTGAAAGTCTTCTTGGGGTTGTTGTAGTTGTACGTCATACCGACACCCAGCGTCAGGTCGCCCGGCGAGAGGAAACCCGATTTCAGTTCGTCGGTGTTCGGCTTGTAGGAGTTGAGGAGCTGCGTCTTGAACTGCCCGCTCACGGAGTAGTACCACCTGCGGGCCGCTTTCAGACCGAAAGTGCTGTTCACCTGGAATATGTCCTCGTTTATGTTGTAGCTGTGCACCTCGTCGTCCGGGGCGTTGTTCATGCCCAGCTTGTACTGCGCCGTGGTTTCAAACAGCAGGTTCGGGTGGTATTCCTGGTTGAGTTTCACATTGTAATATATCTGCCCGAGCATGTTCAGGTTGTTTTTGCCGCCCTGGTACCAGTTGGGCGACACATACGCCTGCGAGAACTGCAGCGACACGTTGAAGCCGCGTATCCAGTGGCGCTTCTCCACCTCCTCGGCCTTCACCGTCGGCACATCCGCCGGACCCGTGACAGTCTCCACGATGTCCACAGAGAAATCCGACGGGTTCACCACCGCCGAATACTTCTTTGGAGCGTCGGGCAGCTCCGAGGCCAGATAAGGCGTCAGCTCCGGATAGTCGAAGAAAAAGCGGTGGCGTATGCGCTTCATGCGTGCGGCCACGGAATTGGCGTCCTCCAGCCACCGCATGGCCGCGTCGCCCGAAAAGTCCGGAACGGCAAGATCCACGCTGTCCGGAAAATCGTAGTGCGAATACACCGCCGGCAGGAAGAAATACGACGGCAGCGGAGTAAGGCTCACCAGGGTGTCGGCCGGCGTTTCTTCGGCAGTGCTGTCCGCCGCTGCCGTGTCTTCCTCGTCGAATAACACGAAATCCACTGCATCCGCCTCGTCGGGCGAAGGTACCGGGGCGGGCACCGTATCGGCGGCGCGGGCCGAACTGCGGTAGTGGAACTGGGCGTCGGAACTGAAAGCACAGGTGGCTGCGGCAAGCAGCAAGAGGGCTTTTTTGAGTTGCATATGCGATGTCTTGATGTTCGGTTATTGAAGTGGCAGAGCCTGTCTATTTTCTTGCAGTGTAAAGGGTGCATGCCCCGAAAGTCATGCTGCGGGCCGAGGCCTCCGATGCGCCCGCGCCGCGGATGATGGCGCACATATCATCGCCTTGAGGCACGGCCGCGATGCTTTCAGGCAGATAGCTGTAGGCGCGCACGTCGTGCGACACCATACGCCCCACGGCCGGAATCACATACCGCGTGTACAGGCGGTAGAGAGGCGCAGTAAGCCATCCGCGCGGCGTCGACAGTTCCAGCACACACAGCATCCCGCCAGGGCGCAGCACACGCATCATTTCGGCATATCCGCGGTCGAGGTGCTCGAAATTGCGCACCCCGTAGGCCACCGTCACGGCGTCCACCGACCCGTCCGGCACGTCCAGCGCCAGGCAGTCGCCCGTGCGCAGTTCCACGCGCGCGGCCAGTCCGGCGCGCTCCACCTTGCGGCGGCCGATCTCCACCATGCCCTCGCTCAGGTCTATGCCCGTGACCGACGCCCCGGGCAGGCGGCGTGCGAGCGCAATGGCCACATCCCCTGTGCCTGTCGCGATGTCCAGCACGCGCACGGGGCGCACGGCCTCCACAGCGTCCACGGCCCTGCGGCGCCACAGGCGGTCGACACCCATGGTCATGGCGCGGTTCATGAAGTCGTAGGCAGGCGCGATGCTGTCGAACATCTCGCGCACCTGCTCGCCTTTTCCACGCTCGTCGCCCCCGTACGGCAACACTTTTTCAGCCTTTACTTCCATTGTGTGCAAAATTACAAAAAAAATACGTAACTTCGCAAAATGAAGAAAAGCTATGTATTGCCGCTGCTGCTCGCGGCATCGGCCATGGTTTCATGCTCGGCCGGAGGCACGCAGCGGGCCGCATCCTCCACGGCCGCCACGCAGGCGCGGCCTGCCGACGCTTTCAGCGCCGATTCGGCCTACGCCCTCGTCGCCGAGCAGGTGGCCATGGGGCCGCGCACGCCCGGCAGCGCGGCTTCCGCACGCTGTGCCGAATGGATGGCCGGAAAACTGCGCGCAGCCGGAGCCGACTCCGTGTGGATGCAGCGCGGCACAGTGCGCCGTTTCGACGGCGAGGAACTGCCCGCCTGCAACGTCCTTGCCTCGTTCCGCCCCGACGCCCCCCGCCGCATACTGCTCGCCGCCCACTACGACACCCGCCCCTGGGCCGACATGGAGACCGACCCCGCCATGCGCCGCCGGCCCATCCCCGGAGCCAACGACGGAGCGTCGGGCGTAGCAGTAGTGCTCGAGATAGCCCGCTGCATCGGAGCCGCAGCCCCCTCCATAGGCGTGGACATCCTCCTCGCCGACGCCGAGGACAGCGGCCACAGCGACATCATAGCCCCGGGCGTACGCGCCGGAGAGCACACATGGTGCCTCGGCACACAGATGTGGGCCGAATCCGCGCCCTACGCCTCCCGCCCCGCTCCGGCCTACGCCGTGCTTTTCGACATGGTGGGCGGCACCGGCGCGCGTTTCCTGCGCGAGCAGTTCTCCGACGCCGCCGCCGCGCGCATCGTCGACCGCATATGGGCGGAAGCCGCATCCCTCGGCTACTCCGACACCTTTGTCGACCGCACCGGCGGAGCCGTAGTCGACGACCACGTCTACATCTCCCGAGCAGGCATCCCCGCCGTCGACATCATCGAAAGCGTACACCCCGCCACAGGAGGCTTCCCGCCCTCATGGCACACACACTCCGACAATATCGACAACATCGACCCGCGCACCCTCGAGCGTGCCGGAAAAACAGTTTTAAGCCTAATTTACAAGGAAAAATGACCATAGAACAACGCCAACAGGAAATAGTCGCCGAATTCGCCGACATCGAGGACTGGATGGACCGCTACGGCTACATCATCGACCTCGGCAACGCCCTGCCTCCGCTGCCCGACGAGCTCAAGACACCCGACCGCCTCATCGAAGGCTGCCAGAGCCGCGTATGGCTCGACGCCGACATCGACCAGGAAGGGCGCGTGCACTTCCGAGCCGATTCCGACGCCATCATCGTAAAAGGCATCATATCGCTGCTCGTCAGCGTCCTCGACTCGCACACACCCGACGAAATACTCGACGCCGACCTCCATTTCATCGACGAGATAGGCCTCAGCCGCCACCTCTCCCCCACACGCAGCAACGGCCTCCTCGCCATGGTGAAGCAGATGCGAGTCTACGCGCTCGCCTTCAAGGCCAAAAACCGCTCATGACAAAACCAATAACACCGAAACAATAACCTTATGTTTAAAAACCATCCAAAAGGCCTCATTCCCGCAGCATTGAGCAATATGGGCGAGCGCTTCGGCTATTACATCATGAACGCCGTGCTCGTGCTCTTCCTCTGCTCCAAATTCGGGCTCTCGGGCGACACAGCCGCGCTGATCTACTCGTTTTTCTATGCCGGTATCTACATCCTCAGCCTCGTAGGCGGCGCCATAGCCGACAAGACACAGAACTACAAAGGCACCATCATCAACGGCCTCATCATAATGACAGCAGGCTACGCCATCCTCGCCGTGCCCATCCTCGCCACGCCGCAGAACTCCACATGGCTCCTCACCCTCACATGTGCCGCACTCTTCCTCATCGCCTTCGGCAACGGCCTCTTCAAAGGCAACCTCCAGGCCATCGTCGGACAGCTCTACGACAATCCACGCTACAGCTCGCAGCGCGATTCCGGATTCCAGATATTCTACGTGTTCATCAACATCGGCGGCCTCGTCGCACCCTTCGTCGCACCCATGCTCCGCAGCTGGTGGCTCGACATCCATGGCATGACCTACAACGCCGACTTCCCCGAGATGTGCCACAGCTTCCTCAGCCTCACAGGCTCCATGACCGCCGAGAACATGGACAACCTCTACGCCGTGGCATCAGCCGCCGGACACACCGCCGGCGCCGACCTCCGCGCATTCTGCTCCCAGTACCTCGACGTGTTCAACACCGGCATCCACTACTCGTTCATCGCATCCGTGGCCGCCATGATTCTCTCGCTCGTCATTTTCATAGCCACCAAAAAAGCCCTTCCCTCGCCCGCCGCACGCGAAAAAGTGCAGAGCGTGCAGTACAGCCCCGAGGAAAAACAGGCCATGGCAAAGGAAATACGCCAGCGCATGTACGCCCTGTTCGCCGTCCTCGGCATCGTCATTTTCTTCTGGTTCTCATTCCACCAGAACGGCACCTCGCTCTCCCTTTTCGCACGCGACTTCGTGGCCACCGACACCATAGCCCCCGAGATATGGCAGGCCGTCAACCCCTTCTTCGTCATCGTCCTCACCCCGATGGTGATGCTGCTTTTCTCCTCCCTGTCGCGCCGCGGCCGCGAGATTTCCACACCTAAGAAGATAGCCTACGGCATGGGTCTTGCCGGCATAGCCTACCTTTTCCTGTGCATCTACTGCTCCATCCAGGGCTATCCCTCGGGCGACGAATTCCGCGCCATGTCGGCAGCCGCCAAGGAAGGCCTCAAAGCCGGTCCATGGGTGCTCATAGCCCTCTATTTCTTCCTCACGGTGGCCGAACTGTTCATCTCCCCCCTCGGCCTGTCGTTCGTCTCCAAAGTGGCTCCCAAACACCTCCAGGGCCTCTGCCAGGGCCTCTGGCTCGGCGCCACCGCCGTCGGCAACCTCCTCCTGTGGATAGGCCCGCTGATGTACAACAAATGGCCCATATCCTACGCCTGGGGCGTCTTCCTTGCCGTATGCCTCGTGTCCATGGGCGTCATGTTCGCCATGGTGAAATGGCTCGAACGCACCACCAGCTGATACCTATTACCACCCACCGTATAGTCAAAAAGAGCGCGGCACCCCGCGCTCTTTTTGCGTTATTCGCCGATTTTGGCTAAATTTGCCCTCATGAAACGATATTGGCGACATCTTCTGGCGCTCATGGCAGCCGCCGGAGCGCTCCTTGCCCCGGCATGCGCAAGCATAGGGCGCCCCGAGGGCGGCGCGCGCGACACCGAGCCCCCCGTCTTTGTCTCCGCACGCCCCGCTCCGGGAGCCACCGGCGTGAAGTCCACACGCCTCTCGATTCTGTTCGACGAGAACATACAGCTCGACGACGCGTTCAACAAAGTCATCGTGTCGCCCGTGCAGAGCACGCCTCCCAGCGTCAGCGCCAACGGACGCCGCCTCAGCGTAGAACTGCGCGACACACTCGTCACCCCCGCCACATACACCATCGACTTCGGCGACGCTATCAAAGACCTCAACGAAGGCAACGTGCTCGACGGCTTCGCCATCGACTTCTCCACAGGCTCCGCCATCGATTCGCTGCGCATCTCCGGCATGGTGCTCGCCGCCGAGAACCTCGAGCCAGCCCAAGGCATGCTCGTAGGCGTCTACCGCGCCGACTCCGTGGCCGATTCCACCATCCGCACCCTCCCCTTCGAGCGCGTGGCGCGCACCAACCAGCTCGGCCAGTTCACCGTGCGCGGCCTCGCCCCCGGCACCTACCGCATCTACGCCGTCAACGACATCAACCGCGACTACCATTGGGACCGCAGCGAAGACATCGCCTTCTACGACATCGACATCCGTCCCTCAGTCGAAGACATCGAAGTCACCGACACCCTCCGCTCGTCGCTCGGCACCGACTCCGTAGTCACGCACCCCGGCCTCAGATACCTCCCCAACGACATCCTCCTCACATGGTTCAACGAAAGCTACCGCGCGCAATACCTCAAAGACTACGCACGTCCAACACGACGCACCATCACCCTCGGTTTCGGCGCCTCATGCGACTCGCTGCCGCGCCTCACCATCGTCAACGACACCACAGCCGCATCACGCCGCCTCATCCCCCGCGACGGATGGAACATGCTGCAGGTCAACCCCGGACGAGACTCACTCACCTACTGGCTCACCGATTCGGCCGTCTACTCCACCGACTCCCTACGCCTCGCCGTCAGCTATCAGAAACCCGACTCGCTCGAGCGCCTCGTCTGGACCACCGACACCCTCCGCTTTTTCTTCAAAGACCCGCAGGTAAAGGAAAAAAAGAAAAAGAAGAAAAAAGCCGACGAACAGCCCGCCGACAGCATCGCAGCCGATAGCGCAGCCGCAGCCGTGCCCCTCACATTCCTGTCCGTGCGCGCCATCTCCGGCACCACACAGGAACTCCACCATCCGTTGCGCATCGAGTTCGACCAGCCCCTCGCCGCATTCGACACCGCCGCCATACGCATGTCCGTCTACGAAGACACCCTCCTCGTCCCCGTGCAGGCACCGCGCCTGCTCCCCGACAGCCTCGACATGCTGCGCCGCGTCCTCGCGTTCGACTGGACGCCCGGAGCCAAATACTCCCTCACCATAGATTCCGCGGCAGTCACAGGCATCTACGGCGACCATAACAAACCCTTCAAGCACGAATTCACAGTCAAGCCCGAGGAGGAATACTCCGCAGTCCATTTCACCATACAAGGCCTCGCCCCCGGCGAAAAAGCGGTAGTACAGCTGCTCGGCAACTCCGACACACCCCTCTACACAGCCCCCGTAGGTCCCGACGGCCGCGCCATGCTCCTGCATCTCGCTCCCTCCACCTACTACGCCCGCCTGTTCCTCGACCGCAACGCCAACGGACGCTGGGACACCGGCATCCTCGACAGCATACAGCCCGAGGAAGTATACTACTTCCCCAAGCCCCTCAAACTCAAAAAGAACTGGGACGTAGCACAGGACTGGAACATCAACGAACTTCCCCTCGACGCACAGAAACCGGAAGCCATAAAGAAAAACAAGCCCAAACTGCGGCCCGGCGAACGCCGCGAGCGCACCGACGAAGACGACGAGGACGAAGACGAATTCGGCAGCTCCGATTTCCTCAACTCCATCGGCGGCAACCGCTACGGCACCCAGGGACGCCCCGCCGGAGGCGGAGGACTCATGCAGAACAACGGCACCCGCCGCTGACCCTGCCGCACCTCCCACAACGCATGGCGCACAGCGCCAAGTCCCCCCATATCGAATCCGCCACAAAAAGAAAGGCGCGTAGCGGCAAGTCTCAAAGTTAGCCCCGGGCAATGGCCGCGTTAGCGGTCGCAGCCCGGGGTATCAGAGCAACCATCCATATAACAGAGCTGCGTAGCTGCGGCTCCACCACCCAAGAATCCCTCCGCAAAAGAAAGGCGCATAGCGCCGGGCAGCCGCGTAGCGGCAAGTCTCAAAGTTAGCTTCGGGCAAAGGCCGCGTAGCGGTCGCAGCCCGGGGGTTAATCCAGCCTCCAAAATGGCGGAGCCGCGTAGCGGCGATTCTATCCATACGTCCCGTTCAATACTACGGAAATGAATTATGAAACATATTAATTTTGAGCCCGTCAGAAAAGCATGAAGATGGAGCCGCCGCTACGCGGCTCGGCGGGAGGTGTGGTGCGCTGTTACCTTAGGCTGCGACCGCTACGCGGCCATTGCCCGGGGTATCAAAGCAACCATCCATATAACAGAGCTGCGTAGCTGCGGCTCCACCATCCAAGAAATCCTCCGCAAAAGAAAGGCGCATAGCGCCAGGCAGCCGCGTAGCGGCAAGTCTCAAAGTTAGCCCCGGGCAAAGGCCGCGTAGCGGTCGCAGCCCGGGGTATAAAGCATCCAAAAAAAATAGAGCCGCATCGCGGCGGCTCAAAAATCTACAACGATTAAACAAACTTTAAAATGCGCGCCGCAGCAGCAGCGCCGCTTCAGGCCCCATATTGAACAGAAGGTCCAGCACACTCAGATTTTCGATAAATCCGTGCTCCCTCTCCCTTACCTGCCAGTAAGACCCCACGTCCGGCATCGACGGCATATCCGCCACCGCGTCAGCCCCGTAATCGATTTCCGTGTCGATAAGCAGAATATCGCACAGCACGCTGTTCACGGCCATTATCTGCTCGCTCAGCGGCGTATCCTCCGGGGCAAACAGCGCCGGCGCCAGGCGGTCTATGTAAAATTCATAAAAAGGCGTGCGTCCGTAGGCCGATGCGAGAGCCGCCGCATGCACAGCCTGCCATCGGCCGTGGCCGCTTATCGACACATCCGTCCACCGCGCCCTCGCGATGCCGTGCGGTTGCCGCACAGGCACCGTCAGCGTCAGCCGTCCGCGCGTGTCGGCCACATCATAGCGGTGCGTCTCCTTGCGCCGTTTGTCGTAGGGAGCTTCCATCGCTATGCGCACACGCTTGTGCGCCCCGAGCAGGGCATAATAGCCTGCCTGGGGCGCCAGTGCCGGCGGAAACACAGGAGCATCCGCCGTTTTTGCATCTTGCCGCATCATTTGTCGGGGTTCGCATCCTTCAGGATGCGGTTCCAGCGTATGCCGCCGTTGAAAATGCTGCGGTCCTTGTCAAAACTGATAAGCACACGCATCGGAGTGCCCACTATATGGTCTTCAGGCACAAAGCCCCAGAAGCGTGAGTCCTGCGAATTGTCGCGGTTGTCGCCCATCATGAAATAGTAGTCCATCGCGAAAGTATAAGTGTCGGCAGGCTTGCCGTCCACATACACCTTTCCGTCGCGCATGTAAGAGTCCGTGTGCCCCTCATAGTTGCGTATCACGCGGTGGTAAGTCTGCCACGCCTCCGGAGTCAGAGCCACAGTCATCCCCTTGCGCGGAATCAGCAGGCCTTCCTCGCCGCCGTAGTCGCCCAGCGTCCAGTTGTCGGAGAGTCCTTCCGGAAACAGATTCAGCGCCGTCCCGTCCGTGCGGAACACGTCGCCGAATTTCACAGCGTCGTGTAGCGTCCCGTCGGCACGCAGCTCCGCCATCATATCCTGCGTCATGGGCATCATGTAGAAGAAGTCGCCCTGCGCGGCCTGCGGCAGCAGAGCCTGCAGGCGCAGGCGGTCGGGACCCTCGGCCAGCAAAGCCTGTACATCGCCCTGCGCCATGCCCAGCGAGTGCATGCGCTCCTCGTCGATAGGGCGGCCGAGAGCCGCTATGTAGTTGAACTGCACCTGCGCAGGCATAGCCTGTGCCCGGCCGTCTATGTACACAGTGTCGCCGGATATGCGCAGCCGCTCTCCGGGCATGCCGGTCACGCGCTTCACGAAATTCTGCCGGCGGTCCACCGGGCGGTATATCACCTCGCCGAACTTGTCAGGGTTCCGTTTTATCGTCTCGCGGCCGTAGCGCTTCACAAGAAGGTCGTAATATTCAGGCGACTCCTCGAAGCGTGCGCACACCGTGTCGCCCGCAGGGAAGTTGAACACCACTATGTCGCCGCTTTCCACGCCGCGCAGCCCCTTGAGGCGGCGGTAGCCGTTCGACGGGCTGTCGAGATAACTCTTGCATCCCAATATGGGCAGCGTGTTGTGCACGAGCGGGAAATGCACCGGAGTCATCGGCACGCGCGGGCCGTACGTCAGCTTGTTCACCCACAGATAGTCGCCCGTCAGCAGTGTTTTCTCGAGCGACGACGAAGGTATCTGATAGTTCTGTCCCACGAAAGAGAACACGAAATAAACCAGCACCAGCGCATACACGATGGCGTCCACCCAGCTCATCACGGCCGTCACAGCCTTGTTCTTGCTCTTTTTCCACCACGTGAAAGGTATATACCCCGTGATGTAGATGTCAAACAGCAGCAACAGCGCCAGCGCCCACCACGGGTTGCCTATCCACGCCACCCACAGCAGGAACACTGCGGCGACAATGCCGAAGCGCACCCAGCGGGTGGGTCTCACCTGCGAGATGCGCCTGCACAAGTCGTTTTTGAAATCGAACGCAGCCATGCTACTTCTTGTAGCTCACCGGGATTTCGCGCGATATGGAGTTGTCCAGCGAGATGAGCGTTTCGGTGCCCACAACGCCCGGAATCATCTGAATCTTGTTGTTCAGCAGATCCATCAGGTGCTCGTTGTCGCGTGCGTAGAGTTTCAGAAGCAGAGTGTACGGACCCGTCGTGAAGTGGCACTCCACGATTTCCGGAATCTTGTCGAATTCAGGCACCGCATCGCGGTACATGGCACCGCGCTCAAGCGTCACGCCTATGTAAGTGCATGTGCTATAGCCAAGTACGTGAGGGTCTACAGAGTAGCCCGAACCCGTGATTACATTGAGGTCTATCATGCGCTGGATGCGCTGGTGTATGGCCGCACGGCTCACACCGCACTCCACCGCCACGTCTTTCGAAGGGATGCGCGCATTGTGCATCACTATCTTCAGAATATGACGGTCGAGATTGTCTATTTTATCCATGTGTGACATAGTAGTAAAATTTTCAGCAAAAGTAACAATTTTCCATCAAAAACACACTATTTTAAGCTGAAAATACATAAAACATTGCTGCAAAACATGAATTTACCTGCCAGCCTATACATTTCCGCATGACTACCCCATCACCTCCCCCGCAAAAAGCCCAGGCGTATAGCGCCGGACAGCCGAGATAGCTGCGACTCAGCCCCGCATCGAATCCCCACAAAGAAAAGGCGCATAGCGCCGGGCGGCCGCGTAGCGGCAAGTCCGAATGTTAGCCCCGGGCAACGGCCGCGTAGCGGTCGCAGCCCGGGGTATCGAAGCAGCACCCACAATTCAGAGCTGCGTAGCTGCGATTCTATCACCCATGAAATCCTCCACAAAAGAAAGGCGCATAGCGCCGGGCGGCCGAGATAGCAGCGACTCCACCACCCATGAAATCCTCCGCAAAAGAAAAGGCGCATAGCGCCAGGCAGCCGCGTAGCGGCAAGTCCGAATGTTAGCCCCGGGCAAAGGCCGCGTAGCGGTCGCAGCCCGGGGTATCGAAGCAGCACCCACAATTCAGAGCTGCGTAGCTGCGATTCTATCACCCATGAAATCCCCCACAAAAGAAAAGGCGCATAGCGCCAAGCAGCCGAGATAGCTGCTACTCTGTCCCCCGCATCGAATCCCCCACAAAGAAAAGGCGCATAGCGCCAGGCAGCCGCGTAGCGGCAAGTCTTAATGTTAGCCCCGGGCAACGGCCGCGTAGCGGTCACAGCCCGGGGTATCAAGCATGTAACGAAAACGTAGAGCCGCATAGCGGCGACTCTACATCATGCCATCATAAAAACCGTTCAAGCGGCGTGTAAGGCATGTCCCACGCCTCAGCCACAGCGCGGTATGTAATCTGCCCGTCCACAATGTTCACGCCCTCGGCCAGCCCCGCGTCCGCGCGACACGCATCGCGCCAGCCCATGTCGGCGAGACGCAGCGCATAAGGCAGCGTAGCGTTCGTCAGAGCCATCGTCGACGTGCGCGGCACAGCCCCCGGAATGTTCGCCACCGCGTAATGCACTATGCCGTCCACCGTGTACACAGGCTCGGCGTGCGTCGTGGCGTGCGACGTCTCGAAGCATCCGCCCTGGTCTATGGCCACATCCACCATCACGCTACCCGGTTCGAGCAGGTGCAGCATGTCGGCAGTCACAAGCTTCGGAGCCTTTGCCCCCGGAATCAGCACCGAGCCTATCACGAGATCGGTGCGCGGAAGCTCCTGCTCTATGTTGTGGCGCGACGAGAACAGCGTGTGCACGTTCGCCGGCATCACCTCCGCCAGATGGCGCAGAGTGTGCAGCGAAATGTCGGTTATGGTCACCTCGGCGCCCAGCCCAGCGGCCATCAGCGCCGCATTGCGGCCCACCACGCCCCCGCCGAGCACAAGCACGCGCGCAGGACGCACGCCCGGCACACCGCCGAGCAGCATCCCCTTGCCGCCTTGCGGCTTTTCAAGAAAGCGCGCACCCTGCTGCACGCTCATGCGCCCCGCCACCTCGCTCATCGGCGTGAGCAGCGGAAGCGTGTGTGTGCGGTCGGTCACGGTCTCGTAGGCCACACACGTCGCCCCCGAGGACGCCATCGCCTCGGTGAGCCCGCGGTCGCAGGCGAAGTGGAAGTAAGTGAACACGAGCTGCCCCTTGCGCACCAGCGCGTATTCCGGCTTTATAGGCTCCTTCACCTTTATTATCATCTCGGCCGTGGCATACACGTCCTCTATCGTCGGCAGTATCGTAGCCCCGGCCGCCCGGTAGGCATCATCGTCGAATCCGCTGCCGAGGCCGGCACCCTGCTGCACATACAGCTCATGGCCGTGGCCTGAAAGTTCCTTCACTCCCGCAGGCGTGGCGCCCACGCGGTTTTCATTGTTCTTGATTTCTTTTGGAATGCCGATTTTCATGGTTATAAAGGTTTTGGTTGGTGAAATCGGAAAAATTGAAAGCAGCGCGTATGGCCGTGCGGATGCGTTCGGCGTAGGGGCCTCCCGCCGCGAGGAGTCCGAGCACCGCGTCGGGCAGCGCGCGGCGGTCGTTGCGCCGCAGTCCGCAGCGTTCCGGCACACGGCATTCGAGCAGCATGCTCTTGTGGTTGAACACACGCAGCACCGAGGCATAGTCGCCCGTCTTCAGATAGCGCCGGAACTCACCGCACAGGCCGTCGTATATGCCGCGCGCCGACGCTATCGAGCGCAGCCGCCCGATGTGAGCGTCCAGTTCGCCTATGGTCGAGCAGCGGCAGTCCACGCGGTGTTCCACTATGCCCTTCACGCGGTGGCGTGTGTGCTCCAGAGCCTGTTTTTCAAGTTCTGCGCCGAACAGCCGCAGCAGCGAGCGCCTCACAGCCCCGAAAGCATGGTCGGCCGACTGCCCGTGCGCTTCGGCCACCGCGCGCACCACATCTTCTATCATCAGCAGATTCTCCACCTCCGCCACCTCAGGCACCATGATGCGGCGCGAGCGCAGATAGCCCACCTCGCGTTCGTCGCGCCGGTCGCGGTCCACGATGCCGCAGGCCGCAAGATGGTGGAAATCCGTAAGGTCGTTGAAACTGCGCACAGCCTCTATCACCTTGTTGCAGCTCCCCAATGAGCGCACCGTGAAGTCGCGGAACACAAGCGGGTACAGCCGCGAGTCGATGCTGTGCAGCCCGTCGCCCTCGATGAAAAGCACAGGCTTGCGCGCCCCTATTACAGCCGAATATATCTCCGGGCCGAAACCGCTGTCCGGAGGAAGCACCTCATAGTCCCACACGCCCGCCTCAGGCTCGCATCCGCGCACCCACACCACCGTCGCATCGCCCCGCGAGGCCGCGAAATCCAGGTCGTGAGTCGTGTACACCATCGTGCAGTCCGGCCGCAGCTGTTCCAGTCGGTTCCACAGCGCGCCCATCGACGCCGGGTGCATGAACATCTCCGGCGAGTCCACCATCACCATGGCCTTGCGGGGCGCATACAGCAGCGCGCCTATGTAGAACAGCACGGCGCTTTCGCCCGCCGAAAGGCGCGACGCAGCGTAGGTCCCGGGGCTGTTCCGGCGCTCTATCAGCATCCGGCCGCCTTCCACCAGTATCCTGTTGTCAGGAAACAGCTCCTGCCATACGGCTATCGTGCGGTCGAGCCGCGTCGGTCTGCTCTCGCCCTCCGTGCCGTCGCCTCCGGCCGTGAATTTGCGTTTCATCAGCGCCAGCATCTCCTCGTGCATCAGCAGGGCGATAAGGCGTTCGAAAGCGCCGCGGATGTCGGAGCGGAACAGCCCCGACGCGCATTCGCTTCCGTACAGCGAGTCGAGGCTTGACGGTGAGGGGTCGTCATAGTCGCGGTCGTAGAGCGCCCGAAGAGCCGACAGGCAGTACGCCTTCGGCCCATGGTCGGAAGCCAGTCGCGCCGCAAAGCGCGTCTTGCCGGCGCCGTTGGCGCCCACAATTATCAGCCGCCGCATCTCCTGCGGCAGTTCCGGCGCCTGCGCGCCCCTGCGTGGAGGGAGCTTCATTCCCATACTCATTGCTGTTTCCGCCCGAAATTTAACGAATAAATCCCAACCGCAGTTCAAAAATGTTTAATAACATAAATCCTCCCACAAAAGAACAGGCGCATAGCGCCAGGCAGCCGCGTAGCGGCAAGTCCTAATGTTAGCCCCGGGCAACGGCCGCATAGCGGTCACAGCCCGGGGTATCGAATCATCCACCCACGAGGCAGAGCCGCGTTAGCGGCGATTCTTTCCATACGTCCCATTCAATATGGCGGAAACATATTAATTTTGAGCCCGTCAGAAAAGCATGAGGGTAGAGCCGCCGCTACGCGCCTCGGCGGGATGTGTGGTGCGCTGTTACCTTAGGCTTCGACCGCTGACGCGGCCATTGCCTAAGGCTAAAATTAAGACTTGCCGCTAACGCGGCTGCCTGGCGCTACGCGCCTTCCCCGACGGGATGCCATGCACCGCAAATTCGTCACTGAATCACCGACACCAGCGCAGCCCCACGTGCATTTATACATTTCATAAAGATGGGCGCACAGCTGCTACTCTGTCCCCATATCGAATCCTCCACAAAAGAAAGGCGCATAGCGCCGGGCAGCCGCGTAGCGGCAAGTCTGAATGTTAGCCCCGGGCAACGGCCGCGTCAGCGGTCACAGCCCGGGGTATCGAAGCGACACCCCCAAGTCAGAGCTGCGTAACTGCTACTCTGTCCCCCGCATCGAATCCTCCACAAAAGAAAAGGCGCATAGCGCCAAGCAGCCGCATAGCGGCAAGTCTGAATGTTAGCCCCGGGCAACGGCCGCGTAGCGGTCACAGCCCGGGGTATCGAAGCGACACCCCCAAGTCAGAGCTGCGTAGCTGCGACTCTGTCCCATATTGAATCTCCCTCCGAACCCCAAAAAAAATAGCCGCTATGCAGCGGCTATTTGAAATTTCACATATGGCGTCACCATCCGCCCGAGGCACCTCCGCCGCCGGTCATGCCGCCGCCGAAGCCACCTCCGAAACTGCCGCCTCCGCCTCCGCCGAATCCGCGGCCACCGCCGCCCATGGGCACGATGACCACAGGCGCCGTTTTCGCAATGCGGTATGGCGTACGCGTGATGTGGTGGCAGTTCAGACAGCTGTACTCTCGCACACCCATCCCCTCGGCCGCCACCGACGGCTTACGCACAATGCGGTCGGCCGACAGCCGCGCGGCGCGGGCGTGGCACATCTCGCATTCGCGCATCGGCGAACTCCGGTTGGGGTAGGGCAGTATGTCGGTTTCTCCGCATTGGCCGCACAGCCACACGTCATAGTCCACCGAACCGAGTTTCTCCTCCAGATCCTGCGCCGGAGTCAGATAGTCGTTGTCGTGCACCTCGTCCACCTTTTTCATCGCCGCACCGCAGTTGGGGCACTTGCGCCGTCCGTTGCGCCAGTGCTGCAACATGGCCACCAGCAGTATGGCCGCCGGCAGTCCCATGCCCAGAGTGGCGAAACCGGCTATCAGATAGGCGGGTTTCCACGCTTCCAGAGCCATGTGTTTTTCAAAGCGCGAGCGTCCGCGCAGCGAGTATATCTTGAAAGCGAGCGCACACAGCATCGCTGTCGCGGCTATTGCCGCAATGCGCGCAAACATCCCGAACGGGTCGCTGTCCGAGCCCCGCGCGTTGTCGGCGTCCTCGAGGCGCGACTGCAGTTCGGCGGCCGCGTCGGGGTCGGTGAGCAGACGTGCTATAGTGGCCGTCGCCGCCGTCACGCCGCCGTCGAAATCCCCCCGGCGGAACGCCGGAAACATCTGCTCGCGCAATATGCTCCCGCACACGATGTCGGGCAGCACGCCTTCCATGCCGTAGCCGGGGCGTATCACAGCCTTGCGTCTGTCCTTGGCCACGAGCACCAGCAGGCCGTTGTCGCGGTCTTTCTTGCCCAGGCCCCAGGCCGTGAACAGCTCGGTGGCGAAAACGTCTATGTCGTCGGAGGCGATGTCGTCCACCACCACCACGGCCATCTCCGCCGATGTCGCACGCCGCACGCCGGCCACGAGGCTGTCGATGCGTGCCTGCGCCGCAGGCGATATTATGCCGTCGGGGTTGCTCAGAAAACGCGTACGGTCGGCCACGTGCACGTTCGGCACCTCCTCCACGCTGTAGCTGCGGGCGCCGGCTCCTGCGGCCGACAGCAGCACAAACAGCAGCATCAGCACACGCGTCCTCATCGTCCCGACTTTATTTGCGCCATGCGGCGCGGAATCATCACGGAAGCTATCACCTGCACCACAGCTCCGGCCATAGTCAGCGCCAGCCAGTCGCGCGGGGCGGTTCCCGGCACGAACAGCAGCACGGCTGCAGCCACGAAGAACAGGGCGCTCCATGCCTGCATGCGCACAATGCGCCGCAGACGCAGGTCGTCGCCGCGGTAGGGCGAGAACAGACGCGCCGTCAGCATCCACAATGCGCCTGCGGCGTATACCCAACGCATGGTGCCCAGCACGCCGAATCCCCCCGCAAACAGAGGCAGCAGCGCAGCCACGGCTATCAGCAGAAGCCCCACCGGTGCCGACGCCTCACACAGACGCGAAAATTTGCTTTGTTGTTCCATATATAATATATAATCCCGGAAAGTACTCCCTGGTTCATTCGAGCACGAACACATCCTCGTGCTCCCGCTTCATGTTGTACTGCTCGCGCACCACCCGCTCCATGGCCTCGGGCTCCGACGCCAGGCGCCTGTTCAGCTCGCGGTAGTAGTCCACGCTGTCCTGCACCACGGCCACCTCGGCACTCAGGCTGTCGATCTGGCGCTGGTACTCTATGCGCTGCGTCACCGAGCTTTCGCCGAAAAACACAATGTACACGAGAATAGCCAGCACGGCCACCGTGGGCAGCGACATGTATCGCTGCATCCATGCGGTGGCCTTGCGTGAGGCAGGTCCTTTACGAGGAGATTCGTCGTTCATACACAGGTTATTTCACAAGCACGCGGCGGCTTTCGCCGTCCACAACCACTATGTAGAGGCCGGCCGGAAGCTCATAGCTGTTGGCTCCCGCTGAGAGCGCGGCCGCGTTCAGGTATGTGATGCCGTCCACGCCGTGCACATCGGCCACCGCCGCATTGCGGCTTTCGATGCACAGCACGCCGGCTGCGGGCGAGAACGCATCCCAGCTGTAATAGTCGTCGTCGGGGTTGTTCAGGCCGCTCTGCGCATAGTTGGTGATGCCCACGTTGTCGAGGTTGATGCGCTTGCCCTCGGTGCGGGTCAGGCGCACGCGCACATTGCCGCCGACGCGTGCCGGCACGCTGTATTTGGTGTACTGCGTGGCGCTCACGGTCGCGCTGCCGGCCTGCTGCCACGTCGTGCCGCCGTCCACGGAGGTCTCGACGAGTATCACGGCGGCGTCGTCCGGCGTGCCCTGTGTGTTGGTCCAGCGGCAGGCGTAGAAGCTCACGGTGCCTGCGCCGCCTATCTTGTCCTCGGCCATCTCTATGAATGCGCCGGCGTCTTTGCCGAAGCGGCAGGCCTTTTCGCCATCATATATCTTGTCGCCCTGGCTGGCTACGCCCACCACGCCTATGTTCTTGAACATCCAGCGCGCCGCCGAGCCCTCGTACGGGCCGTCGGTGTAGGTCTTGGCGAAGTTGGCTTCGAAAGTCTCCACGAATTCTGCGTCCGGATCCACGGCCGTGCCGGTCACGGTGCCGCTCTCCGTCTCATAGTCGCCTGCGCGGGCGCTGATTTCCGTGGCGAACGTGCCCTCGCGGTCAGCGTTCAGGCGCATGTACATGCGGTCTTCGTCGGGCTGCATGCTCAGCGTCGTGCCCCACGTGGTGCGGTCGGTGCTGATTTCGAACGGAGCTTTCACACTCACGCTCACAGCCGTGCTGATGTTCTCGATGATAACGAGTATTTCCTCGGCGGCCGTGGGTGTGCCCGCTTCGCCCGCAAAGCGCAGGTCGCCGTCGTAGAGGAATTCCACCGAAGGAATCGGCGCGCCCGTGGTCACGCTCACGGTGTTCGACGTCATCGTGGCCGAAGCGAGCGTGTAGGTGTAAGTGGTGCTTTCGTCAAGGCCGTCCACTGTGTAGTGGCCCGTGGCGGCGTCCACGTCGCGCGGGTAGCCGTCTATGGACACGTTGCCCTGGCGCACGTCGAGGGTGTAGCGCCCGTTGGTGTCGTCGCCCACATATGTCCAGTTCGCACGGAAACTGTTGGTGGTCACTTGCGTGGCCGCCGTCGCCGGCAGGCCGTCGGCCACTGCGGCCTTCACGGTCACCTCGCTTTTTGCGCCTCCGCTCGTGAGCGTGAGTTTCGAGGTGTAGTTGCCGGCCTTCGAGAATTTCCACGTAAGGGTGATTTCAGTTCCGGCGTTGGCCTGTGCGGCGCTTATGCTCGTAGTGCTCAGCTGCAGGCCGTTGGTGGCGCTCACGCTCACATCCCCCGTGAGGTCTTTGCCTTTCACGGTGAGCTTCGCGCTCACGGGCACACCCGTTCCGGCCGTGCCCATGTCCAGCGTACTGCCGTCCACGGGCAGCGTGAAGCTGCCGTCGGCCACAGCCTCGCCGTTCCACGACTGGTCTTTCTTGTCGCCCCAGATGTAATCCGCCAGCTCGGGATGGTCGATGAAGGGGTTGCGGTTGCGCTGGTGGGCATACACGGCGTCGTTGCGGTCTGTCTCCTTTTCGCTCACAGGGTCCTGGCGGTGCCATTTCATCAGCAGTTCCACCACCCATGTCTTGAACACGGGGTAGTTGTTGCCGGCCATCACTTTGCCGCCTTCGCCCGACGTCCAGCTCGAGATTTTGTCGTTGTAGCATGCCGCCATATAGAAATAGGTGCGCGCGAAGTCGCCCTTGTATTCGTCGTCAGGCTCGAACACCGTGCCTCTGTAGCCCGGAAATGTGCTTGTCCCCAGGCGTCCCAGGCCCACGCATCCGTTGCCCTTCAGCGTGGTGCCGTTGGCGCATTCGCCGAACGGGTAGTTGCTGCGCTGGCCGTTCACTTGGCCGTCGGTGGGATACAGGTGGTATGCGTCGGAGTATTGCGTCTGACTGCCGCCGCCCCACCAGCTCTTGGGCAGCGAGTGCTCGCGGTTCACGCATGAGCCCACGCCGGAGTAGTTGCCGCATTTTTTGAAATTCTTGCCCCAGTTTTTCGTGGAGTACATGTCCCATAGCGAGCCGTCGGCGTGCACGTCGGAAGTCTTGTACACGTTCCACAGCCCGTCGTAGCCCACATTCGTGTGGCTGCCGATTTTGTCGTGAAGTGCGGTGAGCAGGGACTTGCCTCCCTTGCCCTTGCAGGAGTCGTAATAGCCGGATGGTTCGGCCGCATAGGCCGTTGCCGCCAACACGGCGGCAAGACCCATAGTGAAGATTTTGCGCATTTTCATTGCGTTGATATTTATAGTAAGGTTACTCTTGTTCAAAATAGCTCGTAAAGTTAACGTATCCCTGCATAACTACAAAATTTTATCCCCGAATTTTCAAATTTTAAAAATCCCGTTCCAGGATTGTAAGCAAAATTGTAGGGAAGCCCCCTCCGGGCAAAAGAGAACTCCAGACAAAGGATAGGGCGCATAGCCGCGCCTCTGTCCCGTATCAAATCCCCCATGGAAAGGCGCATAGCGCCAAGCAGCCGCGTAGCGGCAAGTCCCAATGTTAGCCCCGGGCAAAGGCCGCGTAGCGGTCACAGCCCGGGGTATAAAAGCGCCCACCATCGAACAGAGCTGCGTAGCGGCGACTCTTTCCATATGTCCCATTCAATATGGCGGAAACATATAATTTTGAACCCGTCAGAAAAGCATGAAGGTAGAGCCGCCGCTATGCGGCTCTGCGGGAGGGGTGCCGTGCTACGGTTTCCTTAGGCTGCGACCGCTACGCGGCCATTGCCTAAGGCTAAGATTCAGACTTGCCGCTACGCGGCTGCCTGGCGCCATGCGCCTTCCCCGGAGGGACACCATGCTCCGCAAATTCGTCACGGGCATTAAAAGACCGGGCACATACGGAACTCCTGAATCGCCGACACCAACGCAGCCTCACACGCATTTATACATTCCATAAGATGGGCGCATAGCCGCGCCTCTGTCCCGTATCAAATCCCCCATGGAAAGGCGCATAGCGCCAAGCAGCCGCGTAGCGGCAAGTCCCAATGTTAGCCCCGGGCAAAGGCCGCGTAGCGGTCACAGCCCGGGGTATAAAAGCGCCCACCATCGAACAGAGCTGCGTAGCGGCGACTCTTTCCATATGTCCCATTCAATATGGCGGAAACATATAATTTTGAACCCGTCAGAAAAGCATGAAGGTAGAGCCGCCGCTATGCGGCTCTGCGGGAGGGGTGCCGTGCTACGGTTACCTTAGGCTGCGACCGCTACGCGGCCATTGCCTAAGGCTAACATTCAGACTTGCCGCTACGCGGCTGCCTGGCGCCATGCGCCTTCCCCGGCGGGACACCATTCACCGCAAATTCTAAAAGACCGGGCACATACGGAACTCCTGAATCGCCGACACCAACGCAGCCTCACACGCATTTATACATTCCATAAGATGGGCGCATAGCGCCCGGCAGCCGCGTAGCGGCAAGTCTGAATGTTAGCCCCGGGCAAAGGCCGCGTAGCGGTCACAGCCCGGGGTATCGAAGCGTCCCCACCATCGAACAGAGCTGCGTAGCGGCGACTCTTTCTGTGCACACCAAAAAACCTCACCACCTCACCGGAGGAGGCACAGGGATGCTCGCCCCGTGGCAGAGCGGCGCCGCATGCAACGCGTGAAGCGCCAGCGCGCGGGTCATCACGATGTCGTCGTGGCAGCCGCACTTCGCCGCGTACGCCCCGTTGGGAAGCTGCTCATACGTGAGCAGCTCGTTGCACGCCTCGGGGTCGCGCTCGGTGTAGGAACCGTCGCGCACGGCCGCTATCAGCTCCGCCACCACAAGCGCCTTCGTAGCCCGGTTGGTGTGGAAACCTATGCGCTCCGTCCGCCGCCCCGTGGCCGTGTCGAAACCTTCGCGGCGGTACAGGTTGCCGTAGCGTTCGGCAAGCCGCGAGAGCACGAACAGGTTCGGGTCGCCCCCGGCCTCCGTCTCCAGCGTGTTGCTTTCTATTATCAGCAGCGCGCGGTTGTAGTGGCGGGCTATGTTCTCGGCGTGGCGCACGAGCAGGTCGTGATCGGTGTGGCCGCGCCATTGCGCCACCACCTCGTGTCGCTCCCCCGGCAGCCGTGCGCGCCGCATCACGGCTATCACCGACCAGTCCGACGCCGACGAGCGCCCGCCTATGTCCACCGCCGCCACATAGCGCGCCCCATCCTCCGCGTCGCGCCACATGCGCAGGCCCCCCAGGCTGTCGTCGCGGAAGCGGTGCCCGTCCGTCTCGCCTCGCCGCGGCTCCACGGTGCAGTCGGCCCGCAGGCGTTCCACAGCCTCGGGGGCGAACACGCCGCGGCCCGTGTTCAGGAAAGCCTCCGTGTCGGTCGTCGGAAACTCGGCCATCATCTGCGCCGCGTCGGCATACTCCGCGCGCTTGCGGCGGTACCAGTATATCTGGTCGAGGCACAGCCCCGCGTCCCACAGCATGCGTTCGTAGGCGTTCATCGACGCTGCCAGCCCCTCGGGGTCGGGAGGCTGCAGGCGGTAAATCTCGATTTCGTGCCACGCCACGAACACGGCGTGCTTGTCGCCGTCGCCGGCCTTGCAGCGCAGCCATTCGGAGTGGAAATACGAGCCCACGCCGTTGGCCGTGCTCTCCATCACTATCAGCGAGTCCGGGATTAAGGCTATGGCGCCGCACACGGCGCGTATGAAGTCGGCGGGCGAATTGCGCGGCGTCGCCGGCCAGAAAGCCGTCTCGCTCAGGTGGGCCATGCTGTAGTCGGCTCCGCGCACCGCTTCCTGGTTCTCCGCCGACCCTATGGTCACGCGGCATCCCCGGCCGGCTATCTCCCGCACGTTGATGGAGCGCTCGAACGGGCGGAACCGCGGCGGCTCGTCTCCGTCCCACAGCTCGGAGGGGTAGGCGGCAAGCATTTTCGTGTACATGCCGCGGATGCTTGCCGCCGTGTCCTTCACATGGGCGCATATGAGCGAGTGCCAGTTGCGGCGCACGCACGACTGTATCCACGCCATGTACATCTGCACCAGCGTGCTCCCGCCCCATTGGCGCGCCTTCAGCATTATCATGCGCATAGGGCGTCCCGCGCGGCGGTCGGCCTCGAGCATCGCGGCCACCCTGCGCTGCGGGGCGTTCAGCACGAAAGGCACGTCGTGGCCCAGTGTCTTGTGCTTAATGCACACACATGCCGCGCACCAGTATTCGAAATCGTGGCGGCAGCGCAGGCGGCGCCATCCCGCCGTGTCGTGGCGCACGCTTCCGTAGGACGGGTCTGCGGTCATGGCCCGGGGCACGAATGCGCGCGGCAGGCCCTCCACAGGCGTGTCCACAAGCTCCCGGGGGCCGCAGCATCCGCGGCCTTCCACAGGGTCGTAGCCCCCTTCGGCGGCGGCGCGTGCCTCGCGCCGCCGGGCGTCTTCAGCGAGTATTCCGGCAGTGTTCATGACAGTTCTATGCTGCGGAAAGTGAAGTCGGAGCCCACACGCCCGCCCACCTCAATTACGGTGTGGCGCACAGGGCGCATCAGAAAACTCATCGGCAGCGCCTGCCGCAGATTGCCACGCAGCTCCGATTTTATCGTAGGGGTGTTTTCTGCCTCGGCCATGCCCGAGGCGTAGGCGGCCACATCGAGCCGCAGATTGCTGCCCGAGGCATGAAGCGTGAGGCAGCGCAGCCGCTGCCGGGCGCCTCCGAAAGGCGCGGCGTAGCAGCGCCATGCCACCGTTGTCATGCCTGGCTCCTCGCGGTGCAGGGCGAGCAGGCCCGACTCCGTTGCGGCATAAGCCGACGTGCTGTCGCCCAGCACCTCCGACACCGTGTCGAGCTCACGCTGGCACACACGCATAGGCCACCGGTGCGGGCGCAGCATGTCGGCCCCGGGGATTCCGTCGCGCATGCACCACAGCTCGGAGTGCGTCCCGCACCACACCAGGGTGTCGTAGCCGCATGAGGCCACCACCGTGCGGCACGAATGTGCGCCCACCCGCACAAGGTCTCTGCCGGCTACCGCATATACGTGCCCGTCCGTAGCAGGAGCCACAGCCCCCGCTCTCTCCGTGCCGCGGGTGTCGAGGCGCCCCGCAGCCAGGCGGTCGCGCGAGCTGGACAGCGCCGCCGTATATATGCCCCCGATGCCGAAGGCATACACGCGCGTACGGCCGAAATCCCAGCTTGCCGTGCTGCCTGGCGCCGCCACGAGCCTCTGCAGCGACGTGCCGAAGCCTCCGCGCGAGGCCAGCGCCACGTGTGGAGTGGCCGTGTCGGCGGCCACGATATGGTCGGGCAGCGCCTGACCGTTGTCGGCTTCGGGCGGGGCTTCTGGCGCCTGCTCCGTCTCGTCGGGCGCGAACGCCGCGAGTTCGGGATGGAGGTAGGACGCAGCGTTCATCCCCTGCACGGGTGTGAGCGCCACCCTGTGCAGGAACCTGCCTCCGCCCGATGTGGTGAAGCCTATTGTAAGAGCCGTGGCGTCGGCTGCCGGATACGACAGCAGCGGGTTGAGCCTTACGGGCGCGCCGGTCTCGCCCCCGCCCTTCCACACGGCTCGCGAGCCGTCGGCGAAATCCACGGCCACGAAGCCGCTCCATGCGTCGGCCGAAGTGGACGCCGCGAACAAGGGCAGGGGATAACCCGCATAGCGCCTCGGCCTGACGTTGCCCCACATCACCGTGTCGCCCGACACGGCCACGCATTCCGCCGAGAAGCCGTGCGGGGCGCGCAGGCTGCACTCCGTGTAGTCCGCCACCTCCGGCCGGCGGCACATGGCGGCGCGCATCGCCGAAAGCTCGGCGGCAGGCATCGCCTCGGGGCCGCAGTCGGTCTCCGTTTCGAGTCCGGCGGTGGCGCGCATCTCGGCCACACAGCGCTCGGTCATGTCCATGCGCGCTACGGCCTCGAACACCACCCGTCCCGACGTCGCGGGATTGGCGGGGTCAATGGCCAGTTCGCTGCGCCCGAGCCTTACGCTCACGGTAGCCGAGGCCGTGGTGCCGTGGCGCAGCCACACCGACGGCTGTGCCGACGTGTCCACGGGCTGTAGCTGCGGCGTCAGCCACACCCGCACCGAGTGCACACCCGGGCAGAAATACTGCGGCACGGCAATGCGCGGCCTCCACGTGTCGGCAGTGAGCGTGTATCCCTCGAGATTGCCCTCGCTGTCGCAGTCGAGGCTTTGTGTGCGCAGGCATTGTGCGCTGCCCAGCAGCACCGCCGGCGAGGTGAACAGGATGTTGCCCGCCGCGTCGTGCAGCGTGTAGCGTGCCAGTGCGGGCTGCATCATCACTCCCTGCGCGCGGGCTTCGGAGGCTAAGGCCGTGTAGGCGGCGCGTATGTCGCTTTCCACGGCCCGCGAATCGGCCGTGTTCAGTGCCGCTTCGCGTCTGTAGTCGCCCGACAGCGTGCGGCGTCCCACCTCCGCCCGCAGCGGCATAGGGCCGGGCGCGGCGCTCAGCGTCACAGCCGGATAGCGGCTGGCATCCGTAGTGCCCAGCGGCGCGAACCCCGGATAGGCGTAGCTGCGCAGCCCCGCAGCCGTCATCACGTGCAGGCGTCCGGCTATGTAGAACGCGCACAGCGCCTCGGCATCCGTGCTGTCCACCTCCGCGGGCTGCTCCTCAGTCCCGAACACATAGAGCTTGCCTTCGGCCGCCGTAAGCAGCATTTCGCCTTCGGGGGTGGAGAAACTCAGCAGCGGCCTGTGTCCTTTCGGGGCTACCTTCGCCGGATGTCCCACGGGACGCATAGTCCCTTCCTCATCAGTGCGCAGATTCATGCATTCCAGAGTCGGCGATCCTGCACCCATACCCTCAGGGCGGATTGAAAAATTTTTATTCATAACGATTGCAGATTATTGGTTTCGCCGCAAAATTACTCCACATCCGGCCACCGGGTTCCTACTTTTGCGCCATACCGCGATTCAGAGTGCGTAGCTGAGGCTCTACGCCCGAAAATCCGTCAGCAATGACGCGTTTCTTGAAATTTTTACTACTTTTGTGGCACAAAACTCTAAGAGCTTGTTTAAAAATGGAAAAGACTGTGAACTTCGACGTAGTGTCCGGCATCAAGGCGATGTTGAGCGAATACGCACAGCTCGACGACGCCTACCTGGTGGCACACTTCGGCCGGGATTTCATAGCCGGACGCGAGCCGCATCACGGAGTGCTGGTGGTGGACGGACTCGTGATGCTGATTCTTCGGCAAGGCAGCGTCGACATAGAGATCAACATGGACCACTACGAGGCTTCCGGGCCTTCGGTGTGCGTGGTGCATCCCTCGAGCCGCCTGCGCATAATATCAAAAGACGCAGATAGCGGCGACTGCCACCTGTTGTTCATCTCGCAGAAATTCCTGCAGAGCATCAACATAAACATGGCGGCTTTCAACCTCCCATCCATGGTGGAGAAGCCATCGCCCGTGTGCCCCATGACGGCCGACGAGCTCGACATGATGGAGCGCTACATGTCTCTGCTCGCAGGCAACACGCGAAACCAGGTGTCGCGGCAACTGTCGCTCAGCGTCGGGTCCAGCCTGATAGGCGCGCTGATATACGAGCTCACGAAAATCCATTACCGGCGCATAAACGCCGCCGACGGCCTGGACCGTCCGCGAAATTCGCGGGTGGCGTATGTGCACGACTTCGCCAAACTTGTGCGCGCACACTACGCCATGGAGCGCTCCGTGGCATTCTACGCCTCAAAACTCTGCATCTCGCCCAAATACCTGTCGCTCATCGTCAAGGAAGTCACAGGACGCAGCGCCGCGCGCTGGATTGACGATTTCGTGCTCATGGAGGCCAAAAACATGCTCCGCTTTTCGGGCAAAAACATCCAGCAGGTGGCTTTCGCGCTGAATTTCTCCAACCAGTCGGCGTTTGGCAAATATTTCAAGCACCTCACAGGCATGTCGCCTACGGAATACCAGAAATCGTAGCATTGCGGCACGCCCGGAATGCTTTTCGGAAAAATATATCGCTATGACTCATCGCTATGACTTCCTCGTGATCGGCTCGGGCATCGCCGGCATGAGCTTCGCACTGAAGGCGGCCGCACGAGGCCGCGTGGCCCTTGTGTGCAAGACGAGTCTCGACGAGGCCAACACAGCTCTGGCTCAGGGCGGTGTCGCGTCGGTGACCGATTTTGCCGTGGACGACTTCGACAAGCACATCCACGACACCATGGTGGCCGGCGACTGGCTCAGCGACCCCGCCGCCGTGGAGCAGGTGGTGAAGGGTGCGCCGGAGCAGATACGGCGTCTCGTGGAGTGGGGTGTCGACTTCGACAAGGCCCCCGACGGCAGCTACGACCTGCACCGCGAGGGAGGCCACTCGGAATTCCGCATCCTCCATCATGCCGACAACACAGGCTATGAAATCCAGCAGAGCCTCATACAGGCCGTGCGCGCATGTCCGGGGATAGACGTGTTCGAGCACCATTTCGCCATCGAGATAATAACGCAGCACCACCTCGGGCGCATCGTCACACGCCGCACGCCCGACATCGACTGCTACGGAGCCTATGTGCTCGACACAGACACCGGGCAGGTCGCCACATTCCTCGCCAAAGCCACGGTGATGGCCACAGGCGGCGTAGGCGCCGTCTACACCACCACCACGAATCCGCTCGTAGCCACAGGCGACGGCATCGCCATGGTGTACCGCGCCAAAGGAACCGTGCGCGACATGGAATTCATCCAGTTCCACCCCACTGCGCTGTTCCATCCCGGCGACCGGCCCAGCTTCCTAATCACCGAGGCCATGCGCGGCTACGGTGCGGTGCTACGCAACCTGCGCGGCGAGGAATTCATGCACAAATACGACCCGCGTCTGAGTCTCGCGCCACGCGACATAGTGGCCCGCGCCATAGACAGCGAGATGAAGCAGTACGGCGACGACCACGTCTACCTCGATGTCACCCACAAGGATGCCGACGAGACGCGCCGTCATTTCCCCAACATATACGCCAAATGCCTCAGTCTGGGCATAGACATCACCAAGGATTACATCCCCGTGGCACCGGCTGCCCATTATCTTTGCGGCGGTATAAAAGTGGACCTCAACGGCGAGAGCAGCATACGCCATCTGTATGCCCTCGGCGAATGTTCCTGTACAGGTCTGCACGGAGGTAATCGACTGGCTTCCAATTCGTTGATAGAAGCTGTAGTGTATGCCGACGCAGCAGCACGACATGCAGTCGAGGTGATAGGACGCACCGACTGGCGCACTGACGTGCCCGACTGGAACGACGAAGGCACCCGCCATCCCGAGGAGATGGTGCTCATCACACAGAGCATCCGCGAAGTCAACCAGATAATGAGCACCTATGTAGGCATCGTGCGCTCCAACCTCCGTCTCGACCGCGCCTGGAACCGCCTCGACATCCTTTACGAGGAGACAGAGCGTCTGTTCAAATGCTCGAAAGCCTCGCGCGAGATATGCGAGCTGCGCAACATAATCAACGTCGGCTACCTGATAATGCGCCAGGCCAAAGAGCGCCACGAAAGCCGCGGCCTGCACTACAGCCTCGACTATCCCCCCGCCCCCCGCAAGCTCTGAACCGACACCAGCGCGGCCTCACGCGCATTTATACATTCCATAAGATGGGCGCATAGCGCCGAGCAGCCGCGTAGCGGCAAGTCTCAATGTTAGCCCCGGGCAAAGGCCGCGTCAGCGGTCACAGCCCGGGGTATCGAAGCAGCCTGCAAAAATGGCAAAGCCGCGTAGCGGCGGCTCTGTCCTTCTACAGCCATGTAAGCTTGCGCCACCTGAGCGGCGCCCATAGCAATCTAAAATTCCTATCCGAAGAATGGGCGCATAGCGCCAAGCAGCCGCGTAGCGGCAAGTCTGAATGTTAGCCCCGGGCAACGGCCGCGTTAGCGGTCACAGCCCGGGGTCTAACGCAGCCTGCAAAAATGGCAAAGCCGCGTAGCGGCGGCTCTGTCCTTCTATAGCCATGTAAGCTTGCGCCACACCCATTCGAGCGGTCCGTGGCCGTGTCGTCCCGTCCAATACCGGCAGAATACGTACTGCACTGCGAATATTGCCACGCCAATGAGCGCGCTTTCAGCAATGCCGGCCTGGAGGCCGAGGCCCCAGTGGTAGAAGATGGCCGCACCCGCTATGCCTTGCGTCACATAATTCGTCATGCTCAGTTTTCCGTAGGGTATGAGCGCCGAAAGCACGCGTGCCGGACGCACGCTGCAATAGAACGCGAACATGATGCCAGCCACCCACATCACCATCAGGCACATGTTGGCGAGCGATTTCAGCAGCATCCCGAGCTGGAACGACAATGCCGCGTTCGGCAGTTCCATGGCCGAAGCGTGCAGTGAGTCGAGCGGAAAATAGCAGAATATGGCAATGGCGAGCGCGCGTCCCCAGTAGGGTAGGGCAGGGCGCAGGAACCATCCGCGGCGCCCTGTCAGCATGCCGATGATGAAAAGGCCGGCTGTCTGGAAGATGCGTCCGTGGTTCCATGCATAGGCCAGCGACGCTAGTTGCCCCTCCCATAGGTTTACGCGTACGGTCTCCAGGAAGCTTCCTCCGCTCTGTGCGGCGAATGTGGCGGCCCACAGCGGCCCTTCGTCCACGGCCGGCGGCACGAACGATGGGTCGGCGAGCAGCCGTGCCGTATAGTAAAGGCACACGGGCTGGAGCAGGCACAGCGCTCCGAGGGCAATGAGCGTGCGGTCGCTCAGTCGGCATGTGAGCACGAGCACGAAGCCCACGAGGGCGTAGGTGACGAGTATTTCGCCCGTGAAGAAGCACGCGTTGACATTGCCTATCACGAAAAGGATAAGTAGCCTGCGGCAGAAACGCAGGCGGAAATCGTGGCCGCGCATGCGCTGGTTGTCGTGCTGTATGAAAAAACTGAATCCGAACAGCAGAGCGAATATGGCGTAGGCCTTGCCGCTGAAAAGGAAGAACAGCGACTGCCACACCCCGGTGTCGACGGCGGCAAGCCAGCCGCGCGATGCGGCGTCCGGAAAGTGGTAGAAGTTGAAGTGTTCGATAGCGTGCAGAAGCACGATGGCCAGCACTGAGAAGCCTCGCAGCGCGTCGGCTACGTCGACGCGCGCGTGGCCTTTCTTTGCAGTTGTGTTCATGATATGATGGTGTTATAAATTCAAGAGTATTTAACGCTTTTGGCAAAAATACGGAATTTTAAGCGAGATTCAAAAACTAAACTCCACAAACTACGTCCCGTTCAATACGTCGGAATTATGAAACATATTAATTCTGAGCCCGTCAGATAAAGCATGAAGGTAGAGCCGCCGCTATGCGGCTCGGCGTGAGGTGTGCCGCGCTGTTACCTTAGGCTGCGACCGCTACGCGGCCATTGCCTAAGGCTAACATTGGGTCTTGCCGCTACGCGGCTGCAGGGCGCTACGCGCCTTCCCCGGCGGGATACCACCCACCGCAAATTCCTCACGGCACTAAAAGCCTCACACGCATTTATACATTCCATAAAGATAGGGGCATAGCTGCGACTCTGTCCCCATCGAATCCCCGCAAAAGGAAGGCGCGTAGCGCCAAGCAGCCGCGTTAGCGGCAAGTCTGAATGTTAGCCCCGGGCAACGGCCGCGTTAGCGGTCACAGCCCGGGGTATCGAAGCAGCCCCATCAAACAGAGCTGCGTAGCAGCGGCTCTATCACCCATGAAATCCATCCACAAAAGATGGGCGCATAGCGCCCTGCAGCCGCGTAGCGGCAAGTCTCAATGTTAGCCCCGGGCAAAGGCCGCGTCAGCGGTCGCAGCCCAGGGTGAGAATCGACGTCAAAGAGAACGAGCCGCAGAGCGGCGGCTCCGTTGCCACAAAAACGTCGGCAACTTACGCTCTAATAATGGAACGAGCTTCCGCCCACAAATTCGCGCAGCAGGCTCGTAGGCGGAATGAGTTCGTCGGGGATTCTCTCGAAGTGTTCGAGGAAGCGGCGCAGGCGGTAGGCCTCGCTGTATTCAGGCATGTCGCTGTGCACCTCGCGCAGTATGCGTTCGGCCTCCTCGCGTATCACGCCTATCTCGAACAGCAGCGCAGAGTTGAACGTGGCGTCGGCGTTCTCCTGATAGGGGAATATCCAGCGTTCCTCGCCTCGGCGCACGCTGGGCCAGCGGCGTATGCTCTCGCGGGCCGATATGCCTCGGTATTTGTAGTCGCGTATGATTCTGCGCAGCAGGCGGTTGTCGGTTGTGGGCACCCAGTTGTGGCTGTCGATGGTGAGGGTGGTGAGCGCCGAGACGAACACCCGGAACTTCATTTCGTCGGCTATCTGGGCGGTGAGTTCAGGGTTCAGTCCGTGTATGCCCTCGATGAGCAATATGCTTCCCTGCTCGAGGCGCACGCGGTGGCCGCGGTATTCGCGGTGTCCGGTCTCGAAATTGTAGGTGGGCAGCTCCACCTCCTCGCCGGCGAGAATGCGGGCAAGGTCGGAGTTGAACTGCTTGAGGTCCAGTGCGTAAAGCGATTCGTAGTCGTAGTCGCCGTGCTCGTCGAGCGGAGTGGTGTGGCGATCTACGAAATAATCGTCGAGCGAAATCATCTGCGGCTTCAGCAGGTTGGTCATCAGCTGTATGGCCAGACGCTTGGTGGTGGTCGTCTTGCCCGACGACGACGGGCCGGCTATGAGCACCACGCGTGCGCCGCCTTCATGGTAGCGCCGCGTGATTTCGTCGCTTATGCGCGCAATGTATTTGTTGTGCAGCGCTTCGGCCACGTTGATTAAGTCGGCCGCCCGTTTGTCCTGCACCATGCGGTTCATTTCGCCGGCATTGCGCACGCCCACGATGTGGTTGAAGTCGAGATAGTCGGTGAACGCCTTGTACATCTTTTCCTGCATGTCGGTGGGGCGTGCTGCAGCTGCCGCGTCGGCGAGCAGCAGGAAGCCTTTCTTGTAGGGGCGCAGGTCGAAGTTGCACAGCATCCCGGTGCGCGGCACCAGCGTGCCGTAATAGCTGTCGCAGATGCCGTCGAGGCGGTAATACACCGTGTACGGCTCGTGCATGGTGCGCATCAGCAGCACCTTGTCGTCGAGCCCCTGCTGCTCGAATAGGCGTATCACGTCCTCTGTGCGGTCCTCACAGTGCTCGAAGGGAAGGTCGGCGTCAACCAGGCGGCGCATCTCGGCGGCTGTCTCCGAGAGCAGGCGAGGCGACACGGGCATGAATCCTGCGTCGTCGTTGAGGGTGCAGTAATAGCCGCGGGCTATCGAATGCTGTATGTGCAGGCATGCGTCGGGCGCCACGCGTGTGATGGCCCGGTAGAGCAGCATGCACAGCGAACGCACGTAGGCACGCTGGCCCGACGGGTTTGTGGCCGGAAGGAACTCCACCGTCTTGGGGCGGTATATGCAGTAGTGCATCCCTTCGGTCTTGTTGTTGACTCGCGCGCACACCGGCTCGAAGTCGAAGCCGAGGCTTGCGGCGATTTCTGACAGGCTTTGTCCGCCCTGCACATGCAGGTGGCTGCGTGTGTTCTCGCAGAATATTTCCACTGTGTTCATGCTGTTGTCTGTGGTGTTGTTTTGAATCTCGTTATATGATTATTCGCGCAGGCGCGAATCTATGATTATCGTGACGGGGCCGTCGTTGAGGAGTTCCACGGCCATGTCGGCGCCGAAACGGCCGCGCCGCACGGGGCGGCCGAGCGTGCTTTCGAGCAGGGAGCAGTAACGCTCGTAGAGGGGCACCGCTGTGTCGTGGCCAGCGGCGCGTATGTAGCTCGGGCGGTTGCCTTTGCGTGTGGAGGCTGTGAGCGTGAACTGGCTCACGGCGAGCACTTCGCCGCCCGTGTCGGCCACGGAGCGGTTCATCACCCCTGCTTCGTCGTCGAATATGCGCAGGGCTGCGGTCTTGGATGCCAGCCATGCAGCGTCGTCGTCGGTGTCGCCGTTCTCCACTCCCACGAGCACCATCATGCCGCGCCCGATGCTGCTGAACGGTTCGCCGCCTATGGTCACGCTTGCGTGTGCCACGCGTTGTATCACTATTCTCATGATGACAAAGCGAGGGGCTTAAGTTTTTTATAGCTTAAGCCCCGTCCGGAATCAGTATTTGATGAGAGAAGTCACTTCTGCGTCGGCCGGCAGGGTAGAGCGGCCGTTGAGCGCTTCGAGCTCGATGATGAAGTTGATGTAGATTTTCTTCGGGTTCATGCTTTTTACAAGTTCGTAGCATGCGGCCATCGTGCCTCCCGTGGCGAGCACGTCGTCGTGTATCACAACCACGTCGTCGGGCCCTATCGCGTCGCGGTGCATCTCGATGGTGTCGGTGCCGTATTCCTTGGCGTATTCCATCTTTACGGTGTCGGCGGGCAGCTTGCCGGGCTTACGCGCGGGCACGAAACCGGCGCCGAGTTCGAAAGCGAGGATGGAGCCGCCGATGAAGCCGCGCGATTCTATGCCCACTACTTTTGTCACGCCTTTGTCGCGGTAGAGCTGCGAGAGGTCCCAGCCGATGATGTGCAGCGCGCGGGGGTCCTTGAATGCTGTGGTGAGGTCTTTGAAAAGTATTCCCTTGGTAGGAAAGTCCACTACGTCGCGGATTTTGGATTTGATGTATTCCATGTTTTATTGTGCTGTTAATTGTTTGATTCTATGTCTGTTATTTTAAAATTGTTTCACGTGGAACAATTTAGGAGCTCTTGTTTAGCAGTATCAGGAGCACGTTTACATCGGCGGGCGAAACTCCGGGAATGCGGGATGCGTGGCCGAGTGTCCCGGGGCGGTGCCTGGTGAGTTTCTGTCGGGCCTCCGTGCTGAGCGCCGGAATGGACGCGTAGTCGAGCTTGTCGTCGAGTCGCACGTCCTCGAGCCGTCGGAGCCGGTCGGCCGCCATCTGTTCGCGGCGGATGTAGCCGTCGTACTTGATGAGTATCTCTGCGGATTCCACCACTTCGTCGCGGCGGTCGGCCGGGATGCTGTCGATGGCGGCTGCGAGCGCGGGCACTGCGGGGGCGATGTCGGCGATGCCGACGCGCGGGCGCATGAGTATGCTTTGCAGTTTCACGCCCTGCTGGAGGGGCGATTCGCCGCAGGCTTCGAGCGTGGGGTTGATGTCGGCGGCGCGCACGGAATGTTCGGCGGCGAGTGTCACGATGGCGTCGCGCCAGCCGATTTTCTCGCGCAGCCGCTGCATGCGGCGTTCGTCGGCGAGGCCTATGGCATGGGCGAGGGGCGTGAGGCGCTCGTCGGCGTTGTCCTGGCGCAGCAGTATGCGGTATTCGGCGCGTGATGTGAACATGCGGTAGGGCTCGTCGACGCCTTTGGTGACGAGGTCGTCGATGAGCACGCCGATATAGGCCTGGTCGCGCAGCAGTGTGAACGGGTCGCGGCCTTGCGAGCGCAGCGCGGCGTTGGCTCCGGCTATGAGTCCTTGTCCGGCGGCTTCCTCGTAGCCTGTGGTGCCGTTGATCTGTCCGGCGAAGTAGAGGCCGCCCACGAGACGTGTCTCGAGCGTGTGGCGCAGCTGTGTCGGGTCGAAGAAGTCGTATTCGATGGCATAGCCGGGGCGGTGTATCTGCACGTTGCGGAATGCTGGTATGGTCTGCAGGGCTTCTATCTGTATGTCCATAGGCAGCGAGGAGGAGAAGCCGTTGAGGTAGTATTCGGTGGTGGTTTCACCCTCGGGCTCGAGGAACAGCTGGTGCTCGGTCTTGTCGGCGAAGGTGACGATTTTCGTTTCTATGGACGGGCAGTAGCGCGGGCCTATGCTCTGTATCTGTCCGTTGTACAGGGGAGAGTCGGGCAGCCCCCGGCGAAGCACTTCGTGGGTGGCTTCGGAGGTATAGACGGTGTGGCAGGCGCGGCGCCGCAGCGGATGCTCGGGGGCGGGCCCGTAGGAAAAGCGGTGGAAGTCTTCTTCGTCGGGCTGCTCTGTGGCGAGGGTCCAGTCTACGCTGCGTCCGTCGATGCGCACTGGGGTGCCGGTTTTCATGCGTGCGGCCTCGAATCCGAGGGCTGTGAGCTGCTCGGTGATGCCGTGGCTCGCCGGCTCGGCTATGCGTCCGCCGGGCAGCTGTACGCGCCCTATGTGCATGAGGCCGTTTAGGAAAGTGCCGTTGGTGAGCACTACCTGCGCGGCCGTGAATGCGGCGCCCTGCGCTGTGCGCACTCCGCGCACCTGCATGGTGTCTTCGTCTATGTCGAGGGATGTGACTGCGTCCTGCCACATGTCGAGGCCGGGTGTGTGCTCGAGGGTGTCGCGCCACAGGGCTGAGAAACGCATGCGGTCGGCTTGCGCGCGCGGGCTCCACATGGCCGGGCCTTTGGAGCGGTTGAGCATGCGCATCTGTATGGCGGAGGCGTCGATGATGCGTGCCATGTGTCCGCCGAGGGCGTCGATTTCGCGCACTATCTGTCCTTTGGCTATGCCGCCTACGGCAGGGTTGCAGCTCATCTGCGCTATTTTGTTCATGTCGTGGGTGACGAGCAGTGTGCGCGCGCCGAGACGCGCCGCCGCAGAGGCTGCTTCGCAACCGGCATGACCGGCGCCGACAACGATTACATCGTAATGAAAATTCATTTGCGCAAAAAGGGGGATATTAGGAATGGACGGCGGACTCAGTCTTGCGGTAGCAGTCCCGGCGGCAGCATGGCGAGGGCCGCGTCTTCATGTCGCTCCATGATTTCGCGTTCGCCCGGGCCTTTGTCGTCGATGCCGCACAGGTGGAGGACGCCGTGGATGATGACACGCAGAAGTTCGCGCTCATAGCTTGCGCCTACGAGCGCGGCGTTGCTCTGCACCGTGTCGAGTGAGATGTACATATCGCCCGAGACTACGCGCCCTTGCGAATAGTCGAAAGTGATGATGTCCGTAAAATAATCGTGGTTGAGAAACTGACGGTTTACTTCAAGGATGCGGCTGTCGGAACAGAATACGTAGCCGAGCGGGCCTAAAATACGGTTGTGCGACGCCGTGACTTGTTCAATCCACTGTTCAAGTCGGCGGGTGTCAACGCCTTGAAGTTGCACCCCATCGCATATCCATTGAAATGCAGGTGTCATCAATTCGTAATTAGGACACAAAGTTAGCATTTTTTTTTGAATTTCCATGGAGATTTGCATTTTTATCAATTTTGCTCACGGATTAGGAAAATTCCCGACGGCCAAAAATGTGCGTATTATATTGATTATTAGTGGAGTACGTGATTTTACACCTTTTTAGAATTTAAAATACGGAGGCGTTCGCCCTCCGATGCGTGAATTTTGGATGCTCGCGGGGTAAATTTTTATTGTGGTGGAGTCGCAGCTCCGCAGCTCTGTTTTATTGGTGCAGCATTGATACCCCGGGCTGTGACCGCTACGCGGCCGTTGCCCGGGGCTAAGATTGAGACTTGCCGCTCCGCGGCTGCTTGGCGCTACGCGCCTTTTCTTTTTTGGGGGATTTGATGTGGGGCAGACTTGGTGCTACGCGCCTATTCTTTGTGGTGGATTCGATGATGGTTATATTATGATGATTGAGCGTGGTGATGTGCGGCGCATATATGTTTATAATTTGGTGCTAAAATGTTTTATCTTTGTGCGTTGATGATTTTCTTTTGTATTTTTGTGAAAAATGTAAATGCCATGAAAAAGATTTTTTTGTGCGCTCTCGCGGTGTGTGCGACGGGTGCTTATGCTTTGAATCCTGATTATAGTTTCCGGGACACGTCGCTGGCCGACAGCGTGCGTGTGGAGTGTGTGTTGTCGCAGCTGACACTTGAGGAGAAGGTGGGGCTGCTGGGCACCGACCTGGGTGTGGAACGGCTCGGAATCCCGCATTGCGGTCTTGTGGAGGGTCTGCACGGTCTGGAACTCGGAGGACCCGGCTCCCGCGACTCCGAGAGACGGCGGCCTACCACTATTTTCCCGCAGGCCTACGGGCTGGGTGCTTCGTGGGACACGACGCTTGTGCGGCGTGTGGCGGAGCAGGCTTCGACGGAGGCCCGCTACTACACGCAGACGCCGAAATCGGTGCGCCGGGCGCTTGTGATGCTTGCACCGAACGCCGACCTCGCGCGCGACCCGCGCTGGGGACGCAACGAGGAGAGCTACGGCGAGGACCCGCGACTGACGGCTGCGATGACGGTGGCCAAGGTGCGGGGGCTGCAGGGCGAGAATCCCCGCTACTGGCGCGTGGCTTCGCTGATGAAGCATTTTCTGGCGAACAGCAACGAGTTCGGCCGCGACAGTTCGACGAGCGATTTTGACGAACGTATGTTCCGCGACTATTATTCGTATCCTTTCTATAAGGGTGTGACGGAGGGCGGCTCGCGTGCGTTCATGGCTGCGTACAACAGCTGGAACGGCATTCCGATGGCGATGCACCCTTGTCTTGACAGCATAACGCGGAAAGAGTGGGGGCAGAACGGCATTATATGCACCGACGGTGGCGCGCTTGGGCTGTTGATCGATGCCCATCGCCGTTTTCCGACGCGTGCGGAGGGCGCTGCCGCCATTGTGAAGGCCGGTACGGGGATGTTTCTTGACCGCTATCTCGACGATGTGAACGAGGCTCTTGAGCGCGGTCTGCTGACGGAAGCCGAGATAGAGCGTGCCATCCGCGGCAATATTTTTGTGGCTTTGAAACTGGGTCTGCTTGACGAGCCTGACGAGTTTGCGGGGCCGTACGCGGCCATAGGCGCTGACACTACGGCCGTCGCCCCGCACGAGCGCCCGGAGGCCCGCGCGCTGAGCCGCGAGGCTGTGGGCCGCAGTGCCGTGCTGCTCAAGAACAGCGGGCTTCTGCCTCTGCGCCTCGACAAGCTGCGCAAGGTGGCGCTCATAGGCCCGTACGCCGACAAGGTGGTGCAGGACTGGTACGGCGGCATGCCGCCGTACACTGTGACGCTGCGGCAGGCTCTGGCCGAGGAGCTTGAGCCGCTGGGCGTGGAGCTGCTGTATGCCACGGACAACCGCATGGACAGCGCCGTGAACATTGCCCGCGAGGCTGATGTGGCGATAGTGATGACGGGTAACCACCCGTTCGGCACGCGTCCAGACTGGAAGTTCTGCCCTGTGATGAGCGACGGCCGCGAGGCTATGGACCGCCGTTCGCTGCTGCTGCCCGACGAGGAGATGCTGCGGGAGGTGGTGCGTGCCAACCCGCGCACGGTGTTGGTGCTTGTGAGCAGTTTCCCGTATGCGCTCGGAAAGGGCGCGGAAGAGGTGGCTGCCATCCTGCACACCACGCACTGCGCGCAGGAGCAGGGCCACGGCCTCATGGATGTGCTGACGGGACGCGTGAACCCTGCGGGCCGCACGACGCAGACATGGCCGCGCGACATCCTTGACCTGCCGCCGATGATGGACTATGACATACGCAACGGACACACTTATATGTATTCGAAGGCGGAGCCTCTGTATCCTTTCGGCTATGGGTTGAGTTATACGACGTTCGGCTATTCGGACATGAAGGCGGGCGTGCGCGACGGTGAGGTGTGCGTGTCGTTCACGCTGACGAACACGGGCGCCACGGACGGCGACGAAGTGCCGCAGCTCTATATGCGCGTTGCTCCGGGCGAGCCGTATAAGCTGCGCAGTTTTGCGCGCGTGGCTGTGCCGGCGGGCGAAAGCCGACGTGTGGAGCTGCGTCTGCCGCTTGACGAGGCGGGCGACTGGCGTCCTGCCGAGCGCGATTTCCGTCTGCCTAAGGGCGCTAAGGTGGATGTGGCCGTGGGGGCTTCGTCGGCCGACCTGCGTCTGCACGGGCAGGTAAAGGCTAAGTAGAGTATGAAGAAATTACCGAGAGCCTGGATTTGATGTGATAGAGTCGCAGCTAACGCAGCTCTGTTTTATTGGTGCGGCATTGATACCCCGGGCTGCGACCGCTACGCGGCCGTTGCCCGGGGCTAACATTGGGACTTGCCGCTATGCGGCTGCCTGGCGCTCTGCGCCTTTCTTTTGCGGGTGGATTTGATGTGGGACAGATTCTCCGCTGCCCGGTGCTCTGCACCTTTCTTTTGCGGGTGGATTTGATGTGGGACAGATTCTCCGCTGCCTGGCGCTCTGCGCCTTTTCTTTGTGGGTGGATTTGATGCGGGACAGATTCTCCGCTGCCTGGCGCTCTGCGCCTTTCTTTTGCGGGTGGATTTGATGTGGGACAGATTCTCCGCTGCCTGGCGCTCTGCGCCTTTTCTTTGTGGGTGGATTTGATGCGGGACAGATTCTCCGCTGCCTGGCGCTCTGCGCCTTTCTTTTGCGGGTGGATTTGATGTGGGACAGATTCTCCGCTGCCGCAGCGCTCTGCGCCTTTTCTTTGTGGGTGGATTCGATGTGGGTTTTGAGGGTTTTATTCGTCTTATATAGGAGAAATGTTGTAAATTCGCGTTATGGAGAACAAGAAGCTTTTTTTGCTTGACGCTTATGCGCTGATATACCGCGCATATTACGCGATGATACGCTCGCCGCGCTATACTTCGGACGGGCTGAACACTTCGGCGATATTCGGGTTTTGCAACACTCTGGATGAAATACTGCGGAAGGAGGAACCTACGCACATAGCGGTGTGCTTCGACCCTGCGGGGGGCACTTTCCGCCATGAGGCTTATCCTGAATACAAGGCGCAGCGCGAGAAGCAGCCGGAGGACATTACGGCGTCTGTCCCATACATAAAGGAGATTCTCGCTGCCTACCGCATCCCTGTGGTGGAAATCGCGGGCTATGAAGCGGACGATGTGATAGGCACGCTGAGCCGCATGGCCGAGGCGGAGGGCTACATGACTTACATGATGACGCCCGACAAGGATTACGGGCAGCTTGTGACGGACCGGGTGCTGCAATACCGCCCTGCGCTCGGCGGCAAGGGTTTCGAGCTGCGCGGGCCGGCGGAGGTGTGCGAGCGCTACGGCATCGACAGCCCTGCACGGGTGGTGGACCTGCTGGCACTCGAGGGCGATGCGAGCGACAATGTGCCTGGATGCCCCGGTGTGGGCGAGAAGACGGCTGTGAAGCTTGTGGGGCTGTATGGCCCTGTGGAGGAAATCATTGCGCACGCGCCTGAAATAAAGGGTGCGCTCGGACGCAAGGTGGCCGACAATGCCGAGCAGATTCTGTTCTCCAAATTTCTGGTGACGATAAAGACGGATGTGCCGCTGGGCACGCTCGACATAGCGTCGTTTGAGCGACGCGACACTGACACGGAGGCGCTGCGCGAGGTGTACCGCCGGCTGGAGTTCCGGACGTTTCTGAACCGCCTGGGGGACGACGATGCGCCTCCTGTGGCCGCCGTCACGGCTGTCCCTGCCCCTGGTGCCGGCGGACAGCTTTCGCTTTTCGACATGGTGGAGGAGACGGAGGATGGTGCGGACGCGAAGGCCGGAGGCCGCGATTTCTCGCTTATAGAGGATGTGGACGCGGCAAGGGCGTTTGCGGCGGCTGCTGCCATGGCCGATTGCGCCGTGGCTTTCAACGCTGCGGGCGACGGCGGCATGACGGCCCGTCTGTTCGGTATCGCTGTGGCCCGTGCGGACGGCCGCACGGCCTACATCGCTCTGCCTGACTTCGCGGCCGAACGGGCGGCGATGATCGAGGCTCTGGTGCCTGTGTTCGGCGGGGAGCACACGGTGGCGGCGCACGATGTGAAGCTCGGCATGCTGCTGCTGCGCCGCGAGGGGCTGGAATGGACGGCACCGTGGTTCAGCACTTCGGTGGGGCGCTATCTGCTTAACCCCGAGATGAGCAACGACCTGGCCGATACGGCTTTCCGCTATCTGCACGTGAAGACGGCGGACTATTCGATTACGTCTCCCGAACGCCGCAAACTGCGCTATGAGCAGCCTGCCGAGGCTGTGGAGCCGATGTGCGAGAGGGCGGCTACGGTGCTGCGCCTGATGCCCGAGCTGCTGCGCCTTGTGGAGGCCGACGGGCTGGGCGCGCTGCTGCGCGAGGTGGAGCTGCCTTTCATCCCCGTGCTGGCGTCGATGGAATGGGAGGGTGTGCGCATAGACCCGCGTGTGCTGTCCGACATATCGGGGCGCCTGCACACGAAGCTCGAGCGGCTCGAAAACGAGGCTGCGGAGCTGGCCGGCGGGGCGTTCAACGCGAGTTCGCCGGCGCAGGTGGGCGAGGTGCTGTTCGAACGCCTTAAGATAGACCCGAAGGCCAAGCGCACGAAGCGCGGGGCATGGAGCACGACGGAAGAAGAACTGAACAAATACGCCAAGGAGCACCCTATAGTGGGGGTGATTCTGGAAATACGCGGGCTGCGGAAGCTGCTGGCGACGTATGTGGATGCGCTGCCGAAGCTTGTGAATCCGCGCACGGGCAAGATACATACTACTTTCAAGCAGACGGTGACGGCTACGGGGCGCATATCGTCGGTGAACCCCAACCTGCAGAATATACCCATACGCACCGATGAGGGACGCGAGATTCGCCGCGCTTTCGTGGCCGACGCGGGCGACCTGCTGCTGTCGGCGGACTATTCGCAGATAGAACTGCGCCTTATGGCCGACATGAGCGGCGACGAGGAGATGACCGAGGCGTTTCTCCACGGCGAGGACATACACCGCGCCACTGCGGCAAAAATATTCGGTGTGCGGCCGGAGGATGTGACGGACGGGCAGCGCCGCGCCGCCAAGACGGCGAATTTCGGCATTATCTACGGCATATCGGCGTTCGGCCTTAGCGAGCGTCTGGGTATCCCGCGCGGGGAGGCCAAGGCGCTTATAGATGGCTACATGCGCACGTATCCGGGCGTGAAGGCGTATATGGACGGCTCGATTGAGCGGGCCCGCGAGCAGGGCTATGTGAGCACGCTGCGCGGGCGCAAACGCTATCTGCCTGAAATAGGGTCGCGCAACGCCACGGTGCGCGGGTTTGCCGAACGCAATGCCATAAACGCTCCTCTGCAGGGCTCGGCGGCGGACATCATAAAGGTGGCGATGATTTCCATCTACGGCGAGATGCGGCGCCGGGGCATGCGTTCGCGGATGATACTGCAGGTGCATGACGAACTGATTTTCAATGTAAAGCCCGACGAACTGGCCGAGCTCCAGCAGCTTGTGGAGGAGCACATGCGTGCGGCGCACGCGGGACGTGTGCCTTTGGAGGTGAGCGCGGGTGTGGCGCAGAACTGGCTGGAGGCGCATTGACGGCTGATTTCCATAAAAACTTTAACTTTCAGATATATGAGCTTTTTCAAAAACATCATGGCGGCGGGCGCACTGGCTGTGTCGGCCCTCGCGGCGCAGGCGGGTCAGGCGCCGAAGTATATTTTCTATTACATAGGCGACGGCATGGGCATGGGTCCTGTGATGGCCGCGCAGACGTACAACCGTGTGGTGCTTGGCAACGATGAACCGCTGCTGATGATGCAGTTTCCGACGGTGGCGTGGTGCCAGACATGGTCGGCGTCGTCGACGACTACCGATTCGGCTGCGGCGGGTACGGCTCTCTCGACGGGCACGAAGACGGGCAACGGCATGCTGGGCGTGGCTCCGGACAGCACGGCGGTGACGTCGGTGGCCGCCCGTCTGCATGATATGGGCTGGGGCGTGGGCATCACGACGAGCGTGTCGGCCGACGATGCCACTCCGGGCGCATTCTACGCGCATGTGCCTAACCGGGGCATGAGCTATGAGATAGACTGCGAGGCTGCGCGCTGCGGCTATGAGTTCATAGCCGGGGCCGGTCTGCGCGGGCTCACGGGCGACAAACACGACGAAATAGTGGCTCTTATGGAGCAGAACGGGGTGCGGATGCTCTATGGCAAGGCCGGCGCGGAGGCTGCTCTGGATTCGCGCCGTGTGTGCCTGCTGAACTCCGAGACCGGCAATGTGTGGAACGTGGGCTATACCATCGACTCTGTGGCCGACAGGCTGACGCTTCCTCTGATAGCGGAGACCTGTCTGGCGCATCTTGAGAAGTACTCGCCGGAGCATTTCTTCATGATGGTGGAGGGCGGCAACATAGACCATGCGCTGCACGCCAACGACGGGGGCGCCGCCATAAAGGAAATCATCAATTTCAACGAGGCTCTGGAGGTGGCGTACAGGTTTTATCTCGCCCACCCGGAGGAGACCCTCATCGTGGTGACGGCCGACCATGACACGGGCGGCCTCGCGATGGGCAACGACACGGCGAAGTATTCTTCGAAATTCGGCTATTTCGACCACCAGCGCAAGTCGAAGGAGGCGTTCAGCCTTGAGTGCAAGGCTATGCTGCGCGACCGCCGCGTGTACACGTGGGACGACATGTGCGAGAAGCTGGAGCGTGATTTCGGCCTGTTTTCCGTGATTCCGGTGACGCCGGAGCAGGAGCAGCGGCTGAAGGAGGGCTTTGCGGCTACGTTTGAGCTGCGCAACAGCGAGGACCAGCAGACGCTGTATGCGAATTTCAATGCGTTCGCTGTGGATGTGTTCAAGCTTATCAACGAGGCTGCGGGGCTGGGCTTCACCACGAGCAGCCATAGCGGCAACCCTGTGCCTCTGTTTGCCATAGGCGTGGGTGCGGAGCTGTTCAAGGGATTCAACAATAACGATGAGATAGCACCGACGATGCTGAAGCTGGTGCACGGCAAGTAAGTTGTGCGTGCTGTGACGGCATTCATCCACGGGCTGCGTAGGCGGTCCGTGGATTTTTTTTTTGTTTTTTTATGTGTGTAGAGTCGCCGCTATGCGGCTCTATCCTCTATTTATGCATTAGATTACCCCGGGCTGTGACCGCTACGCGGCCATTGCCCGGGGCTAAGATTGGGACTTGCCGCTCCGCGGCTGCCTGGCGCTCCGCGCCTTTTCTCTTGTGTGAGCTGCGAGGGGTCAGACGGCGGGGAGGGAGGAGCCTTCGAGGGTGCGGTAGAGGTTGAGGGCGTAGACGTCGGTCATGGCGGAGATGTGGTCGAGCACGGATTGTACTTTGCCGTAGGGCGTGGGGGCTTCGACGTCGTATTGTTCCGGGAATTTGGACAGCAGCAGTCGGGAGTAGTTGAGGGTGGGGCGTGTGACGGCTCCGATGAGTTTGTCCATGAGGTAGGTGATGATGCGGTTGCCGGCGAGTTCGACGTCGACTACGGAGCCTGCGGTGTATATGCGCTTGGCTGATAGCTCGGTGCAGTGGCGGTAGCATTGCTGCTGGTCGGGGCTGACGGCGCTGAGCAGCGGTGTCTGGAATGCTCCGGCGAGTATGTCGGGCTCGAGGCGGAGGAATGCTTCGGCGCATTGCTCGACGAGTGTGCCGATGACGCATGAGCGCAGGTAGGCTATTTTTTCGTTGGGGTCGTCGACGGTGTCCATGATCTGCTGCATGTGCCGGCGGCGTGCGTCGTCGAAGAATGCGAGGAAGGCGTCGATGACTTCGGCGGCGGAGAGTATCTTGAGTTTGTGGGCGTCTTCGATGTCCATGACTTCGTAGCAGATGTCGTCGGCGGCTTCGACGATGAATACGAGGGGATGGCGGGCGTAGCGCAGTGTGCCGGGGGGCGAGGGCAGGCGGAGCATGCCGGTCTCGGTGGCGACGCGGATGAAGCTTTCGCGCTCGCTGGCGAAGAATCCGAATTTGCCGCGTGTGGCGAGTGTGGACTGGAAGGGGTATTTGATGATTGAGGCGAGGGTGCTGTAGGTCATGGCGAAGCCTCCTGCGCGCCGTCCGCGGAACTGGTGGGTGAGCACGCGGAATGTGTTGGCGTTGCCTTCGAAGTTGGTGAGGTCGTGCCATTGTTCGGTGCTCAGGCTTTGGCGGAGGCTGTTTCCGGCGCCTTCGCTGAAGAATGTGGAGATGGCTTTTTCGCCGCTGTGTCCGAAGGGCGGGTTGCCGAGGTCGTGGGCGAGGCATGCGGCGGCGGTGATGTCGCCGAGGGAGTTGAGTTTGTGTGCCCACGGCCGGCCGGCGTAGCGCTCGCGCAGTGTGTCGGCCACGCGGTCGGCGATGCTTTTGCCCACGCAGGCCACTTCCATGGAGTGTGTGAGGCGGTTGTGCACGAAGATGCTGCCGGGCAGAGGGAAGACTTGTGTCTTGTTCTGCAGGCGGCGGAATGGGGATGAGAAGACGAGGCGGTCGTAGTCGCGGCGGAAGTCGCTGCGCAGGGCGCTTTTCTTGGGGTCGTGGTAGTGTTCGAGACCGAAGCGTTTGTCGCATATGAGTCGGTCCCATTGCATCATAGCATCCATATGGCTAAGGAGGTGAGTGTGCTCATGGCCAGGAGTATCCATGCGAGGGCGGGGCGCTCTCGGCCGCAGGCCACGGCAAGTGCGGCGTAGGCTGTTATGGCGACGGGGTAGAGCCACACGAGGGCTTGTGCTCCGGCGCGCGCGGCGCACAGGGGCCATACGAGCAGCGGCAGGGCTGTGACGGTGGCGGCTGCTTTGAGGGCTGTGTGCGGGGATATTTTCATGCTTTTGCCTTTCGGAATTTTTTTTCTCGGATGTATTCGGCTACGGTGGCTTCGAGGCCGCGGACGAGGGGCCAGCGGGGTGTGAAGCCGAAGTCGCGCTGTGCGTCGGAGATGTCGCAGCTCCAGTTGCGCTGGCGCATGATTTTGAATTTGTCGCGGTTGAGTGTTGAGGGTTTTCCGCGCAGTGCGGCGATTTTTTCGGCTATGACGGATGCTGCGTAGACGGCCCACAGCGGCAGCCGTACGGGCACTACGAAGCGCTTGCCGAGGCTGGCGGCCGTGAGGCGGCGGAAGTCGGCCTGTGAGTAGGCGCGGTCTTCGCTTATGATGTATTTGCGGCGCAGCGTTGCGGGGGCGTTTATGGCGTCGAACATGGCTGCGACGAGGTCGTCGACGTAGATGAATGTGAGCATCTGTCGCCGGTAGCCGACGCCGAAGTCCCATCCGGCGTCGATGCTTTTCACCATCATGAGGTAGTCGCGCTCGTGGGGGCCGTAGACTCCTGTGGGACGGAATATGGTCCAGCGCAGGTCGGGCTGTAGTTCGAGGCATGTCTCGGCTTTTATTTTGGAGAGGCCGTAGCGTGTGTCGGGCTGGGGTATTGTGGCGCCAGAGAGCGGGGTGTAGTTTTTCTCGTCGCCGGGTCCGAGGGCGCTGAGCGAGCTCATGAACAGGAATCGTTCGGGGAGCATTGAGGCGCTGCGCAGGCATTCGGTGAATGTGCGGAGGTACTCGAAGTTGATGCGGTTGAAGTCGGCGAAATTGGCGCATTTTGTAGCGCCGAGGTTCCATATGATGTAGTCCCATCCTGCGGGCGAGGGGGATGCGGCGTGCAGTGTGGCGAGTATTGCGTCGGGGTCGTCGTAGTCGAAGTCGATGATGCGCAGTGTGTCGATGTCGAGCCAGCGCCGCGATGTGGAGGGGCGGACTCCGGCCCATGTGTCGTAGCCTCGGCGCACGGCTTCGCGTGCGATGAATCCGCCGATGAATCCGCCGGCGCCGATTATAAGGAGTGTCTTTTTCATGTCGGGCATGATGGTGGGGGTGGGATGGGGGTTTTGAGCACAAATATACGGAACAATTTGTGAAAATCGGGCATTGGCGCGGCAAAAATATCGCTGCCGGAATTTGGTTTTGCTCTTGACTTATCCGTATATTTGACTGCGTCCTATATACTTCCGCTCGGCAAAACTCAAATAGAATTTGGTTTTGCTCTCGACTTATTCGTATATATGCACTTCAACAAATCTACAGCAATGGGAATATTAAGTTTCGGAAAGAGCAAGAACCAGGGTAAGGTGTTGCTTAAGGAGCAGCCTGCGTGCTATTGGGAGGAGGAGTCGTACATGGCTGTGGTGCCGGGCAGTGGAATGCCGGATGTGTCGGCCGACGCCGTGGGCCGAGTGGAGTCCATAGCCGGGGTGACGCTGCTGGAAAGCCGTCTGCCCGAGGGCGATAAGCCCGGGCTCCTGAGGGTGGAATACGGCGGCGAGGTGTATGAGGCGGGCTTCTATGCCGGCGCTTTTTCTCTGCCTGAGATGATGAGCCATCAGGGCTATTATTTCACTGACGATGAGATGGACGCTGTGCGGGGTGCGTCGTCGGCGCTGACGCTGTTCATGAAGTTCGGCAGCGATGCGAAGATGTCGTATCATCTGCAGGTGAAACTGGCGGTGGCCATGGTGCCGGATGCGGTGGCTCTGATGGACGAGAGCGCGGAGCGCCTTGTGTGCGGCCGCTGGGCTGTGCTGGCGGCGCAGTCGGCTGTGGTGCCTGGCGCGAGCGCGCTGTTTACGGTGCAGGCTGTGGGCGGCGACGGCGGCGATGTGTGGCTGCACACCCACGGGCTGAACCGCTGCGGGCTTTATGAACTGGAGATTCTGGCTTCTGACAATCAGAACTGCAATGACCATTACCACATAATCGCCACTCTCGCGAGCCGTATGCTTGACTGCGGGGCGCAGGCGCCTGCGCCGGGGGAGGGGATGCACATAGGCATGCTGAGCGACCAGAGACCCATCGTGGCCACGTATGTGTCGTGGGTGAAGGCGATGGGCGAGTATGACGGCGGTGTGCTCGGCGGCGCGCGTGACCGCATGGAGAGCCATAACGGGCGCACGGCGCCGGTGTTTCTGTACACTTGCGAGGACGACGAGAAAAAGGGGCGGCTGCGGAAGGTGTCGGTGTACGACGGGCTATGGGGCGACAACCCGATGTTTTTCCTGAGCAAGGAGGAGACGGAGCGCATGAGCGCGCTTGCTCGCGAACGTTTCGGCCTTGTGACGTACATGGCGAAGAAAGACTGCCGCATAATCCTGAAAGTGGGGCTGAAAACGGACAGCGCCGTGCAGGGCGACGAGCGCGAGCACATATGGTTTGAGCTGATAGAGGCTGAGGGCGACCGCTTCCGCGCGCGTCTGATGCAGGAGCCTTACGATGTGGCGTCGATGCACGAGGGCGATGAGGGCACGTACGGCATTGATGACGTGACGGACTGGCATATTATGCTTGACGGATTCGCCGTGACGCCCGATACTGCATATCTTTTGGTGTAAAAATACGGAAAATCTTTGTGGGGCGGCAAAAAATTCGTAACTTTGCGGCCACATGCCCGGATGGCGGAATTGGTAGACGCGTCGGTCTCAAACACCGATGGAGCAATCCGTACCGGTTCGATCCCGGTTCCGGGCACATGATTACAGGCTGAAAACCGCAAGGTTTCCGGCCTGTTTTTTATGGTCGGTAGTTGCTTTTTATGTGGAATGGCCGGATTACGACGCGTATATTTCTTTCTGGAGAAGGTCGAGGAAGCGGGCGGCGTGGGCGCCGTCCATCTGTGTGTGGTGGAACTGGAACGATAGGGTGAGGGTGGTTTTGAACCAGCGTCTGCGGTATCTGCTCCATATCATGAAGGGGTTGTTGAAGATGCCGCTGTACATGCCCACGGCGCAGTCGATGTCGAACTGCGGGAGTGCGGATGTGCCTATCACCATGCTGTCGGTGAGATCGTGGTTGCGGCATGTTTCGGCCACTTGGGCTGTGAGGCGGAGGTAGTCGGCGTTGAATGTGTCCAGGTCGGGAGAAAACGGTATGTCGCAAGAACTTACTTCGCCGTCTTTATTGGCTACGATGGTGTTGACGGCTATTTTGTCGAACAGGAAGAGTTTGTCGCCGACGGGAAGCATGTGGAATTCCTTGACCTTGGAGGCGGCTTTTCCGATGCACCAACACATGAGCATGTTGAATTTCAAGCCTTTTTTACGGCTTGTCTTTGCGATGCGCGACACGTCGAGTGTCTTGACGAACGTGACCATGGGCATGGGCGCTTTCATCCACGCCTCGAAGGCGAAGGCGCGTGTGGTGTCGGCGGGGTTTATCTCTTTCATGTGTTTTGGGCTTTGGCGGCGATGTCTGTAATCTGTTTTATGAACGGGGATTTGGCTTGTGTGTAGCCGTCTCTGTCGTTTCTGAATTCAGGAAGCAGGCTTTGTTTCAGCGATTCGTATTTGCGCGCTGTTTCTGGATGGGCGGCCAAATAGTCGCGGAACAGGATTTCGGAATTGTCGCCGATGGCATGGAAATGTATGTGGAATACTTTCTTTGCGAAACCATGAAGGGTGTACCCTTTGTTGAAGCTCATTCTTGACGGGGACGACGACATGCAGATGTAGCCGTCGGATTCCATGCGGGTGCGGATGCTGTCGCGGTCGCAGCCGGCGGGGATTTCGACGAGGATGTCGATGATGGGCTTGGCCAGTATGCCGGGGATGGCTGTGCTTCCGATATGGTTTATTACGGGTGAAAAATCCGCGAGAACCGTCGACAGATGTTCTGTCTCGGCGGCGGCCCATGCTTTCCACTGCGGGTTGTGGGGAGTCAGAATCACGGGAAACAGGTCCCACAACTCTTGCAATGTCATGTCGGCGAGAGCTTTCTGCATGGGTGGCGGCAATCGTGAATGTGACGTGAGAGCCGGTCAGCCGGGGAATAGGCTGCAAAATCCCTGTTTGTTGAACTGGTAGTACATCTCGATGCGCTCGGGTGTGTCGTTTTCGAGCCGCAGAAGAAGCAGGCGGGCGAATTCCAGCGTGGCGGATCCGTTGGCGGTGACGATGTTTCGGTCGCATACGGCCTGCTCGGCGACGTAGCCTTCGGGGTTGGTGTAGCTGTCGCCGCCCCAGAGCTTCAGTTGTCCGAGTCCGTTGCCGGTGTGCCGGACGCTGTTGAGAAAGCCGTGTCGCGCCATGAAGGAGGCTCCGTTGCAGATGGCTCCGACTATTTTTCCGTTGTCGAGGGCTTGCCGGACGATGGGCACGACTTTTTCCGCCACCGGCGTGCTCCAGCCGAAACCGCCGATGAGCACCAGCGCCGCATAGTCGCCGGGCATGGTGTCGAAGGAATAGTCGGGGAGGGTGCGGAATCCGCCTATGGACTTTACGGGGTCGTGGGTGGGCGCAACGACTTTGTTGACGTATTTCGGATTTTCTTTCAAGGCAGATTCGTCGGAGGCGACGGCTTCTGAAAGATACACCGCCTCGTGGGCGGCATAGTCGGGCAGGAGGATGTACAGGATTTCGTTGCTCATGTATCGTGGTTTTTTGAGATAATCGGCCAAAGCCTATTCTATCACAAATTTACGGAATTTTCCGGGATTATTAAGAGGGTGTTTTGAAAAATATTTGTAATTTTGCGGGTGCAGGCCGCATCGCGGAAGCCCGGTCATGGGCTATGCGGGTGGGTCGGCAGACATTTTTAGAAAGCGTTTACTCGACGCTCTTTCTTGACGTTCCGAAACTTCGCAACTTTCAAATCTTCGTCAGGAATGTAGCAAACGGTAGATGCTTTGTGGATATGTATATTCCGTCAACGGTCAGCGCGAGAGCGCAGGCTGTCGGCGTATTTATACATATTCTGCGTGAGGCTTCTGCAAGTTTGCTCGTTCTACGAAGATGGGCAATGCGAAGGCCTCGGAACGTGAGAACGGGCAACAAGTACGGCTCTCACGCTTTTTTATTTTAGACCAATCTAATGCCGATGAGGTGGGCCCGGAGGCGCATGTTCATTACAATGTCTGCCAATTTATACAATAGCTGGACAAGATATGGCATTGCGATAGCGTTAACCATCATTGCATGTGCTGTTGCTGTGGTGCTCAGACTGTTTTCGGTACAGGATCTGCCATTTCAGGCATTTGCGGCCTTGAAGCAGCACCCCGGTGATTATCACAGCTATAATCACCGGGGTGCTGCTTCAAGGCCAGAGCGATGCCGAGAGACTCCAAAAAGAGCAGGCGGAGATTTTCAAAGAGAAACTCGCGACGTACAACCGGTTTCTGGATGCATTGTGCAAATACGTGACGGACAGCACGGAGCACAACAAGAAAGTTTTGATTTTCCACACTATGTCTATAAAAATGCACTGTGACGCGAATGTGGTGGAAAGATTCAATTCCTGTGCTACCAGGGTCATCGCCGGAGCCGGAACCGACGGCAAGAAGGCTACGAAAGAGCTTGTGGAGACTTTGAACGAAATAGCGTCGTTGTTCCGCGCGGAGTTGTATGGCGATGATAATGCGTCAGGGCATAGTCCGTCAATTTCTCTTGAAAGTTTTGTGGACGCCATTACGGGAAGCCAGGAAGAGCCGACGCGCAAGGAGGCTGACGAGTCGATGAAAGAAGACGAGGCCGAAGACAATGCCAGGCCGTCGACGGGTCTGATTTCGTGGGGGGGCTAAAGTTGATAATCTTGAATCTGCCGGATGGCACATGACGGCGGAACAGGATTCTTTCCGCCTGGAGTCTCCGGGTTGTCCTGTGGCCATTGCGGTTTACAGGAAGAAAGGAAAATATGTCGTGGAGGCTTCAAAACAAGACGACAGCGATTTTTCGCAAGCGCTTAAAGACAACTTCAAGGGTGCACGCCGCTACGGAACATGGTGGCGCGAACTGCCAATATCCAATTATGGTGTGACTGAAGGCACGCTTCTTGCGCAACTTCCGACGAATGGCCGTGCCCGCGCTTCCGTCATTAAATGGGTGGACAAAATCATCGAATATATAAATCAAAAACAGCTGTAAAATGGCATTTAATCTAAAAACTATCGGAGACATTGCGAATACGGTATCGTCGGCGAAAGATTTTGTTGTCGGAGCTTCGGACCTGGTGACAACGGTGAAAGGGACATTCGGAACCAAGGATGACAACACCAGAGCATCCGAACAGGTCGAGGAAATATATCCTGAAAGGATAGAAAAATTGATTCGTCTTGCCCTTGCTGAAGGTGAACTCGACGATGACAGCATCGAGATGCTTGAACGTGCGGCGCAGAAAGAAGGCCTGGACTCCGACGAGGTGGTGTTCGTAGCTAAAAAAAGGCTGAGGAAAGCTGTCAAATCCGCGCCTGTGCAACTGACGCCCGCACAAGAACTGGCATCTTCGCTGGCCGACCTTGACTCCAAGTTCGATTTGGCGATAGAAGCAATAAGAATGGGGGATTCATCGGGCGCTTCCGCCATCCTTGATGCTGTGACAGGAGGGGTTTCGGGTCTGGTAGTATCAATAGGAAAAAGCATATTCGGCAAATCGGACGACTATAAGATCCTTGAACTTGAACAACTTCGGGATGAGCAGCGGGCGCGTCTGGTCACGTCAACCACACTTCCGAATAACGAGCTTCATGTGGTGGAGTTGCTGGAATATGTATTTGCTCAAACCAAAGCCAAGCACGGAGACTGGGACGGCGAGGAACGCAAAGCCTGGAAGGCGCTCCATCAATCGGTTTATAACAGAGCCCAGCTTATGGTTTCCGGAGATGTGCATCTAACAATTGAAAAGGGACCCGGATAGCAATTGAAAAAGGGACCACCCG
>ERZ777305.213-NODE-213-length-99202-cov-7.778914_pt1 | contig 99202 bp, 81 predicted proteins | sample MGYA00374965_ERZ777305 | MGnify/ENA primary metagenome ERZ777305 (study PRJEB29328, sample SAMD00013331) | mouse gut metagenome | study: EMG produced TPA metagenomics assembly of the Metagenome analysis of fecal microbiota from mouse which was promoted... | reverse complement strand
CTGAGCATCCGACTGATGCTCATTTCTTATTCACATTTGTTTTTAAACAAGCTCTGAATATATCGTTGCCATTAACGGAAAGATTGTTAAGAAAGGCAAAGGGAAGCCGGGAGAATTCGTAAACGGAGAATTTACGGTTTCTGAGGGCCTCGCAGCTTTTTCGATAAATACCATTAGCGACAATGGATCCGGGAAAGTGACAAAAATCAACAGATATATCGGATACGACGCTCCGGGAGCAATTGGCGACCTGAATGCATTCGTCTCAGACGGCAGTACAGTGAATCTGAATTGGAATGCGCCCCGGAACAGTCAGAACGGAGGCTTCCTCGATACGCAGTCGTTAAGCTACCGGATTGTAAGGCAGCCTGGCAATGTGTCTGTGAGTAACGGGTACAAGAAGACCGAGTTCAGGCAGACTCTTTCATCAAAGAAATACGCGGTAAGCAGGTATGAGATTACACCGATGAGCCATGGTCATGAAGGACCTATGCTCAGGACGGAATATCTAGTGACAGGCCCGGGCATGGCATTCCCCTGGACGGGACGTTTTTCGGACACTGGGACAAAGAATATCTTCGTGGCTTCCGATTCGGATACCGGATGGATTAAGCAGAACGAATACATGGAGTTTCTACCTGGAGGAGAGGATTATCTCTACGGGCCTAAATTCGGGTTTGACGGCTCCGCAGCCTGCAAGGTAACTGTAAAGGCTGTCGCTGGTCAGAACGAGAGGGCTAAGCTTAAAATGAGTCTTGGAAAAGATGTGAATAAATCTTCTTTCACAAAAGCTGCTTTTGATAGTGTTGAAGTAGTTCCTGTTGAAATGGAATACGAGGAGGAGTCTGTTACTGAGGAGGAATTGGCCGGAGAATACACATTCTACGCCTACCCCGGAACTGCCGGCGAATGGCATCTCGCATTCCATGGAGTGGATAAAAATATAAGGATATATTCCGTATCGGTGGAACAGGGGCCGTCGGGAAAGGCGCCAGCTCCGGTGAAGAATTTGGTCATCGTGCCCGACAGCAAGGGTCATATAGCGGCGAATATAAAATTTACTGTTCCTATTGAGTCTGTTGATGGCTCTCCATTATCAGATATATCTACGATAACCGTTTACAATCAGGCAAGACTTGTCAGGAAGATTGATAATCCCACTCCCGGTGAAGAAATTGCTTTCGATGATACCGGTGTTGAACAGGGATATGCGAAATACACCGTATGTACCGAAAATTCACATGGCATCGGCATCCCCCTGGAAAGGGAGATATTCGCGGGAGAGGATCTGCCTTGCGCGCCTTCCGACCTGCGGGTGATCGAGACCGACGAGGGAATAAGGATAAGCTGGAAGGCTCCCGTACAAGGTTTGAATGGTGCTTACGTGAATCCGGAAACTATGAAATATAGCGTGATGCGTGATGACAGCAAGACAATAGGCGAGGAATTGACAGATTGCTTCTTTATTGACAAAGATTCATACGGAGGGGAGCAGAGATTCCAGCGGTATGCTGTCCGCGCCTCGACAACGGCCGGTGACGGCGCATGGATAATATCCTCCCCCGTTGTGGTTGGCGAAGATTACGATTTGCCTTTCGTTGAACACTTCACTGGAGGATCAATCGATAATCGCTTCTGGGAGGTGGGCGCGAACAGCAATATCTCATTCCGCCTCAACCCCGCGTCTGGATATGACGGAAATCCAGGCCATGCCTCGTTCGACCCCAAGGTTTCGAATTCTGAAAGCAAACTGGTTACTGGCAAAATTTCAATCAAGGATGTGAGAAATCCGATTCTCACTTATTGGTATTATGCTATCCCTGGCGCATCAACCGTCATGGAGGTGTACGCGCAGGCTCCTGACAGTGTCAGTACAGTTGTAGCATCTACCGACTTCCGTAAGTTGAATGGAGAGGATGGCTGGAGAATGGGATGCGCGGATCTGTCCGGACTTGTGTCGCATCAATATATACGTCTCGGATTCAAGACCATTGTGGGAGAAGACATTGTCGGCGCCAAACTTGATGAGGTGACGGTACGTCAGGGCGTGGAGAAAAATCTCGCGTTGGTACTGAACTCCGCATGCAAGATGGAGGTGGACAAAGCCTCAGATGTGGTACTTTCGGTACTGAATACAGGGGCAGCAGATTTTGGCGCCGGTTCATATAGAATCAAATTGTATAAGAATGGAGGCGCGGTGGGAAGTGTGGATGGCCCTGCTCTTGGTTCAGGTGAATCTTCGGAAGTTGTAATATCGGTCACTCCCGATATTTTCGACGGAGATGAGATCATGCTTAAGGCCGCCCTGGAAGTCAATGGCGATATGGATCCGAATGATGACTGTACCGATGAGAAAACTGTAGCCGTCAAGCAGAATAAATATCCTATGCCGCAGAGCCTGACCGGATCTGTGAACGACAGAGACGAGATCTCTCTCTCATGGTCGGCACCTGATGAGTCCGAATTCTTGACAAAAACAGTCACGGATGATGTAGAGGCTTACGATGCGTTTGCAATCACGGATATAGGAGACTGGACCACAGTCGATATGGACGGAAACAATACGTACGGAATCGGTAACGGTGCCGGCAGTTATTTCGACTATCCCAATGCTTTGGCTCCTAAATCGTTTATGGTTTTCAATGCCAAGGAGTCCGGTGTGGCGGTCTATGACCAGTACGGCCGTCCTACAAAGTGGGCTCCCTATTCCGGCGACCAGATGTTTGTATCTTTCCAGGCTTCGGGGGGCGCTTCCGACGACTGGCTGATATCTCCGAAATTGAGCGGAGAGAAGCAGATCGTAAGTTTCTTCGTGCATAGTGTTGACGTTCTCGGACACGGAGCGGAAACATTCGAGGTCCTTTATTCGGGGAACTCGACCGATCCTGATGATTTCGTCCTCGTGGAAAACGGACAGCAGGAGGCTCCTGCTGAATGGACTGAAGTCCAGTTCGAGATTCCGGAAGGCGGGCGGTACTTTGCCATACGTTGCGTCTCGATGGAGAATTTCGCCCTTATGGTCGACGACATCACTTATTCTCCCATCAGTTTCGGAAATATAAGTCTTTTGGGATATAATGTGTATCGAGATAAAAAACTACTCAATCAGAAACCGTTGACTGTTACCCAGTTCGGCGGTATAGTAGAGCAGAGCAAGGGAAGCTATCAGGTTACAGCCCTATACAATTACGGAGAATCAAGGCCGACACAGCCGCTGACTCTTGTAAGTTCAGGCATGGAAGGCATGGAAGAACTTTCCGTTGAGGTTAAGGGTGTGGCTGGCGGAATAGTGATAAGTAATGGAGAAGGGCTTGCTGCATCAGTCTATTCCATAGATGGTGTTCTGATGTACCATAATAGTATATCGCAGCCGGAATGTCTTATTAATCTTGATTCCGGCGTCTACATTGTGAGACTTTCAGACAAGACATTTAAAGTACATATTAAGTAACTAATCAACATTCTGCTATGATTAAGAAGAAGTCAATTGGATCGATGATTCTTGGACTTGGACTGCTGTCTGCATCATCGATTGCTGCCTTTGCCGGGAATGTTGTCATCTACGGCAACATGGCCCAGAGTCAGGGGGATTCTCCGTTGGGAATCTATTCGTTCACTCCGGACGCCGACATGGTTCTGACTCCTATTAAGACCGACGATGCCGGTCTTAGGGGTGTCAACGGAGCCGTATGGCATGACGGCAAGTATGAGATTGTCAACATGATGAGTCATTACACCTACGACACCGAGAGCTGGGAGAAGATACATGAGTGCCGTCTCGGCTTCCCGGCCTTCATGGAGATGGCGGCAATGGCGGTCACTTACGACCCGACCACGGAAAAGATCTACGGTGTCTACACCACCACCGCCCAGAGCTATCGGCTCGCCGTGTGTGACTACGCCAATGCGGAGCTTACCGAGATCAAGGATTACGGCGAGGTGTACCTCAGCTGCATGTTCGTTGACAAGGACGGCAAGCTGTTCGGCATCCGCAACGACGGAATGCTTGTGGAGGTGGACAGGACCAGCGGGGATTTCCGCGAGGTGGGCAACGTCGGCTTCAGCCCGACAGGCTATCAGGGAGCTGTATGCGATCCTGCCACCGGCACGGTTTACTGGACGGCGGTATCCGGAGAATCCTCGGCCCTTTACGAACTTGACACCACCGACGCCTCCTCTACCTTGGTGGCCGAGTTCCCCGGAGGAGAGCAGTTCACCGGTCTATATATAAAGTCGGAGGCATCCGGTCCGGGTGACACCGAGACTCCAGGCCGTGTGGCCGACATACGGCTCACGTTTGCCGATGCCTCGTTGTCGGGAACGCTTTCCTTCACGGCTCCCGCTGAGTCGGGAAACGGCACGGCACTTGTCGGAGATATGGATTATAAGGTGCTGGTAGGTGAAGAGGCTGCCGAGGTCGCGACAGGCACTGTCGCTTCTGGAGCTGAGGTCACCACCGCTGAATTCACTCTTCCCTCATCGGGAGAATACCTCTTCTCTGTGGTGATGAGCAATGTGGCCGGCGCGGGAGAAGCCGCCTACAAGCGTGACTATGTAGGTTATGCCAAACCGGAGCCGGTGAAAAACGCCAAGGTGACGGTAAACGGCACCAATATGGTCCTGAGCTGGGAGGCCCCCGATGTTCCGGAGGGTAAGGGATACTACAATGCGGCCGATATCCGCTACAATGTGGTGCGCTATCCCGACGGAAAAGTGATTGCGGAGAATCTTGCCGCTACCGAAAAAACCGAGAGCATGGCCGGCATTGACCTCGCATTCTATTCGTTCGGAATATCTGCTGTCAACGGTGACATGCGTTCGGAGGAGGCTGTTACGGAAGGCCACAGAATGGGTGATGCTGTAAGCGTCCCGTTCGTAGATGAGTTCGGACGAGAGGATTCACTGGAGATATATACTGTGATTGATTCCAATAAGGACGATGTCACCTTGGAGCTTGATTCATGGTACAAGAGACCCGTGTACAATGCCGAACGTGCTGATGTCTATGCCGAGGACTGGCTCTTTACGCCGGCCATCCGCATGAGCAAGGATGACATCTATGAGCTTAAGTTCATTGTCGAGGGTAATTCCGATATGTATACGCAGGACATATCGGTGGCGCTCTCCGATAATTGCGAGACCATGAATCTTGTCGACGGACTGGTGGACCGCACTGTGGTCACCAAAGATGCGCGCGAGCTGGGCAAGGTTTTCAATGTCAAGGAGGATGGACTATATTACATAGGGTTCAACACGGAGACGGAGGCTCATTGCGGCTTCCTGTCGATAAATAGAATAGAGGTATGCCGTATTGGCAGTATCAGCGGTCCTGCCGCGCCCTCCGATCTCAAGGCCGTTCCCGGAGAGAAGGGAGCGTTGTCCGCAGACATCAGCTTTACCGTTCCCTCGAAGAATGGCCATGGCGAGAGTCTGTCGGCAGTAAACGGAGTCCGGATCCTGCGCGACGGCGAATCGGTACATGAAGTGGCGAATCCAGCACCTGGATCCACTGTGAACTTCACTGACGGCGGCATGGAGGCCGGCATGCACAAGTATTCCGTATGTGCAGTGTCTGAGGCTGGCGACGGATATCCCGCGCAGACTGAAATATATATCGGCATCGATGTCCCCGACGCTCCCCGCGCGGTGGTGCTTTCCGAGTTCGAAGGTAAGGCAGTCCTCGAATGGGCGGCTCCTGTCGCAGGTATTCACGGCGGTTATGTGGATGTGGAGACACTCACATATTCCATTCAGCGCGCAGGCGGCGAGATGGTATCCACAGGACAGAAGGGAACCTCTTTCTCCGAGGAAATAGGTGATCCCGGTCAGCAGTTCGATCTTTCGTATGCTGTGGTGGCGATCAATGAAAAGGGCACGGGCCCGATTGCCATCTCAAACCAGATTCTTGTGGGACGTCCATACGCTCTTCCCTTCGAGGAATCGTTTAAGAATGCCGAGTGCCAGAATTACTGGGGAGTCCAGAATTCCAAGATGGGCGCGTTTATGCTTTCGGATCTCTTCTCTTCCGACGGTGATGGCGGTTCTGTTCTTTTCGAGAGTGGCGACAACACCGGTGAGGCTGAAATCCTGTCCGGCAGGATAGATGTCTCTGAGGCCGAGCACCTTTGTCTGAAGTCCATTGTTGCTCTTAACTCCGGGAAGGTCGAACTGACTGTGGGAGTCTATACGCCTGACGGCAAGAAGTGTACGGGGGGTGCCTATTCTCTCGGAACTGCAGGAGCCGTCGGCAAACTGGAGGTGAATCTCGACAAATATGCAGGTCAGGATTACGTACAGTTGTTCTTCAACGCGAAGGGAAAGACGGACGGAACCATGTTGTTTATTGATGAGATCCGTCTTGCCGATGAGGAAGCTGCCGGAGTGGTCGGTACGCTTGCCGATGCAGAGGCCGGAGTCTTCGGAGGCAATGGAGAGATCGGTGTCATCTCCGGAGAGGAGATGGGCGTGAAGGTGTTCAGTCTCGATGGCAGATGTGTCTTCGCCGGGAATGTAAGCGGCACGAAGATGATTCCGGTGGAGCCGGGAGTCTATGTCGTGGCTGTCGGTGAAACGACATTCAAGGTGGTCGTGAGATAACAGCGGACTGTATAGTAATCACAACGGTCATATAAATGCAGTCGGAGTCGCCAATGTGGCGGCTCCGGCTTTTTTTAACATCAATGAAAAACAAACATGACAGGAATTGCAGTGAGTATGAAGATTATTTGTCGTAATGAAACTGCTATTGATGAGGTTTATTTCAGCAATTTCCTGTCATTGTGGTCGCTTTCAAGGACGCTCATCTGATGGATGGCGATTTGATTGAGCTTGATGAGCCGCTCATGCTGTGGCATCCCCTGTTCAATGAACACCTCGTTGAGATTCTCCATATTGGAGAGGCATATAAGTTCGTTGATGGAGGCGTAATCCCGGATATTGCCTTTGAGGTCGGGATTGGCTTCATGCCATTTTTTTGCGGTTATGCCGAACATGGCGACATTCAACACATCAGCTTCATTGGCATAGATGATACTTGCCTGAGCCTTGGTTATTTCGGCGGGAATGAGGTTATGCTTGATGGCGTCTGTGTGGATCCGATAGTTAATCTTGGACAGTTCTCGCTTAGCAGACCATCCGAGTTGCTTCTGTTCCTCTTCCTTTAGACGTTGGAATTCCTTGACAAGATACAATTCAAATTCAACAGAAACCCAGCTCGCAAACTTAAAGGCTATATCACGTTGGGCATATGTGCCACCCTCACGTCCTAATTTATTTATAATGCCAATTGCGTTAGTGAGTTCTATCCACCGGCTTGGACTCATTGTAAAGGAGTTAGAACCCGCCTCTTTCAAAATGGGGTCGAATTCGACCCCATTAAAATCAGGATTGTTGAGGCTTTCCCATAATCCGAGGTATTCAAGGGTATTTTTTACTCTCATCCAATTCTTTACAACATCCTTAGGCTCGTCAGGATTTTTCTGACGGGCGATGTCTGTAATACAGATGTAGTCTATGCCATTTTTTGCGAGAGTTCTGATTGTAGTGTCCTTTACAACTAATTTTGCCATTGGTTTAGGAGGATGACTTTGTTGATATTGTTTGTGTACTATCAGCCACAGCGCAAAGATAATCATTTTCATAGTATTGGGCAACACCGATAAAAAGGACACCGGATATCACTCCCGATCTTCGGGGGCGTAAACTGACCGATACCGACTGGATATCCGCTTCTTGCGAATGATCATGTGGACAGCCTTGAGGGAATAAGACCGTTGACGACAAAAGAACGGAGTATGATCCAGACATTTCCGGAATCATATCGGTTTAAAGGTTCTAAAAGTGAGATAGAGCAGATGATTGGGAATGCTGTTCCGGTGAATTTTGGTAAGTTTGTGGCTTTGGCTATCAAGGATTATATGGAAGATATACCATTGTCATCTTCTGTTGCCAATATAAGGCAGCCTTCATTATTTTCGTAAGATGTTTTGAAATTGGAGTCAGAGGGCGGAGTAGGGGATGGAGAAAGTGTCGCCGCCGGCGGGGTCGCCGTTCCGCAGACCTTTGGTGAGCCAGCGGACGCGCCATTCGGATCGTCCGTGGTTGAAGGCGTCTGGCATCTCCTGGCCGTAGGCTTTTTTCTGGAGGTAGTCGTCACCGATGCGCGAGGCCACGTTGACGGCTTCCTCTACGTCGCCAGGCTCCAGCGAGTTGAACATCTTGTTGTCGATGTTGCCCCAGACTCCGGCAAGGTAGTCGGCCTGCAGCTCGATGCGGACACTGATGCGGTTGGCCTCTGTTTTGGAGACTTTGGACATCTGCGAATGAGCCTCGGGAAGTATGCCGAGCAGGTTCTGTACATGATGCCCCACTTCATGGGCAATCACGTATGCGTAGGCGAAATCACCTCCGGAACCGATGTCGGTTTCCATTTTCTTGAAGAAGTCAAGGTCGATGTATACGGTGCGGTCTGCCGAGCAGTAGAAGGGTCCGACCTGCGATGTCTGGTTGCCGCAGGCCGACTGCACCGAGCCGTGGAACAGCACCATTTTCGGAGGCTGGTATTCTCCCCAGCCTTGTTCGCGGAATGTGCGCGTCCATACATCCTCAGTACCGGCGAGCACTGCTGAAGCGAAGTCAGCAAGCTGTCGGTCCTCCGCGGTCTCCACATACTTCTCTGTCCTTGGAGCCGACGTCTGATTTCCGATCACGTTGCGCGCAACGTCTCCGATGTTGCCACCCGAGAGAAGCGTGATCACACCTATCACGATGGCGCCTAAGATGCCTCCGCCAATTCCTATGGCGCGTCCTCCGATGCTGCGCCTGTCTTCTACATTGCCGCTCCGGCGGCGTCCGTCGATTCGCATAATTTGTCAGTTTATTTAGTTACAGTTTGTGGTGTTGACGAGTCTTGTTTTGGTTTATTGTTCGCGTTGAGGTCCGGGGCCATTCGGCGAGTGCCGAAACCGAAGATGAGGGTGAGGACCGCCATTACTCCGAACACTATGGCCGATGATCGGCGTATTTCGCCGAGTCCGACGAGCGGTGCCACTATCGCGCCGAAGATGTAGCCGACCACTCCCAATATGGCCGACGCCGCGCCGGCATTGATGCGGCCCTCGTTCATGGACAGTGTGTTGCCCACCGTAAATATCATGCCGAGGGCGAAGAGCATGGGCAGCATCGATATTTCAAATGCCCAGAAGTCATGGATGAAGAGCAGTGAGATTATCACCACCGTTGTGGAGAGCATCAGTATCCAGCATCCCACCCATGACGCATCCTTGAGAATCTTGAACCGGAGCGAGACCATCGATCCGGCGGCCATGAAGAGGGCGTTGACTCCCATGAAGCATCCGAACGCCACCTCTGAATAACCATAGATGTCCTGCATGATGAACGGCGCTGCTGAGATATAGGCGAAAAGTAAGCCGAGACCTGTCCCTTTGAGCATGACGTGGGTCATGAATCGCGGGTTGCGGAGCAGCGGGCTATATTCGCGGAAAGTCCCGTACCATTTTCCCTGAGCGCGCCTGGCACGCGGAAGAGACTCCTTGAAGCGGAAGCCGGCGACGAACAGAAAGACAGCAAAGGCAGCGAGAATCCAGAAGATTCCTTTCCATCCGAAGTACTTGGCGGCAAGTCCTCCGAGCACCGGTGCGCTCGCCGGAGCAAAACCGTTGATGGCGCCTATCAAAGCCATCATCTTTGCTAAAGGGCGCCCGCCGTAGATGTCGGCTGGAACCGTCCGTGCCAGGAAGTAACCTCCGGCAGCTCCGATTCCCTGGACGAATCTCCATCCGAGAAACACCATTATGCCGGGCGAGAAAACGGATGCAACCGCACCGGCAATAAATATTCCCATCGAGATAAACAGGATAGGTTTGCGGCCGTACTTGTCGCTAAGCGGACCCATCAGAATCTGGCCCGCGCCAAGTCCGGCCATGCCGGAAGTAAGTCCTAACTGCACGGTTGACGCGGAGCATCCGAAAAACCGCGCCATTTCCGGCAACGTAGGAATATACATATCGTTGACAAACGATCCGAAAGCGCTCAGCGCGACCAGATAAGCGACAAGAAACGCATATCCGCGCCCTCCTGCGCCGTTTTGCGTAGCCGGCTCTGTTTGCGAAGTCCCCGGATGCGTAGCGGTCCCCGGATGCGTTGTCTGACCATGTATGGATGAATCCTGCCGTGAGGCAGGAGTGACAGTCTGACCCATAAGATGCTTATTGTATTAAATTCCGAATAATCCTCCGGCGGATTATTCTCGGAATGCCCCGCCGCTAAAAGTAAAACAACACGCACTCCTTATGGTTTCACACAAGCCCTTTCTTACAGCAGCAGGATTTTTGCTGAGATTATGTATTATAACCGTGGAAATTTCCTATTTAAGTCGGATTTTGGTTTATCTGATTTCAGACATAAATTCCTCGACAACATAGAGGTCGCCTTGAAGATACATGCCTGTGGAGCGGTCATGGAAATCCCTGCAAGTGGCACTTTGATAAAAACGTCGCAAGGCTTCAGATGTAGAAATACCAAGTCTTTTCGCAATTTCGCATATAATCAGGCCTATGCGAGCAGACCTCAACACTATGCGGCCTAAGCGTAAATTCTCTTGTGTCATGGTTTCTCTATTATAATACTATCCTTGAAAAACAGGTATTTGTCAATCAGAATTTGGCTTGAAATACAGATTTGATTGTTCGGTCTCAAATATTTCAATCTTTCAATGGCTTCATAACGGGGAATAAACCCTGTCATGTACAGATCGATAGTGTCTACCACTCTGTCATTAGCGACTCCTCCTTCGATATAATCATATTCCTTCCATAGATCTTGGCCGAGTCGGTTGCCAACTATAAAATCAAGCCATTCATCATCGTATTGTGGAAAGATGCGTGCGCGTTGACCGGCTTCGGCAAGGAGTTCTTCTTGCTGGAGGAGGTATTTGTTCACAACAGGTTCCTTCTTGAATTTATTGGAGCGGCGAATTGACCAGTTTACAGCTTGTTCATATATGTCAGTCAGATAAAAGCCCGGACCGAAATCAAGTTGCGCGCGACCGTGTCTGGTGTCGGGGGTCTGAATGTGCTCGACACTGGCATGATAAACTTCTATTCTGGTACTCATCGGTTCTCTGTGCTGTTTTGTTTATTTTCCCAAAGTAAGAGGGTTTGGATGATGTCTTCGGTTATGTTTTTGCGACTTTCAAGATGCAGAACATCATAACATTTGATTATATAATCATCTATCAACCCGACTTTGTCCATCCGGTTGAAAACTTCCTGATAATCGCAATCAAGAGCTTCAGCCGCCCATTCTATACATGATGATGCGAAAATCATCACCAGTTGCTCGTGGTCTATATTTATCCTTTCGGGTGCCATGAATTACAATTATTCTGTCACTGATGATAAAAATACAAAGATATAAAGAATTTTTGATATTTCGGAAATAATGGCTAATTTTGCAATATGGCAACACTTTATTATATGATTATCGAGGGACGGCAGGCCGGGCCGTTTCCTGCGGAGGCGCTTAAGGCGCAGGGGCTCATGCCGGATACGTATGTCTGGCGCGAGGGTCTCCAGAATTGGGTGGCGGCATCCCAACTGCCTGAACTTGACTATCTTTTTCGTGCGAATCCTCCTATGGAAAGTCTCTCGCCATCCACTCCTCCCTCCGGTTCGTACTATGACCGTCAGCCGGGAACCGTGCCACCGGATCCCTATCGGGATGACAGTCGTTACGGAGAGCCTGTGCCGCATACCAACTGGCTTCCATGGGCCGTGGTGGCAACTGTCGCTGCGTTCTTGCTCAGTTGTATCGGAATGATTTTCGGCATTATCGGAATCGTGCAGGCCAATAAGGCCAACACCGCCTATCAGCGCGGCGACTTCTCTATCGGCGATTAGGCCAACTCCACCGCGCGGCTGATGACTATAATTGCTTTCGTTTTTGCGGCAATCGGTCTGTTCGGATCCATCTGGATATTCAGGTCCTCTGATTTCATGGAGAATTACCAGAACATGATCCGCTCGATGGCAAACGTATAAGCCTCTCAGCCGATGCGTTATTTTGCAATGATCGGTGGCGAGCAGCGCGGCCCGTACGAGCTCACGGAACTTTCGGAGGCCGGAGTCACTCCAGAAACATACGTTTGGTGCAAGGGTATGGCCGACTGGCAGCCTGCATCCGACGTGGCCGATATCTGTCGGTTCTACCGGCAACGGATCTTCGACCTGATGCATCCATCGGCAGCCCCGGTTCCGGATGTCCAGACTCGACCGGAAGGAGATTCCGCCGATAACGGCAACGGAGAATTTCCGATCCGGTTTTCCCGCATCGCAGGCCGCGACGGCGATCTCCCCGAGATGCTTCCGGAGGAGCCGGTCGACACGTCCGTCCCTCCCGCCTCGATGCTGGTGATCTCGATACTGCTGACCTTGTTCTGCTTTCCATTCACTGGGTTTGTGGCCATCTACTACTCAGTGATGAGCCGTAAGGCCTGGGAAGAGGCCCGCAGGAGTGTCTCCAGATCATCGAGCCGCCTTTACACCGACGAGGAGCGGGAGGACCGCAGGATACTTGCCCATGATTATGCCCGTGCGGCCAAGATGTGGGCCGGAATAACATTCTTTCTCGGCCTGATACTCTACGCCTTCATGGTTCACAAAGTGCTGTGAGGCCAAAATTACACACCTTTCGGGATTGAACTATATAACCATCAGGCTGCGGCATTTCCGGAACCTGACTAACAAAAGATAAGACAGTGTTGAACGATAAGTCTGTACTGATTACCGGCGGGACCGGTTCGTTCGGAAAAAAGTTTGTTGAGACAATACTTTGCCGCTATCCGCGGGTGAAGCGCATAGTGATTTATTCCCGCGATGAGCTCAAACAGTTCGAACTCAAGCAGAAATGTCCTTATGACAAGTATCCGCAGCTGAGGTTTTTCATCGGCGATGTACGCGACGGCGAGCGTCTGAAGCGCGCCTGTCAGGGCATCGACGTGATTATCCATGCCGCCGCCATCAAGCAGGTGGATACCGCCGAGTATAACCCCGAGGAATGCATCAAGACCAATGTCAACGGAGCGCAGAACGTGATAAACGCCGCTCTGGAGACAGGCGTCCGCCACGTGGTGGCGCTCTCCACCGACAAGGCGTGTGCTCCGATAAACCTCTACGGAGCGACGAAGCTTACCAGCGACAAGCTTTTCACCGCCGCCAACAATATCAAGGGAGATCGCCCGGTGCGTTTCTCCGTGGTACGTTACGGCAATGTGATGGGTTCGCGTGGCAGTGTGATTCCGTTCTTCATCGGCAAGCGGGACAGTGGCGCCGCGAGTCTCCCGATCACCGACATGCGGATGACCCGCTTCAATATCTCGCTTCAGGCAGGCGTCGATCTTGTGCTGTGGGCTATCGAGCATCATCTCGGCGGCGAGATCTTTATACCGAAGATTCCGTCATACCACATCAAGGATGTGGCCACAGCCATCGCTCCCGGTATTCCTCAGGTGGAGGTTGGCATCCGTCCGGGTGAAAAACTGCACGAGGAGATGATTACCCCGACTGATGCGCTCAACACCATCGACATAGGACGCTATTACGCGATTCTCCCCTCGGTTTCGTTCCAGCATACCCGCGAGGACTATATTCGCCACCACGGCGGAGTCCCTGTGCCTGATGGATTCCATTACAGCTCCGACAAGAACAGCGAATGGGAGACGGTGGAATCGATGCGTGAGAAAATAAAGGAATTCGTCGACCCTGATTTCGAAGTGAAATGACTATCGACCATGACATACCGTACGGACGCCAGACCATAACCGACGCTGACGTGGCGGCGGTGAACGAGGCTCTGCGCAGCGACTTTCTCACGCAGGGTCCGAGAATCATGGAGTTCGAGGAGCGGTTTGCCGGGTATGTCGGCTCCCGCTACGGAGTGGCCGTGAACAACGCGACCTCCGGACTGCATCTTGCCGCCAGGGCTCTCGGGGTCGGTCCCGGCACACGCGTTATCGTCACTCCCATGACTTTCGCAGCATCGGCCAACTGTATCCGCTACTGCGGTGGTGATGTGACATTCTGCGACATCGACCCCGACACATATCTGATGGACGAGGAGAAATTAGTGGAGATCCTGGACCGGTATCCCGACGGAACATTCTCGGGCATAGTGATTGTGGACTTCGCTGGCTATCCGCACAATCTGGAGCGTTTTCGCCGTATAGCGGACCGCTACGGACTATGGATCATTGAGGATGCCTGCCATGCTCCCGGCGCATGGTTCACGGCCTCCGACGGCTCGCGCCAGCGCAGCGGAAACGGCAAATGGGCCGATTGCTCGGTGTTCTCCTTCCATCCTGTGAAGCATATCGCCACGGGAGAAGGCGGCATGGTTACCACCGACAACCCTGAGCTGCTGGAGCGTCTCCGCCTGTTCCGCACTCACGGCATCACCCGCGATCCCGCTCTGCTGGAGCGGAACGACGGCGGCTGGTACTATGAGATGCAGGAACTCGGCTTCAATTACCGTCTCACCGATATTCAGGCGGCACTCGGCATATCGCAGCTTTCGCGTGCTGCCGAGGGTCTGGCGCGCAGACAGGAGATTGCACGGCGCTACGACGAGGCATTTGCCGGACATACTGACATCAGGATTCCATCCCGGGCCGACGACATCTGTCATGCTTTCCATCTCTACGTGATTCAGGTGCCAGACCGCAAGGGCCTTTACGATTTCCTCAGGGAAAACAGGGTGATGGCGCAGGTGCACTATGCTCCGCTTCATCTCATGCCTTACTACAAAAACTTGGGAAACCGGGAAGGAGACCTGCCGGTGGCGGAGGAGTATTACCGTCATTGTCTGAGTCTGCCGATGTTCCCGGCGCTTACCGATGAGGAGCAGGATTATGTGATTGAGAAAGTTCTTGAGTTTATAGAACGAGTATGAAGATATTGGCTATTATACCGGCCCGCGGGGGCAGCAAGCGTATTCCGAAGAAGAATATCAAGGAATTCTGCGGAAGGCCTGTTATTGCCTGGTCAATAGGAGCGGCGTTGCGCTCCCGCTGTTTCGACGAGGTGATGGTTTCCACCGATTCTAAGGAGATAGCCGCTGTCGCGCGTGAATACGGTGCCGGAGTTCCATTCATGCGCTCAGCCAAGACTGCGGATGACTATGCCACCACGGCGGATGTGCTTCTTGATGTGCTGGATGAATATGAGCGGCGCGGCTGCAGATTCGATGCCGTGGCATGTATTTATGCCACAGCTCCTTTTATCCGCGAATACCGTCTGCGCGAGGCTTGCCGTCTGCTCGAATCTGGCATGTGCGAAAGCGCGTTTACCTGTGTGGAATACTCTTATCCGGTGCAGCGCGGACTGCGCGTATGTTCCGACGGCATGGTGCGCATGCGGTTTCCGGAATATTCGTCGGCGCGGTCGCAGGACCTTGAGCCGACATACCACGATGCCGGCCAGTTCTACGTCTGTACGGTGGAGTCGCTGAGGCGTGACCGCTCGCTCTGGGGGCCGGAGACACGCCCGATAGTGCTTCCCGAACTCGAAGTGCAGGATCTCGATACGGAGACCGACTGGAAGCTGGCCGAAATGAAATACGAGATTATGAAATTCCCTCATCATTTCGATAGATGTGACGATGATGAATTGATACTCAACTATGTCTATACCACCGTGCCCATGCAGCGGGAACTGCTCCGGCACCGTAACAGCGACTCTGTGCGGAGGCAGATGGTGAACGGGGAGATAATACCGGAGGATGACCATTTCCGCTGGCTCGGTACGCTGGAAGGTAACAACGACAAGGCTTATTATGCTGTCATTGACCGTACCCCGGATTTCGATGGCGCGGACGGAATGGATTTCAAGGTGAAGGGAAGCGTCAATTTTGAGTGGGTGGCTCCGGGAGTGATGGAGCGCGGCATCTGGATTGCCGAGGATTATCGCGGCAAAGGACTGGCGCGTAGGATCCTCAAGGATATGTATGAGGAGATTGCGGAAAGGATGGGTGTGCGCAAGATAGTTACCAGGGTCAGGATCGGCAACGAGGCGTCGAATGCCCTCGAGCTTTCGCTCGGAGCGATTCCGGTGAGGCGCGATGATGGCTATCAGTACTATGAACTTGCCTTGTGAGCCACGCATGGATTGTAGGCTCTACGTGAATTATCCACCCCGCGTGGTGCTTCGGGCGGACGCGGGACGCGGCATAGGATTCGGCCATTTCATCCGTACTCTTGCCCTCGCCGCCTATCTGCGGGAGGACTTTGACTGCGTGGTGGCTTCCCGCAATCCCGACCGCGACGGTCTTTCTGATTATCAGCTTGCGGAGGCGGATAAGGCCGGAGCCCGCATTCTGGACCTGCATTGCGGCGACAGGGAGGATTTTGACGCCTGTTTCCTCGACTCCCTCTGCCCGGAGGACATTGTGGTTCTCGATAATTATTATTACGATACCAAGTATCAGGATGAGGTGCGGTTGCGTTGTCGTCGTCTTGTCTGCATTGACGATGTGCATGACCGTCGTTTCACGGCCGATGCCGTATTGACGTTTCTTCCGCTGGGAAGAGAACTGTTCTCGCTTGCTCCCCATACGGAGTTCCATTCCGGTATAGAATGGTCGTTTCTGAGAGAGCCGTTTCTTTCGCCGTTATGCCGAAGGAAACGGAAAAGTGTTGTGCCGCCAAGAATTGTCACGGCGCTCGGCGGTGCCGATCCTTTCGGTCTTACCGACAAGTTGCTTGCTGTGTTGACGGAGGAAATCCCTGATGCGGCTGTAGATGTGATTGTCGGTGACACTGTGGATGTCAAGGGGGAGGAGTTTCCGTCAGTGACGGTTCACCGGCGGGTGTCGGCAGAAGGTGTGAGGGACTTGCTTGACAATGCGGATCTGGGCGTTTTCCCGGCGAGTACTGTGTGTGTCGAGGCATTTTCCCGGCATCTTCCTGTGGCCGCAGGGTATTTTGTCTCCAATCAGGAGGAATTCTATGCAGAAGGGGTGAAGAGGGGATGGTTCGCTCCGCTCGGTTCGCTGTTTGACAGCCGTGCCCGGCTTGCGGCAAGGCTCCGGAATGCGGTGGAAGGGCTATCGGAACGAAATGTGCCGGAATTTGATTTCCATGAGGGAAGAAGGATGATAATAGATTTTTTCAGAAATCTCTGACGATTTGTAAACTCTTTGGGTTTCGGGGAATTCTTATGTTCTAAGAGCTGAAGATATGAACAAGTGCATGATAGTGGCCGAACTTTCGGCCAACCATAACCACAGTCTCGAGGTAGCGCGCGAGTCTGTCCGCGCCATGGCCGAGTGCGGTGTCGATGCCGTGAAACTCCAGACCTACACTGCCGACAGTCTCACTCTCGACGTGCGTGCCGATGACTTTCTGCTAAAGGGGGGTCTCTGGGATGGCCGGTATCTCCACGACCTTTATGAGGAGGCCAATACTCCATACGAGTGGCATGCTGAGCTTTTCGATCTTGCTCGGAGTCTCGGTATGGAGTGCTTTTCCACGCCGTTCGACCGGGAGGCCGTCGACTTCCTTGAACAGTTGGGAAATCCTGTCTATAAGATAGCGTCGTTCGAGGTGATGGACCTCGAACTGATCCGTTATGCGGCATCCAAGGGCAAACCGATGGTGATATCCGCCGGCATAGCCACAGACCGGGAGATTTTCGAGGCTATTGATGCTTGCCATGGTGTAGGCAATGACGATATTACGCTGCTGAAGTGCACCTCGGCATATCCGGCCGATATATCCGACGCGAATCTGGCCATGATTCCCGCCATGCGTGATCGTTATGGGGTAAAAGTCGGACTTTCGGACCATTCCCCGGGAAGTATCGTGCCGGTGACGGCGGTTGCGCTTGGCGCGGTTATGATAGAGAAACACTTCATACTTGACCGTTCGATAGGGGGGCCTGACGCGATGTTCTCGCTGGACCGCAACGAGTTTGCTGCTATGGTCCGCGATGTGCGCCTTGCCCAGAGCGCTTTGGGAACTGTGGATTTCGACCGTGGCGAAAATGCTGATGGCAGGAAATGGGGCAGATCGCTGTATGTCAGCGCTCCGATTGCCGAAGGGGAGTCCTTTACCGTCGCCAACGTGCGGTGTGTGCGCCCCGGCTATTCCTTGCATCCACGCCATCTGCATGATATCCTCGGCTGCCGGGCCACACGCCCATACCGCCCCGGCGACAGGATAGAGTCTGATAAACTGTAGGATTTTACCTTTATTTATACCTGAGAATGTTTCTGATAAATTTGGCCAATACGATAAAACCAACTAACTTTGCAGGAAAATCTAATACCACATCATGAAAATTAAGTACCTCCCGCTTTTTGCATCTGCGTTAATATCATTTTACGCATCTGCATCTGACAGTCAGGGTCCTGAAACAAATCTTGTTTTTGATTTCAATCCGATCGAGACGGAATTTTCCTACGAGGCTGATAATGGAACTATAACATCGGCCAGCGTATTGTTCACTTTTACCGAAACTGTATATTCCGACTTTTTCAAACTGTTGTCATTAAAGCTGAAAGACGCAGACAACACTACAGTACCGGCGTCATTTCGTGCAAATAGCGATTATTCCAATCAATCAGGAGTAATAATTGACTCAAAGGCTCTGAAATTCGGAGTGGAATACACCCTGACCATTCCCAAAGGGACCTACGGTGATGCGGAATGGTTCGGAGAGACAGTAGAAGTGCCCAGAGTGTCTGGACACGCAAATTCCGAATTCGAAGTCAAATTCAGTCTGGAAAACGAGTCATCAGGCGTGGATATGATAACTTGTGAGAAAAATAATTCAACAGAAGTATATAACCTCCACGGAATGAAAGTCGGCAATTCAACAGACAATCTTCCTGCCGGTATATATGTAATCAATGGAAAAAAAGCCGTTGTCAGATAATATGTTCTAACTCCGGTTCGCCAGGTAAAGTCAAAAGTAAAGGACTTGGCCGGATACCAATGCCGGGCCAAGGCCGAATATGCATAAAAACTGTAGAAATCGGAATTTTAGGAAATAGAGAATGAAAAAGTTGGATAATTGCGAAAAAACGTGTAATTTTGCAAAACATGAATGGCCGGAGGCCATGATGTGTATCCTTCTTTAATATTGCGATAGTAGCTCAGTTGGTAGAGCATCAGCTTCCCAAGCTGAGGGTCGCGGGTTCGAGCCCCGTTTATCGCTCCTGATTGAAAAGCCGCTGAAAGTAATTTTAAATTACTTTCAGCGGCTTTTCTTAAAAGGCACTCAGCGGCTCTTTTATTTGACAATCGGAATTACAATTGTGTTTTTGTTGCGGAGCCGTCGGGGTGGCGCAGTATGTAGATGCCCGGGCTGGCGGGTGCAGTCACCCGGCGGCCTGAGAGGTCGTATAGTTCAGCTTCATCCGTGTTTTTTTCTGTCCCAACTGATTCGATTCCTGAAGGTACTTCCGGGAGAGTTCCCTCTATCGTGGAGAATTTATTCCAGGGAGTTCTTGAACGGTATTTTTCTTCGTAGAAGCGCGGTACGGCGAGAGTGGCATTGGAGTAGGCGGCATTACTGAATGTGGATGAGTATGCTACGGGACATTCGGTCGTGGCGCAGCTTACAGTTTCCACTGCCTCGCAGCCTGCGAAGGCCGATTCTGGAAGTGCCGGGGCAGTGGGGCCGATATTGATGGTGGTAAGCGTAGGCTTGTAGGCGAAAGGCATCAGTCTGGCGTCGGAGGATGTGCAGGTGAAGGGCCGGTTGATATTGAGGGTGACGATTTTTGCCACCGGGTCATCGTAAGTACCGAGATATTGGGTCTGCCCGAACACATCTGTATCGAAAGATAAAGGTGATCCACCCTCCTCAATCGTAACCTCGGCGAGTTTGTTGCAATAGCTGAAGGCTTCGCGTCCGACAGTTTCCACAGAGGCCGGTATGCTGACCGAGGTGAGTTTTCCAAGGCCTGCAAAAGACATCACTCCAATGGACCGGACAGTCGATCCTATAGAGAGCGAGGTCACCCGTGCGCAGTAATTGAAAGCCTCGTCATGGATTATCTCCACTCCGTCGGGGATTACGATTTCCTCCAGCCAGGGACATCCGGAGAACGTCTCCCGCTGTATCTCGCGGAGACCGGAACTTATGGTGAGACGTTCGAGATAGTTGCAGGCGTACATCGCTCTCGATCCCATTTCTGTCACACTGTTAGGGATAACCACCTCTGTAAGTCCCAGACAGCGCGATAGCGCCTGGCTGCGGATTGCGGTGACGCTTTCCGGAATGGAGATAGAGGTCATCGGAATGTTGAGGTAGAATGCGTCGGCCCCGATGGCGGTCACCCGGTATTCATTATCTCCGTTCATCACTGTCGATGGTATCACAACGTCACCCGACGCATCGACATTGCTGCCCACTTCACAAGTCTTTTCATCTTCGGAAAGCACTGTGTAATTCAGACCCATATATGAAAATGTGTCGCCATCGTCAGCATATAATCCCAATGCCGTGAAAGCCGAAACAAGAACTGTGGTCACTAATTTTTTCATATAGATACAATTTAATGTTATAAGACCGCGGTTCAGGCCCTGTCAAGTCCGACAAGCAGGGACAGGAATGCGATCCATACGCAAAATTAAAGAAAAGAATCGGTAATTGCAAGAGACCTCCAGATGCATATACCGCCTCATGGCCAATATCATCCGTGAATCTGATTAAAAAATTTTGTAGACAGAAGAGAAACCGTTATATTTGCAAATGTATATATAGTATGGAGTCCATTCCGATATGGACTCATAACCTTTCGATTCACTACTCATCAACTCGCAAGATATGGAAATTGAACTTTGGCTTATATGGCTGATATTGGCGGTGGTGATGCTCATTGTGGAGGTAGCCACACTCACGATGTGGTCGCTCTGTCTGGCGGCCGGATGTATTGTCTCGATGGTCTGTGCCCTGTGCGGTGCCGGGATGTCCGTTCAGCTTGTGGCGCTTCCTGCAGGCAGTGTTATAGCTTATCTGTTGCTTGTGCCGTTGTTCCGGCGCAAGAAAACGTTTGTGCAGAAGAGCGATGAAAACTCCCGCACAGGAATGGATGCGTTGCTGGGCCGTCGTGCGGTGGTAACCAAGGAAATCCGTCCCGGTGAGCTTGGCCGAGCCCGCATCGACGGCGACAACTGGCAGGTGAGGGCGCCGGGAATTGAGGAGACGCTGCCACGCGGCGCGGATGTGTCGGTAACCGGTTACGAGAGCATCATCCTTGAAGTGAAGCCGGTACGTGGATAAAAGCGCAAGTAGTAAACTTGAATTTAAACAATAAATAATATGACAGGTGTAATAATTTTTGCGATAGTGGCCGTTGTTTTGGCCATAGTGATCATATCCGCCGGAATCAAGGTGGTGCCTCAATCGGAGACGCGGGTGATAGAGCGTCTCGGCCGTTTCCACAGTGTGCTTTCGCCCGGTCTCAACTTCATAATCCCATTTGTGGATCGTCCCAAGACAATATACACCCGCAAGGTCGAGCGTCTTGCCACCGGCCATTATATGGCACGCACCGTGGCCACCACAGTGATCGACCTCCGCGAACAGGTCTACGACTTCCCCTCGCAGCAGGTGATCACCCGCGACAACGTCAGCACCGGGATCAATGCCCTCCTCTATTTTCAGATCACCGATCCGAAGAAGGCCGTCTATGAGATAGACAATCTGCCGAACGCAATCGAGAAACTCACCCAGACATCGCTTCGAAACGTGATCGGCGAGCTCGAACTTGATGAGACACTTACTTCGCGTGATACCATCAACTCCAAACTCCAGGTGATCCTTGACGAGGCCACCAACAAGTGGGGCGTCAAAGTGAACCGCGTGGAGCTGCAGGACATCACTCCTCCCGAGAGCGTGCGGGTGGCCATGGAGAAGCAGATGCAGGCCGAGCGTAACCGCCGTGCCGAGATTCTGAACGCCGAGGGAGAGAAGCAGTCGTTGATTCTGCGTTCCGAGGGAGAGAAAACCTCCAAGATCAATCAGGCCGAGGCTGTGAAACAGACTGAGATTCTGCGTGCCGAAGGAGAGGCCAGGGCCATCATCCTCAACGCGCAGGCCGAAGCCGATGCCATCTTGCAGGTGGCTAAGGCCGTGGCGCAGTCCAAGACGGACCCCGCAACCTACATGCTTGCCGTGAAATACATCGAGACCCTCAAGGAGATGACCAAGAGCAACGACGCCCGCACAGTCTACATCCCCTACGAGGCGTCCTCGGTCCTCTCCTCCATCGGCTCCATCAAAGACTTGTTCCAGAAATAAAGACTGTCTCTAAAATAAATCTATAAAGTTGCCCGGAATGGCCCTCATGCGCCCTTCCGGGCTGTTTTCGTGTTGCAGACTTCGCGAAAATTGACTAACTTTGTGAAATAATAGCAAATCATAGGGGAAATCGAAAGAAACGGGACATAATTTGTTATTAAGTCAATGGGCGACTATATATTTAAATGCCCATACTATAAATAAAAACTGACTAATAAGAATACCCAATGGACAAATCTGATCCCTCTATTGATAAAGATATGGAAATGAATGCCGAGGGCGGAGAGCCTCAGACGAAAGCCCCGAAAGTGATTTCCGTGGCGACAATCAAATCATATTCGGACGCTCCCGAATTCATCCCGGAGGAAGAGCCGGCTTCTGAAATAATACCCTCTACTGAAACAGAACCGGTGGAAGTCGCTCCGGCAGAGACTTTGTCTGCGGAGCTGGCGCCTGAATCAAAATCTGGGGAACCGGAAGCAGAGCCGACGGTCGAGATTCCACATCTTGATATTCCGGTTGATATTCCGGCGGTGGCTGCCGACAGCCGATCGTTTGCCGACCTTGGGGTGGCTCCGCATCTGCTCCGGGCCATAGAGGAACTCGGCTTCCTCCATCCGATGCCTATTCAGGAAATGGTGATACCCCATCTGTTGTCGAAAGAGGGTGATGTCATAGGACTGGCTCAGACCGGCACCGGCAAGACCGCGGCTTTCGGTCTGCCTCTGCTGCAGCGTATCCGCGTAAGCGACCGCCATCCCCAGGCGCTGATCATAGCACCTACCCGAGAGCTTTGCCTTCAGATCGCAGGCGATCTCGCGGATTTCTCCAAATATGAGGAAAACCTCAAGATTCTGCCTGTCTACGGCGGCTCGAGCATAGAGAGCCAGATCCGTGCCCTCCAGAAGGGCGTGCATGTGATCGTGGCTACTCCGGGGCGCCTTATCGACCTGATCAAGCGCGGAGTGGTGAAACTCGCCGATGTGCATACCGTGATTCTCGACGAGGCGGATGAGATGCTCAACATGGGATTTCTTGATGACATCGATGAAATCCTGTCGCATGTTCCCGAGAACCGCAAGATGTTGATGTTCTCGGCCACTATGCCCCGCGAAATTGCTGGAATCGCTAAAAAATACATGCGCGAACCCGTGGAGTTCGTGGCCGGCAACCGCAACGAAGGCACAAAAAATGTCCGTCACATCTACTATATGGTGAAGGCACACGACAAGTACCTTGCTCTCAAGAGGGTTGCGGACAACAGTCCCGATATCTACGGCATCATCTTCTGCCGCACTAAAAAAGAGACGCAGGAGATAGCTGACAAACTGATAGGCGACGGGTATAACGCCGACTGTCTGCACGGCGATCTCTCCCAGGCACAGCGTGACCTGGCGATGAAAAAGTTCCGCGACCATGTGACGCAGCTTCTCGTAGCCACCGACGTGGCGGCTCGCGGGCTTGATGTCGATGACCTTTCCCATGTGATCAACTTCGGGCTTCCGGAGGATGTGTCGGTCTATACCCACCGTTCCGGCCGTACGGGCCGTGCCAACAAGACCGGTGTTTCCATCGCGATAATCCACAGTCGGGAGAGAAGCAAGATCCGCCAGATCGAGAAGATTCTCGGCCGGGAATTTGAGTATCGCAAGGTGCCGACGCCGGAACATATCATAGAAAAGCAACTGTACAACCTCGCCGACCGTCTCGAACGCGTGGAGGTCAACGAATCGGAAATATCCAAGTACATTCCCGGCGTGCGCAAGAAACTGGAATGGCTTTCGGAGGAGGACCTTCTCAAGCGTGTGCTTTCGCTGGAATTCAACCGTCTTCTCACCTACTATCAGAATATGCCCGACATAGATCTTGACGAGAAGGATAAGAAAGAGAAGCGCGACCGCAAAGGTGAAAGAGGAGAGAAAGGGGAAGGACGTGGCAAGCGCGGCGACCGCAAGGACAAGGACCGCAGAAAAGGGGAGGACGGTTACGAGCGGCTGATGGTTAACATCGGCAAGTCGGCGGGTTTCTTCCCCGGCAACCTTATGGAGCTGGTAAACAAGAACGTTGCCGGCCCGAAGCCCGAGATAGGACGCATTGACCTCATGCCTGGCTATACACTCTTCGATGTCCGCAAGGGCGACTCGAAGCGAGTGCTCGACGCACTGCGTCATGCCGAGTTCTTCGGCGACAGGATTCATGCCGAAGTTGCCGAGGAGGGCCGCGATTATGCCTCTATGGGTACCGGCAAATCCCGCTATTCGGGTAAGAAAGGGAAGTTTGCCGGAAAGGAGAAGAGAGAAGGCAAGAAAAAGGATAAAGGCGAAAAGAAGGATAAGAAAGAAAAAAAGGAGAGAAAACCGAAAGGGGATAAGAATGAATTCTCCAAGCCCAAATATAATGGCAATTACGATATATTCATAAATAAATAACGGATGCAGGAGAAAATCTTGAAAAGAACAATGGTGCGGATCCACGTGATTGTCTCGGTATTGCTGCTCTTCGCCTCAGGCGCTTTCTCAACGAATGTAGAAGCCGATACGAGAGATACGGTCCTGACTCCCGCGGAGCGCGCATTGGTCGACATGCCGTCGGATGTGCTCGACATCGTTCCGGTTTCGGCAAGACTTGACATGATAGATTATCTCCGGGCAGACACTCTCCGGTATGTCCCCAACGCGATGAACGGCCTGTCAAGGCTGCTTCCGCCGGTTACCGACTCGTTTGTCGAGATGGAGGTAACGCCGGTAAGTACCGTGCAGATCAAGATTCTTCCGGAAGGCGGGGATGGCAAAACCTACATTGTCGGCGTAAGTTACACTGTAGGCGATACCATACAGGCGAAGGACAGCGAGCTTTTGTTCTTCACCTCCGACATGAAATCTCTGGACAGAAACCATCTGATAAGGATTGCGAGTATGGAAGACTTCCTCACCCCGGGTCTTGTAAGGAAGGACCGGGAGGAACTGCTGTCTCTCGTGCCGTTTCCGGCTGTGGAATACAGATTCTCACCCGACGGCGCAGAGTTGCGCGCACGTCTTACTGTCGATAGGTTTATGAGCCTGGAGGATTATGACCGTCTCAGACCACATCTTGTGGCGGAGCGGGTATTCCGCTGGAACGGAAAGAAATACGTAATGGAGAAAAACAAGTAAGAAGACCAGAACAAGACAGACAATATAACATGGAACGCAAAGTACGAGTTAGATTTGCACCGTCACCCACCGGACCGCTTCATATCGGTGGAGTGCGTACGGCTCTTTATAATTACATCTTCGCCCGCAAGCATGGCGGCGACATGATTCTCCGAATCGAGGACACCGACAGCCGCCGTTTTGTACCCGGAGCCGAGGAATATATCAACGAGGCACTTGCGTGGCTCGGAATCGGCATTGACGAAGGTGTGCGTGAGGGCGGGGCCTTCGGACCTTATAAACAGAGCGAGCGCCGCGACATCTATCGAGAGCATACGAAACGTCTGCTCGACGCCGGCAAGGCGTATATAGCCTTCGATACTCCCGAAGAACTCGAGGCTGCGCGCCGCGACACTCCCAACTTCCAGTATGATGCCTCTACTCGCGGCAGGATGCGGAACTCGCTGACATTGCCGCCTGAGGAGGTGAGAAGACTTGTCGATGCCGGCGAACAGTACGTGGTGCGTTTCAAGATAGAACCCGGACTGGAGGTCAAGGTCAACGACCTCATCCGCGGAGAGGTGGTGATCAATTCATCGATTCTCGATGACAAGGTGCTCTTCAAAAGCGCCGACGATCTTCCCACCTATCATCTTGCGAATATTGTCGATGACCATCTCATGGAGGTGTCGCATGTGATCCGTGGGGAGGAATGGCTTCCCTCCGCTCCTCTGCATGTGCTGCTGTATGAGGCTTTCGGATGGACCGCCACCATGCCGCAGTTCGTGCATCTGCCGCTATTGCTCAAACCTGTGGGCAACGGCAAGCTTTCAAAACGTGACGGCGATAAACTCGGTTTTCCTGTATTTCCTCTCGAATGGCATGACCCGGCTTCGGGCGAAGTGTCTCCGGGATACCGCGAACGTGGTTATCTGCCTGAGGCTGTCGTGAATTTCCTTGCCTTGTTGGGCTGGAATCCCGGTGACGATGTGGAGCTGATGGATATGTCGACGCTTATTGACAAATTCTCGTTTGAACATTGTTCCAAGGCCGGAGCCAAGTTCGACTATAAGAAAGGACTGTGGTTCAATCACGAATACCTGATGAAGCTCTCCGACGAACGTCTTGCGGAACTTTTCGCCCCCGAACTGGAGCGCAGGGGCATAACCGCTTTCACACCTGAATACATAGGGCGCGCCGCCGGTATGGTCAAGGGTCGTGCCAATCTTATCGGTGACATTTGGGAGCAGGGTGATTTCTTTTTCAAGGCTCCGGAAGAATACGCTGAAAAGGATGTGCGGAAGCGCTGGAGCGCCGACACTCCCCGCATAATGGAGGAACTGACAGGTGTGCTCGAAGGCATCGACGACATGTCGTCGGCCAATGCCGAGAAGATAGTGCTCGGCTGGATTGAGGAGAAGGGATATCATCTCGGCAACGTTATGAACGCCTTCCGTCTGGCAGTGGTAGGCTCATGTCGCGGACCGCACATGTTCGACATCACCGAACTTATGCCCCGTGAAGAGGTGGTGGCCCGTATACGCCGTGCGGTGGATACCATTCCTGTGCCAGAAGGCTGATGCGGTCTGATGACATCTGATACAGATATATAGGAGTAAGAGACTTTCCACAAGAAATGCTGATCTCGGACATCTGCCGGGCTGTGGTCGAGGAACCCCTTTACAGTGCGGGAATTATCCTGTACCGGGTCGGTGTGTCTGTTGCTGGCGTCTGTAATGTCAAGGCCAGGCGGCTTGCCGCCGGCCAGAGACGTATATGGCGGAAACTGAAGGCTTCATTCACACCCGGCGACAAGGTTTTCTGGATTCATGCGGCATCCCTCGGCGAATTCGAGCAGGGGCGTCCGCTGATTGAGATGGTGCGTCGCGAGCATCCGGAGTATAAGATTTTGCTCACTTTCTATTCCCCGTCGGGCTACGAGGTGCGCAAAGATTGGTCCGGAGCCGATTGTGTCTGTTATCTTCCCTTCGACACTCCGCTGAGAGTGAGCCGTTTCCTGCGGCTGGCACATCCCGAGATCGCTGTGTTTGTCAAGTATGAGATATGGCGCAACTATCTGCACCGTCTGTACCGTCGCCATATTCCGGTCTATCTTATGAGCGCGGCGTTCCGTCCCGACCAGTGGTTTTTCCGCAAGGAATCGGCATGGTACGGCCAGTGGCTGAGATGGTTCACCCGGATATTTGTACAGACAGAGGAGAGCCGTCATCTTTTGGAGAGAATAGGCATCACGCAGGTTGATGTTGCAGGAGACACCCGCTTTGACCGAGTGTCGGAGATCAGGGATGACGACAGGGAGGTGCCGGAACTGGAGCGGTTTGCCCGTCTTTGCAATCCCGAACAGCTTCCCGTGATGTTGGCGGGGAGCAGCTGGCCTCAGGATGAGGAAATCTATGCGCCATGGTTCAACGTACATCCCGATATTCCGCTTATTATCGCTCCCCACGAATTTGACGCGGAGAGAATAGAGGGGATAAGGCGGCGATTCTCCAACGGAGTAGTGCTCCTCAGCGAGATGGAGTGTGATCCGGATGCTGCTTCCGGATGTCAGGTGCTTGTGATGGACTGCATGGGGCTCCTGTCATCGGCGTACAGATATTGCGACATAGCATACGTGGGAGGAGGCTTCGGCGCCGGTATACACAATCTGAATGAGGCCGCAGTCTATGGCGTTCCCGTCATATTCGGGCCTAACCATACCCGCTTTGTGGAAGCGCTCGACCTTGCCGCGCTCGGCGGAGGGATAGCCATAGCCGGCAGAGAGGGCTTCGAACATTGGATGGGACTCCTTGTCTGCAATTCAGAAGAACGGCTCCGGCGAGGTCGCTGGGCCGCCGAGTACATCTCCGAGAAACAAGGTGCCACCGAACGCATTTACAACTCCATATTCCGTCAGATATGCCCGTCGATGGAGTAGTTGAGAAAGTCGTCGAAGGGCTTCAGCAGACGCATGAGGCCTGAGATGGTGGATAAGGCTTTGGAAGACAGCATCAGACGGTCGGGAAGAGGAGCGGTGGCCGTGAACCAGCGGGGTTTCAGAAGATCGATATGTTCCCAGTCTTTCGGGAATCCCTTGGGTGCGGTTTTCAGAAGTTCTTCGCCCACAACGGGATAATATTCTGCGAACTCGGGATTCCGGATAATTTCGAGATATTCCTCCACATTGTCGAAAATGTCCTGGCGGATTGCTTTCAGGATCGGGGCCGGCGGATTCCATGCGCCTCCGGCCACGCACGACGCTCCCGGCTCAAGATGGACATAATAGCCGCAACGTGGACTTTTCTTGCCTCCGTTGGGGTTGATATAGATGCCGATATGGGTTTTGTATGGAGTCTTGTCGGCTGAGAAACGTGTGTCGCGGTAGATACGGTAGATGCAGTCGGACGGTGTGAGCCGCGCTGCGTCCGGGTCGAATTTCGCGACTTCTGCAATCAGACGGAGAGCAATCGCCTCGGACCTGTTCCGCACATCGAGCCAGCGCTCTTTATTGGTGTTGAACCATTCTCTGTTGTTGTTGAGCTTAAGCTCATTCAGAAATTCAAATATAGTTTGCAATGTATTATACAGCCTCTTGTTTTTCTTATTAGAGTATTTTTTATGTATTCCGATATTCAGACAATGCCGTCTCTATGGTGGGTCAGAATATTTCGTAATCGGTCGACGTGACCTGGAACTCGGTGCGTCGGTTGATCTGATCGGCAGCATCACGGTCTTCCTCGCTTTCGAGATCTTCAATAAATTCCGGAGTCAGCACAGTCTCTTCCGCAAACTGCGGGTACTCCTTGTTGATGCGTTTGGTAATCTTTTTCGGCATGGATTTGCCATAGCCTTTCCAGGACAGCCGGTCCGGCGCTATGCCGGCATCCACCAGATAATCCACCACGCTTTTCGCCCTCCTTTCTGAAAGACCGATATTGTATTCTTCGGTTCCGACGCGGTCCGTATGCGCCCCCATCTCTATCGTGACGTTCGGATTCTCGTTGAGAAGTGTGACCATCTCGTCGAGAGCCGTCTTCGATTCGGGACGCAACGTGGCCTTGTCGAAATCATAATAGATATTCTCCACTACCTGCGGCTTGTGGACGGCCGCCAGCACGAAGTCTACGCCGTAATCGGCATCCTCTTCGGCAATGTCCGACTCAAATTCCTGCTTGACATTGAGATAACCCTTGGCACCGGCGAGCATCACGTATTTCACTCCACGGTCAAGGTTGAACTTGAAAGAGCCGTCATCGCGCGCGATTTCCTTCTGGTTGGAGCCGTCATCGCCTACTATGCGGATTATGGCGTTCGGTACCGGCTCGTCATCCTTGTCTACGACATAGCCCGAGATTGTTATTTTGATTTCCGGAAGCAGGAAGCTGTATATGTGGTCATAGCCCTTGGCATCGCCACGGTTGGAGGAGAAAAAGCCGGATTCCCCCTCTCCGAACGTGATTCCGAAATCATCGCCTGAACTGTTCATCGGCAGTCCGAGATTGTCTACGCTCCAGCGGTCGCCGGTGGAATTAAGGCGTGCCTTGAAAAGGTCGAGCCCTCCGAATCCGGGATGTCCGTCGGATGAGAAATATAGAAGAGAGTCGGTGCGGACGTAGGGAAACATTTCGTCGCCAGGTGTATTGATTTGTTCTCCAAGGTTTTCGAGACTTCCGGCACGTTCCTTCAGATTTATTCTCCAGATGTCCTTGCCGCCGAATCCTCCCGGCATATCGGAAGAAAAGTAGAGATAAGTGCCATCGGGCGATACTGCGGGATGCCCCATAGCCGATAATGTATCGGCGGTTATTTCAAACTTCTGCGGTGCACTCCATGTCGCGTCGCTTCGTCTTGAGGTGAATATCTCGACTGTGGTAGGTGCGTCGGGCAGACGCCTCGCCATGGTCAGGTACATGGTTTGTCCGTCGGGAGAGAAACTCACGATCCCCTCGTCGTTTTCCGAATTAAGCTCACCTTCGGCAGGCTCAGGACGCTGCCAGTTACCCTTCTCATCCTTTTTGGAGAAAAAGATGTCTGATTTTTTTGTTCCGGTAATTTCCGACTTGTTGGTGCCGGTCGCTTTTTCGTTGGAGGATGTGAAATATATGGTGTTAAGTTCTTTGTCGAGGAACATCGGTGCGAAGTCGGCCCGTCTGGAATTGAACAGTTTTGCAGCTTTTACCTGATAGCGGGTTTTCTTGTCCGATTTTGCTCTTATGGAGCCCTGGCAACCTCGCAGGCCCTCCTTGGCGAGCAGATCGCCGGGACAAAGTTTCAGATATTTCATGTAGGCGTCGATGGCGGCCTGATATTTCCCCTCCATCTGCAGAGACCTTCCTAAATAATAATAAGCTGTCGAATCCGGATATTCGTACCGGATTGCGTTCTGATAAGCTCCGGAGGCGCGGGCGGCCATGTTCAGCTTCCGGTAACAGGTTGCCATTTGATATGCCACTTCCCCGCGCAGCGCGCGGTCCTCCCGGGGCTTGAGTTTGCCGTAGACAGAGCGGTAGGTTTTCGCAGCCTCGAAATATTCGCCGCGTTCGAACTGCTCATTGGCCACAGAGAGTTTCGGAGTCTTGCACGATGTAAGGAAAAGGAGCGCGATGAAAGCCGTTATCACAGTCTTTATCGACACTGGAGATATGATCGGATGTCTGAAATAAGCCATAAATGGAAAGAGCATCGGGAGTCTGTCCCGGTGCTCTTGAATAACGTTTTACACACCCTTCATATTGCCAGATTATCTCTTCTTGGCGCGGCGTCTGACACCGGTTGCCTTCTCAAGGCCGGCGGCGATGTCGTCGAATATTTCGTCTACTATGCCGATGCCGTTCACAGGAATGTATTTATTCTCCTTCAGATAATAATCGCGCAACGGCATTGTCTGACTGTGGTAGACATCGAGACGGGTCTTGATTGTGTCTATATTGTCGTCTGCACGGCCTGTCTCTTGTCCCCGTTTGATCATGCGGTCCACAAGTTCCTCTTCGGGGACTTCGAGACCGATCACCGCATGAAGTTCGGTTCCGCGTTTGCGGAATAATTCCTCAAGGGCCTCGGCCTGCGCGATGGTGCGGGGGAATCCGTCGAGCACCACGCCGTTTTTAGCGGCGGCCTCGCTGTCGAGCACGTCGTCGAGGATGCGGATCATGAGGTCGTCCGGGATGAGTTGCCCTTTCGAAATGAATTCATCGGCAGTGCGGCCCAATTCGGTGCCGCGTTTGATGTGGTCGCGGAGGAGCTCGCCTGTCGAGATATGGTAGAGACCATATTCGTCTATGAGTTTGGCGCTTTGTGTGCCTTTGCCGCTTCCCGGGGCTCCGAATATAGCTATGTTCATAATAATTCCTATCGGGTTATCTGTTTTTCTTATTTATGGTGTGTCTTTACATTGCTGAACAAGTTGCCACCCGGCAAGGTTCACTCTTCGTCGATCACATATATATCCTTGAGGTTGCGCACCTTTCCGTCGAGATCAAGGCCGTATCCGATAATGAATTTCGGCGGAATGGAGAACGCCACATAGTCGGGAACGAAGCCGGTTTTCGAACTTTCGGGCTTGTGAAGCAGCGTTACGAAGCGTATCGAACGGGGGTTGCGTTTTTTCAGGTCCGACACCATCATGGATGCTGTCAGCCCGGTGTCCACGATATCCTCCACGATAACGACATCCATGCCCTCTATATCCTCGGTGAGTCCCATGATTTCCTTTACTTTACCTGTGGAAGACGTGCCTTCGTAGCTTGAATACTTCACAAAATTGATACGGGCGTTATTGAGTCCGACTTCCCGAAACAGGTCGGCGGCAAAGATGAACGCGCCGTTGAGCACACATAGAAAGAGTGGATTTTTTCCTTTCAGGTCCTCCCGAAGTTCCGAGGCCACTCTCTTTACCTCTCTGTCTATTTCGGCGCTGGTGAGATATGGCACGAATGTAAGGCCGTCAACCGAGACTTTATTATCCATAATCAATGGGGTGGGTCTAAATGATTTTTTAAATCAGGTTTCTTTTTACTGCCCTTTGCGGCTGGTGGATTTACTGCAGACGGCAGATGGAATTATTCTGCAAATTTAGCAAAAAAATGTTATTTGTTTCTGACCGATAGCAAAAAATAAGGAAATTTTAGTAAATTTGCACTATGCGCCCTCGTAAAGATATATTGGTGTCGGTATGTTTTCTTGTAGTCACTTCGCTATTGGTCATGGCGATATGGTGGGCGTGGAGGCAATATGTGACGGATCCTCCATACGTGGATCCGGAGCAGTTTCCGGTGAGAGGAATTGATGTGTCGTCGCACAACGGGATGATGAATCTTGACGCGGCTGCCAGGGATGGAGTGGAATTCATCTGGATAAAGGCTTCGGAAGGTGCCGATTTCCGCGACGCCAATTTCGCGCTCAATTATCAGAAAGCCCAGCATGCAGGGCTAAAGACCGGAGCGTATCATTTTTTTCGGTTCAACCGTGGAGGGGTGGAGCAGGCACTGAATCTGCTGAGGGTGGTGAGCGGACGCCGTCTCGAGTTGGGCATAGCCGTAGATGTCGAGGAACATGGCAATCCCCGGACTGATACCGACAGCGTGATCCAGCGCCTGCAGACCATGACCGAATACCTGAATCTGCGCGGATACAGAGTGACGTTCTATACAAATAAAGACGGGTATGCCAAATACCTTTCCGAATATTTTCGTGGATTCCCGATGTGGATATGCTCTTTTACCGATGACTCGGTTGGCGATGACTGGGCATTCTGGCAATATGACCACCATGCGAAGGTCAAGGGAATCCGGGGTGACGTCGACATGAACGCATTCTGCGGTTCGCGGGAGCAGTGGGATTCATTATGGCGCCGTCCGGTGCCGGGAGTGGCATATCCTCTTCGACCGGAGAAGTAATCAAAATAAAAGGGTATCAAATTCCGTTTCTATACAATAATAAGTACATAATAAAAGGCTGTATGGTCCGTGTAACGCGGGCTGACAAAAATATATGGATTTGAAACGATTCAACTTTTCGGTGCGCCTTACGCTGGTTGCGGTCATGGTAATGGTCGCCGCTTTTGCCGCGCAAGCACTGAATCCCGACTATTACTCATCATCCTCGCTGCTTTCCTCCGGAAAGTGGGCCAGAGTCATAACCGAAGGAAACGGAATGCGGCTCATATCGACGGCGACCCTCCGCAAGCTCGGATTCGAAGATCCCTCCAGAGTCAGGGTCTACGGATTCGGCGGAAGAATGTTGCCCGAGATCCTTTCCGAGTCGATTCCAGATGATCTGCCGCCGATTCCCTCCGTGGTCACACCGAAGGGTGTGGTGTTCTTTGCCGTGGACCTCAACACATGGAATGCCGGTGCAAGAGACAGCAGGCGTCCGTACGGACATGAAGTGAATCCTTACACGGGACAGAGCTGTTATATAATAGGAGAGGGTGGCCCTGCTTTTGAAATGCCACGAGCCGAGCTTCCGTCGTCGGCTTCAGGAACGGTAAGCACTTTTACCGAACGCGTTGTCCATGAGCGTGACCTTTACAATCCCGGTCTGTCCGGGCGTACTTTTCTCGGAGAGGATTTCAGAGCGAACAAGTCGCAGACTTTTTCGTTCACTCTTCCCGACAATGCTTCGGGAGATGCCGTTGCCCATGTCCGCTTCGGTACGCATACCTCCAACGGCACATCCTCCATTGTGGTGTCGGCCAACGGCAAACAGCTTCCGGCCGGCACGAGCGATGAGATAAAACCATGTGGCAAGGATCAGTTCATGAACATGACATCAAGCGTGAAGGAAATCGAGGGATGTGGAGACAAACTCGACATCAAGATAGATTTCAGCTATTCCGGAGCGCTGTTCCATGCCGGACTCGACTATATAGAGGTGTTCTATGAGCGTAGTCTTTCTCTCAGGGACGGCCAGCTCTACTTCTTCGACAGCTATTCCGGCAGCGAGGAAGTGCGGGTTAAGGGTTGTTCGGCTTCCACCCAGATATGGGATGTGACAGACCGTTTCGCCCCGGCGCTTGTGAACTGTCGTCTCAATGGGACGGAGGCGGCTTTTGTAGCTCCGAAAGGCTATCATGAATATGTCGCTTTCAATCCCGAATCTGTCGCTGTGGAGGTCGAGGCAGGAAGAAGTATAGCCAATCAGGACCTGCACTCGCTTCCCGTCCCTGATATGGTTATCATCACGCTTCCCGATTTCCGCGAGGGCTCCGAAAAGATCGCGCAGCTGCACCGTGATGTCGACGGAATGACGGTCCATGTTCTTCTTGCCGGCGATATTTATAATGAATTCTCCGGAGGACGTGCCGATTTCAGCGCGTTTCGCCGAATCATGAAGATGTGGCACGACCGTGAGGGAGGGGAGCGTCTTAAATACTGTCTCCTGATGGGCAAGCCCACTTTCGATCCGCGGCATCGGATGCAGGAAACTCTGGAATGTGGATATTCTCCCATGTTGATCTGGCAGTCTCCTGATGGAGACTCTGAGATAAACTCTTTCTCCAATGATGACTATATAGGTATGCTTGAGGATGTGGAGTCGGGCAGGTTTGTGATAGGCAACGCGAAAATCAACGTTGCCGTTGGCCGCCTTCCGGTCAAGACATCGGCTGAAGCTCTTGCCATGGCCTCGAAAATAGAGAAATATGTCAAGAATCCCAACTATGGCGCATGGCGGAACAAAGTGATGATAATAGCCGATGACGGCGACTTGGGAAATCATCTTGCCCAGGCCGAAGCTGTATACGATAATTTGAGATCTTCCGGCAACGGAAAGAACTTTCTGTACGACAGACTGTATCTTGACTCTTATCCGCTTGAGTACTCAAGTGTGGGCGCCATCTATCCGAAAGCGACCGAAAGAATGCTGCGTAACTATAATGACGGGGTGCTTCTGACAAATTATATCGGCCACGGATCTACCACTGGCTGGGGCCATGAGCATCTCTGGGACTGGCCCGACATAATCGGCATGACCAACAGGAATCTGACTTTTATCTACGCAGCTACATGCCGTTTCAACTGCTGGGACTCGCAGGAGGTGTCTGCCGGAGAGAGATTAATGCTTAATCCCGATGCCGGAATAATCGGCATGATGGTGGCGAGCCGCTCGGTCTATATAGATCAGAACGGAAAGCTCAACGGGTATACGTCGAGCAGATTCTTTGTCCGTGACGAGGATGGCCTTCCGCTCCGTTTCGGAGACGTTTACAGGGAAGGTAAAAATATGTATGCCACCAATACCAACAAGCTCAGATATTGTTTTATGGGAGATCCCGCCTTGCGCATACCTTCTCCTTCATATTCGGTGGATATCGAAAGCATCAACGGCATTGTGCTCGAATCGGCTGAAGAACTCCCGGAGGTGAAAGCTCTCGGCAAGATGGAGCTGGAGGGTGTTGTAAGGACTTCAAAAGGAGATATTGATACGGAATTTGACGGCACAGTCAATCTGCAGGTATATGATGCCGAGAGGGTCATAACAACCTATGGCAACGGAGATGACGGCGTCCAGAAAATGTATAACGACCGCAAGACACGCCTTGCCGCTGTCTCGGTGAGGGCGGAAGGAGGCCGGTGGAAGGCTTCGGTAAATATGCCTCCGGAGATAGAGAACAATTATTCACCGGCACGCATAGTGGCATACGCATGGGACGGCCGCGGGAAGGAGGCAAACGGAGAGACCGAAAAATTTTATGTTTATGGAATCGAACCTGAGGTGGAGACGGATACTGTCGGTCCAGAGGTGGAGTATTTCTATCTTAACAACGAACGCTTCGAGACGGGAAGTGTGGTGAACTCCAATTCCCTTGTCATTGCCCGCGTGAGCGATGTTTCGGGAATAAATATCTCCGACGCCGGAATCGGACACAAGATGTCCCTCACTCTTGACGGCTCCAGGACATTTGCCGATGTGGACAGTTACTTCGAGTCGGATCCGGAGACACCCGGAGCCGGTGTTATAGCATATCCTCTCTCGGATGTCGCTCCAGGAAGCCACTCGCTTGAACTTACTGTCTGGGACAACGCCAACAACAGTTCGAAGGCGAAGATCGACTTCCAGGTTGCAGCCGCTTCCGATCCGGTGATCTATGATATCTATACCGACTGCAATCCCGTCTCTGAGAGCGTGGTGTTCACCATTGAGGTGGATCGTCCCAACACGCTGCTCGGCACCTCTGTCGGAGTCTATGACCTTAACGGCAAGAAGGTATGGGGATACGATTCCACTGTCAGCACCGATGCATCGAGCCGAATCTCGAAGCAATGGGATCTGCGCGACTCTTCGGGAATCCGCGTGCCGCGCGGCATATACATCTATCGTGCCACCGTCGAGACTCCGGAGGGCACCTATTCATCAAAATCGAAGAAACTTGCCGTTACGGCACAGTGACTGCAATAGTAATGAATCATACTGGCAATACCCCCATGCTTCCGGAGCCTACGCTCCGCCGGCTGCCGTGGTACCTCGCTTACATAGATATCCTTAAAAAGCGAAATGTAGAGTTCGTGTCGTCCACCAACATATCCAAGGCGCTCAGTGTCGACGCGTCCCAGATTGCCAAGGACCTCTCGTTTCTGAATCTGAAGGGGAAGACGAGAATCGGATACGAAGTCGGGGCTCTCTCCTCGGCGCTTGAGGATTTTCTCGGTTTCTCACGCCGGCACAAGGCGTATGTGATAGGGGCAGGAAGCCTCGGGACAGCTCTGATACAGGATTCGGGCCTCTCCAACTATGGCCTCGAGATTGTGGCCGGGTTTGACATCAACCCCGTGCGGGTGGGACGGAACGAGTGCGGGGTGCCGATTCTGCATGTCGATGATATCTACGCCAGAATGGAGAGCGAGCCTGCGGAAATTGCAATTCTCACCGTTCCCGTCGACTCCGCCCAGGAATCGGCCGACATAGCAGTAGGAGCGGGAATACGCGCCATCTGGAATTTCACTCCTTACCGGGTGAAAGTGGCTGATGGCATAGTCATGGCCAATACATCGATTTATGCGCATCTCGCGCTAATATTCAACCGCTTGAACACACTCTGACGTATGAAGATATTTGCAGCTGTCGGCAATCATGCCGGATTTATCCCGGCCTGTGGCGAATCAGTAGTCCCGTCGGATCGAGATATCCCGCACGGGTTCTGGTACGAGATTCCCGACTCTTCGATAATAAGGAGCGGCAATCCGTTTTTCGTGCCTGATTTCGATACTCGGTTTGTGGCGCTTCCATCCATAGCCGTAAGGATATGCAAGCTCGGCAAGGGTATTGCTCCCAGATTCGTGCCGAGATATTATGATGAGGTGACATTTGGACTGTCGGTGGTGGCGGCGGATAGACTCGGGAATTCGATGGTCCGCGGATTGCCATGGACCCCGGCAGTGGCTTTCGATGGCAGCTGTATGCTCGGCCGGTTCATCCCGGCGGAGGAATGCGGAGGGAAATTCTTGATAAAGGCTGGAGGAAACGAGATGGCATGGTCGCTGGATTCGTCTTGCCGCCATATCGGGGAGATAATCTCGGAAATCAGTAGCGGGTGCACCATAAAGACGGGTGACATTATCCTTCCGTATATATCGCCTACAGGTATCCGGCTTCTGCCCGGCGACCATATTTCGGTTATGACAACAGACAGTTCCAACATACTTGAGATAAACGTGAAATGAATCTAAAGCCTTTATTTGCAATACCGCTTGTTTTATCGGCACTCTGTGCCTCTGCGGTGGGTGTGTCCACATTCAATTATGAGTTCGCGGAAAATTCACGTCTTGCATCAGGACACTGGGTAAGGGTATCTGTCGACAGGACCGGCATATACGAGATCTCCTACGACAGACTTCGGGAGCTTGGATTCAGCAATCCGGAAAAAGTCGGCGTATTTGGATGCGGAGGCAGAATGCTCGGCTATAATTTTACTGATGGCAGAGGAGCCCGTCTCATGGAGGATGACCTGACCGGAGTGAGCGTGGCACATGGCGACGGCAAGCTGGTTTTTTATGGTGTCGGAACGGAAAACATAAGTTTCGGCAAAGACCGTTTCCAGGCAGCTCCGATGAATATATACACAGACAAAGGGCACTACATGCTTGGAGAATGCGAGGATATTGTCTCCATGATGCCGATGAATTACAATCCGCAATTAGTCACCGCGGATATGCCGATAGGTCTCGGATATCATTACCATGAACTTGACCTGCATCAGAATAATGACCATACCGGACAGATGTTCTACGGAGAGGACTGTCTCGAATCCGCGCGCTATTCATGGGCTGCACCCATGCCGTTTGCAGTCCCTGGCGAAATCCTCGAGGTGAGTCTGTCGACCTATATCGGAGGTGGCGCAAGTTCTACTCCGGTGACCGTTACAGCTATGCTCAACTACAATGTGACTTACGGTCAGGGGAAGATGTCCGGCCTTGCAAGCCCCATGACAGTCAATGTGACCGGTCCTGGAAGATACAATTTTGACAGTCCTTCAGATATGATGGGGATAAAAGAGCTGTCCGGGCAGACCATTCCCGTTTTCAGCCTCCATGTGACCGATATCAACGATGCCAAGGTATTTGCAATCGACAATTGCGTGATAACCTACGGCAAGAGTCTGTCCGGGGTATCCGCCGCCAGACTTACGCAGGAGACAATCCGTATTCCCTTCGCGGGAGGAACCGAACAGCAGTTCTCGTTTCCGGTTCCGGTCGGAACGGATGTGTACGATGTTACCAATCCGGAGACCCCGCTCAAAGTAAATGTTTCGGGAGGGAAGGCTTACTTCCCCAACGACGGTCGTGACCATGACTTCATTGTGGTGAATCCTGAAAGACATTATTCTGTCGGAGACGACGCTAATCCTATTCTCAATCAGAACCTGCATGCGGAAGCGGCGCAAGGATGTGATTTCCTGATCATATCGGTTCCAGAGTATATCGAGGAGGCCCGGCAGATTGCGGCACTCCATGAGAAATATGACAAAATAAGGGTGCTGGTCGTGGATCCGCAGACTGTGTACAACGAATTCTCGTGGGGCAATCCTGATCCCATGGCGTACAGGGCGCTTGCCAAGATGTTGTATCAGAGTCCGGCGCGTAAGCTTAAGAATGTGCTGCTGTTCGGTCCGGTGACAGGAAACCTCAGGGGGGTAGGAATCGTCCGGCCGCATCAAACCCGTCTGATAGCATATCAGCAGCCGCTGGATCTTCCCTCCACAGAGATTCCGTTCGCGCTGGATTTCTACGGCATGATGGCGGACAACATCCCTTCGGTAAAGACGATGCATGACAGCAGAATGGAGGTTGGCGTCGGTCTGCTTTCGGTGGAGACTCCTGCCGAGGCACACCGGGCTGTCAGCAAGGTAAAGGAATACATGGAGGAGACCGACTGGGCATGGATGGTGAACGAGTCCTTCTCATACAGCTGTCCCGGCGATTCTCATTCTCACGACGAACAGGCCTGCAAGATACACGATGTGATTCAGAAATACTCGGGAGGTCATCATGATACCCGTTTCCGCCACACCACATTGCGTATTGATGAACACGGATATGATAAAAGTCGTGCCCTTTGCAAAAAAATTCTGGAGAGCGGCAAATTGTTCTCAATTTATTACGGACATGCGAATGCAGCTTTTCTGACGCATCAGGGTTATTTTATGAACTCAGCTGATTTCATTGGAATGAAGAACCGGAACATGTTCTTCCATTTCTTCGCCGGATGTGATCTTTCATTCCCTGATGCCGGCAAAAAAGGACTTGGCGAGCTGGCCGTGCTGGGAAATCCGCGTGGTGCAATCGGCTCGATAGCCTCCACCCGCACGGTTTGGTCAAACCAGAACTATGAGCTCAGTAGCCGTTTTATCAATGCCATGTTCAATGCCGACGGCAAGAAAAGGACCGAAGTACCGACCGCGGGAGAGGTATATGCCGAGGCCAAAACCCGTAATTCCAACGCTAATGAGCTTTGTTTCATATATATCGGCGATCCGGCCGTGAAGATGCCGGTATCGGTTGTCGGAGCAGACCTTACAGTTGTCGGAGCGACAGCTTTCCGGGCCGGGGATGTGGCCGTGATAGAGGGATGGGTGAAAGACTTTGCTGGTGAATACGATGAGGATTTCAACGGGGATGTGGTGATAAAGCTCGCTCGGCCCGAATACCGCGAGGTAGTGTTTACCCGCGAATCCAACGGCAGTTTGGAATCTATATATCAGTATTATGACGACACTATGATTTCTGCCGTGCGGGGAGAAGTGCGGCGCGGCTATTTCAAGGTTAAGGTCCCGCTCACCGAGGAATGCGACAGGTATCTGTCCGCCAAAGGTAAGAATCAGAACCTGCAGGTATATGTTGGTTTTTATGACAGGGTGCGGCAGCTTGGCGGCTCTGGCTACACCACTCTGCCTATGGCGATGTATGATGCCCCGGTCGACGCCACTGTTGAGAAGGATGTGACCGATCCGGACGTGAAGGCTGAATACGACCCCTGGCTCGATGCGCTGCGGGTGGTGGTCAGCGATGACGTTGCCATAATGCCCGGTATCGGAGCGGGTAGCGGAACTCACCTCAAGGTGGATGGTCGCGAAGTGGAGATTTCCGTAAAGGAACGTTACAATGAATCGGCGTTGAAGGAATACACCGCCCATGTACCGGCCATGCATCTTGCCGAAGGTGAGCACACCGTGACCGTATCGGCCTCCGATGCGGCCGGCAACACCACCCCGGAGGTCTCTTTCAAGTTCGTGAAGAAACTCTCCGGCTCTCTCCGGCTCGAAGCAGGTTCGGAGGTGGCCGTCGATGCCATGTCCTTCTCAATGGAGGGATATCCGGATGGGGAGACAATGCGGTTTGTGGTGGTGGACCGCCATGGGAATGTCAAGGACAGCATGGATGTCCGCTCTGCGCGTTTTTCGTGGGAGAAGATGCTGCTTCCCGCAGGGACATACCGCGCATGCGTGCGCTCGGAATCGGCCAAAGGTGCCAGACTATGTTCCAACTGGGTCGAGTTCTCGGTGATTGACTGATAAATAGGACTGATGAGACGGGCAGCCTCGCGCCGTTATGATACTCTATGGCGGCAATAATTAGGGTAAAAACAAGTTTATAGATATAGACTCCGGCAGATTCCGGAGGCTTTAAGACAGATGAATCAAAGAATAACGTCAATATGCGTGCTGCTCGGCACGGCGGTTTCCGTCGCGACAGCGGAGAACGACATCAAGGACAACGAGTTCAACCCGGTCAACACCGGAGTGACCACGCTGAGCATTGCGCCGGATGCGCGCGGAAGTTCCATGGGTAACCTCGGAGCGGCGACCGATCCGGATATGAACTCGCAGTTCTGGAATCCCTCCAAGTACGCTTTCGCATATTCCCAGGGAGGTCTTTCTCTTTCCTATACCCCCTGGTTGCGCAAGATTGTCAACGATATTTTCCTCGCCGACCTTTCCGGCTATTATAAGCTCGGCAGCGGCGACAACCAGGCGCTCAGCGCCACGTTCCGCTATTTTTCGCTCGGAGAGGTCACAACCGGCGAGTACTCTTCGGGAGGAAACGGTGGCGGCGTGACGCAGACCATCAACCCGTATGAGATGGCGCTGGATATCGGTTACTCGCGCAAACTCTCGTCGAAGTTCTCCATGGGCGTGGTGCTGAGATACATCCTTTCCGACCTTGCTTATCAGGACCTGCAGACCGGCGAGCAGAACAATGCGGCGCATGCCTTCTCGGTGGACTTGTCGGGATATTACACCACATTTCCGATGATAGGGCGCAACGAATGTCAGTTCTCATGGGGCTTTGACATCTCCAATATCGGTACTAAAGTCTCCTACGACAACGGCACCAACAATGCTTTCCTGCCGGCCAATCTGCGACTCGGAGCCAATTTCATGTTCCCGCTTGCCGATTACCACACTCTGGCGATCGGTTTGGATCTCAATAAACTTCTTGTGCCCACCAAACCACGACCGAAGGATTTCGACATGTCTACTTCCGAGGGTCAGACGGCCTACAACGAGGCTCTTGACAAATGGAACACCATGTCGCCGATTACAGCCATTTTCAAGAGTTTCTCTGATGCTCCCGGAGGCGCAAAAGAGGAGCTTCAGGAGATAGGAGTGTCGTTTGGTGCGGAATATGTCTATAACCAGCAGTTTTTCGTCCGTGCCGGTTATAATTATGAGAATGCCAACAAGGGAGGACGCAGCTATTTCGCGTTTGGAGCGGGCTTCTCGCTCAATGTGGTGCGTCTTGACGCATCCTACATGCTGGCGACTGCCCAGAGCAGTCCGCTCGACCAGACGCTCCGTTTCTCGCTAACATTCGACATGGATGGTCTGCGCGACCTTATGGGACGCCGTCGCAGATGACGGACCGGCATGTTAAAAATGATTATATGAGATATGTACAGAATAGGACAGGGTTATGATGTCCACAGGCTTGTGCCGGGGCGCGATCTCCGGCTGTGCGGAATAAAGGTGCCGTACGAGCTCGGACTCCTCGGACACAGCGACGCCGATGTGGCGATACACGCTCTCTGCGATGCCATACTCGGCGCTCTCGCCATGCGGGACATAGGATATCATTTTCCCGATACATCGGAAGAATACAGCGGGGCCGACAGCAAATTGCTGCTGGCCCGCGTCTGTGAAATGATGAGGGATGCGGGGCGCGAGATCTGCAACGTGGATATCACTATATGTGCGCAGCGTCCGAAGCTGTCGGGATACATCGGAGAGATGAGAGAGACGCTTGCTGAGGTGCTCGGTGTTGACCCGGGATGTGTGTCGGTCAAAGCCACCACCACGGAACATCTCGGTTTCACAGGACGCGGCGAGGGGATTTCGGCTATGGCCGTGGCCCTTCTCCGGAAGTCGGACATCAACTGAGAAGAGAAGCGCTCTATGTCGGTGGTGCTGTATCATGTTCTTGTGCTCGGGGTGGTCGCTCTTGCGGTGCTCAGAGGTTTCAGAATGAAATTTTTCCGTCAGCTTCCGTCCGTGATCGGAACAGCTTTCGGAATTGTGTGTGCAAGGATTTTCACCGCCCCTCTCTCCGACATTATAAAGGGAGCGTTTCCTTGGATTCAGGGAAGTGTCTCGGAGAGTTTTACTTATGGGATCGTTGCCGCTTCGCTCGTGTTTATGGTCGTTTATGCGGTGTTCCGTACGGTGACATCCTTTCTTCTCTCAGTATTCAGGGAGACAGACTCGACGATTCTCGACAACATAGGAGGGTCGCTGTTCACTCTTTTTGAATATATGCTGCTGGTCTCCATGGCCTACAACCTCATCCTCGGATTCGACAGCGGCTCTGTCCTGCTGAAGTCGATGAAATCAGACGACGGCAATATTGTTGAGGAGGTGATGCTTCTTGCGCCGGCTGTGCTCGGATGCGAGGGTCCCGATGAACTCGCCCACCGCATCCAGCTCGAGGAGGCGAAGAAAATATCCATCAATGATTCCTCTCTCCGTGAAACACATCCGGGGCTTCCGGTTGTTATTGATTTAGACCCGGAGCGTGCGTAATGCCGGCTTCACTGAGGGTCGTGGTTATGAAATGAATTAAAATACCATAGTATATAACTGATTATGCTTAAAGTCAAGGATCTGCACGCGGAAATCAACGGTAAGGAGATTCTCCGCGGAATAAATCTCGAGGTGCGTCCCGGCGAAGTGCACGCCATAATGGGGCCGAACGGCTCGGGCAAGTCCACATTGTCGATGGTGCTTGCCGGCAATCCCGCATATAACGTCACCGGAGGCGAGGCTGAGTTTTACGGCAAAGACCTTCTTGCGATGCCGCCGGAAATAAGAAGTCATGAGGGACTGTTTCTCGGATTCCAGTATCCGGTAGAGATTCCGGGTGTTTCGATGGTGAATTTCATGCGTGCCGCTGTCAATGCCAAACGGGAATATTTCAATGAGCCTCCGATGAGCGCCACCGATTTCCTCAAGATGATGCGTGAGAAGCGCGCCGTGGTGGAACTCGATACCAAACTCGCATCCCGCTCCGTCAATGAGGGCTTCTCCGGAGGCGAGAAAAAACGCAACGAGATTTTCCAGATGGCCGTGCTCGAGCCGCGACTCTCTATTCTCGACGAGACCGATTCCGGCCTCGACATCGATGCACTCCGGATTGTGGCTGAAGGTGTCAACAAACTGAAGACCGAAAACAACGCTACCATAGTGATCACACACTATCAGCGTCTGCTCGACTATATCAAGCCTGATTTCGTTCATATCCTCTATAAGGGGAGGATTGTGATGACGGGTGGCCCCGAGCTCGCTCTTGATCTCGAAAGCCGGGGTTATGACTGGATCAAGGAACAGGTGGACCGAAACGACTGATGCCTATGTCTGCTGTAACTCAATATACAGAACTGTTCCGCGGGCACCGTGCGATGATCGACGCCAATGGTGCCGGGCCGCTCAATCTGTTGCGTGATGAGGCGTGTCGTGTGCTTGAGAAGCACCCGCTGCCTGCCAAGGGAGCGGAAGATTATCAGGACACGGATCTTGACGCGATGCTCGCTCCCGATTTCGGTCTGAACCTCGATAAGATAGAGATAGATGTAAACCCGGCTGCCACTTTCCGGTGCGATGTTCCGCTTGTGAAGTCGTCACTCTTTCTGATGGAGAACGACACACTTGTTTCCGCGGAGGGCGCCGAAGATGCTCTTCCGGAAGGAGTTCTGGCGGGAAGTCTGCGGAAATTTGCCCGCGAGTACCCTGATCTTGTGGGGAAATATTACGGGAAGGCCGCGGGGTTGGAGAATCCGATTGTGGCACTCGACACAATGTTTGCCCAGGACGGTCTTTTCCTCTACGTGCCGCGCGGGGTCAGGCTCGAGCGGCCGGTACAGCTTGTCAACATACTCTCCAACCTACATCCTCTGATGGCAGTGCGCCGTGTGCTTGTAGTGCTCGAGGAGGGAGCGGAGGCGAAAATTCTTGTATGCGACCATACACAGCGAGATGGCGTTCAGTTCATGGACCTTCAGACCGTCGAACTGTTTGTGGCCGACGGGGCACGCCTCGATTATTACGAACTTGAGGAATCGTCGCGAGAGACATCGCGCCTTTCCGCCCTCTACCTCAGACAGGGAGCGGACAGCTGCGTGACTGTCGACGGAATAACGCTTTTCAACGGTGAGTCGCGCAACGAATATTTCTGCGATTTCGAGGGAGAGGGTGCCTCGCTGCGACTTTATGGAATGAGTATCGGAGATGAGTCCAGGAAAGTCTCTACCTATTCAAGAATAAACCACGCGGTACCGCGCTGCCAGTCCGACGAACTGTTCAAATATGCAGTCGACGATAACGCCAGAGCCGATTTCACCGGTCGGATCCATGTGGCTCCCGGCGCGGTAAAAACCGAGGCTTATCAGTCCAACCGAAGTCTGGTGGGTTCCGACAGCTCAAAGGTTTTCAGCAAGCCGCAGCTTGAGATCTATAACGATGATGTGAAGTGCAGCCATGGTTGCGCCATAGGTCAGCTTGATCCGATGCAGATGTTCTATATGCGCACCAGAGGACTTCCCGAAGCCGACGCGCGACTGTTGTTGCGTCAGGCTTTCATGGCGGATGTGATCGATGCTGTCGGAATCGATTCCCTCCGCGACCGGCTCCGGCTCCTTGTGGAGCGTCGCTTTGCGGGAGCCGACACGGCATGTTCGTCATGTCGCGGCGGCGAGAATCTCTGTGCGGAACAATGCGGATAATTTTATACAGCTATGAAATCAGATAATCTGGATATAGATATCGATTCAATCCGGGAAGAATTCCCGATCTTGCGTCGTGAGGCGGAGAATCAACCACTCGTATATCTCGACAACACCGCCACTTCCCAGACTCCGTCGGTGGTGGTCGATGCCATAGTCGACATGTACGAGTGCCATAAGGCCAATGTACACAGGGGAGTGCATCTTCTGTCCCGGGAAGCCACCGACATGCAGGAAGCCACGCGCCGACGCGTGGCGGCATATATCAACGCAAGCCCCGAGGAGGTGATTTTCACGCGTGGCACCACTGAAGCCATCAATCTTGTTGCTGCATCATACGGCAGCCGCTTTTCTGAAGGCGACGAGGTGATACTGACGGTGATGGAGCATCATGCCGATATCGTTCCCTGGCAGTTGCTGCAGTCGCGCACGGGAATCAAGCTGCGCGTGGTGGACATTGACGAGAGAGGAGTGCTCGACCTGGAGCAGTACCGCTCTCTGTTCGGTCCGCGCACCGTCATGGCTGCTTTCTGCCATGTCAGCAATGTGCTCGGAACGGTGAATCCTGTGAAAAAGATGATTGCGCTGGCCCATGAACATAAAGTTCCGGTGCTGGTTGACGGCGCGCAGGCCTCTCCCCATCTGAGCCTCGACATGAAGGACCTTGACTGCGATTTCTATGCCTTTTCATCGCATAAGATGTACGGCCCTGCCGGAGTAGGAGTGTTGTATGGCCGCAGGGAACTCCTTGAGAGCATGCCTCCCTATCAGGGGGGCGGAGAGATGATCGGTCACGTGTCGTTCGACGGCACCACTTTTGCCGATCTCCCGTTCAAGTTCGAGGCCGGCACTCCCGACTTTGTCGACATCGCAGCATTTGCCCGCTGTATCGATTTTATAGAGAGGGTGGGAATGGAGAATATCGCTCTGCACGAACATGCGCTGCTTGAATACGCCACCGAGAGAATGGCTGGCATTCCCGGTCTCCGCATATACGGCACCGCACCCGACAAGTCAGCCGTGATATCATTCAATGTAGGCGATATCCACAACTACGATCTCGGTCTGCTGCTCGACCGCCTCGGCGTGGCGGTCCGCACCGGCCATCATTGCGCGCAGCCGCTTATGGAGCGGCTCGGAATCCCCGGCACCGTCCGCGCCTCTTTCGCTGTGTACAACACCCGCGAAGAGGTGGATGTCTTTGTGGCCGCCCTACAGAAGGTGACATCGATGTTTTCGTAGAGAGAAACTGTCGTAAGTGCGGGAAGTATCCGCATGGCATAACCGATAGGAAACGGTCCCTTCCGCAACATACGGAAGGGACCGTTTCCTATCGGTGTCAGAGGACTTATTTTCTCTTCTTTTCAGCCGATGTTCCGTCGGCATCCGGGAACCTGTCGGGAAAAGAAAATTTCACGCGAGGCCGTTTCAGCGCTACAATCACGAGAATCACACCCAGCAGGATGAAAGGAAGGCTCAGCATCTGGCCCATATTCAGACTGTAACGCTCTATAAGGCCGTACTCCGAACTAACCTGTACATTCTTGACGAATTCAATAAGAAAGCGTGGAAGGAATATGCCTATGAAGAAAACTCCGGTGATGAGCCAGGGACGTTCTTCGGCATTCTTTTTCCAGTACATCCACATGAGCAGCCCGAAGAGGGCGAAGTAACACAGAGCTTCATAGATCTGTGTGGGATGTGCGGGCACGGTCTCGCCGTTCCGAAGGAATACGAAACCCCAGGGCAGGTCGGTGTAGGCTCCGTAAATCTCGCTGTTCATCAGATTGCCAAGCCGGATGAGACCTCCGACAAAGGCTATGGGGATAACCACTTTGTCGAATACCCAGCTTGCGGGTTTCTTGCTCACGCACCATGAGAATATGAAGAGAGCGATAATGAGCGCGATGGTGCCTCCGTGGCTTGCCAGACCTCCTTCCCATATTTTGAAAATGTCGCCTGGATGCTGGGAGTAATAGCCCCATTCATAGAAGAACACGTGTCCGAGACGGGCACCGACCACGGTTCCCGCCATAAGATACATGAGCAGGATACCGAGCCATTTCTCAGGAGCTCCCTCATGCTTGAACATACGCGCCACTATCGAGTATCCCGCGATGAATCCGATTGCGAAGGCGAGTCCGTACCATCTCACGGCAACCGGTCCCAGCGAGAATATCACGGGGTCCGCGTTCCAGTATATTATATCGAGCATAGATAGAAAAATTAGTCCCCTTCCCACAAAAAATACAGACCCCCGCCCCGTCGTATCAGGCAGGGGTCTTTAAGATCAGAGTTTTCCTACGATTTCGGCTGTGTCTGTAGCGATCATAAGCTCCTCGTCGGTGGGGATCACCACGACACGGATCTTCGAGTCCGGTCCGGAAATCTCGATTTCCGATCCGCGCACCTTGTTGGCTTCGGCGTTGAATGTCACTCCGAGGTATGCGAGGCTCTTGCAGATGGTTTCGCGTGTAGAGGTCTGGTTCTCGCCCACACCGCCGGTGAATACGATCACGTCGGCTCCTCCGAGCACGGCAGTGTATGCGCCGATGTATTTAAGGATACGGTACTCGTACATGTCCATGGCCAGGATGGCGCGTTCGTTGCCGGCTTCGATTCCCTCCTCGATGTCGCGCATGTCGTTGGATATGCCCGACACTCCGAGCACACCGCTCTCCTTATTGATTATTTTCTGGAGTTCCTTGTAGCCGATGTCTCTGCGTTCCATGAGGTAGGTGAGCGCGCCGGGGTCTACGTCACCCACGCGGGTGCCCATCATCAGGCCTTCGGTGGGGGTGAGACCCATGGAGGTATCGACGCTCTTGCCGTCGCGGATTGCCGTGATCGAGCCGCCGTTGCCTATGTGGCAGGTGATGATGCGCTGCTTGTCATAGTCGAGTCCGAGGAACTCGCATGCGCGGCGCGACACGTAGCGGTGGCTTGTGCCGTGGAAGCCGTAGCGGCGTATGCCGTATTTCTCATAGTCCTCGTAGGGAAGGGCATACATGTAGGCTTTCGCGGGCATGGTCTGATGGAAGGCTGTGTCGAAGACTCCCACCTGGGGTACCTCGGGAAGAAGGTCGAGTATGGCCTCGATTCCTGTGATGTTGGCGGGATTGTGCAGCGGAGCCACGGGATAGCATTCCTTCACGCGGGCGATCACTTCGGGAGTGATGAGCACCGACTTGTTGAAGTATTCCATGCCGTGCACCACACGGTGGCCTACGGCATCGATTTCGTCAAGGTTGCGGATCACTCCCTTTTCCGGATCCGTGAGCACCTTGAACACCTGGCGGATCGCCTCCTTGTGGTCGGGCATTGAAACTTCGACGGTCTCTTTTTTACCCTCGGGTGTCTTGAATTTGATGAACGAGTCGGGAAGTCCGATCTTTTCAACGCCGCCTTCGGCAAGCACACGCTTTGTGTCGCTGTCGATCAGTTTGTATTTTACGCTCGAGCTTCCGTTGTTCAATACGAGTATGTTCATTTGAAATATCTTCTTTATAATGTGGAATCAAAGTTTCTTGTCTCCGATGGCCTGGTTGCAGGTTACGATGATGGTGTTCACGATGTCTTCGACGGTGGCGCCGCGCGAGAGGTCGTTGACCGGGGCGGCGAGACCCTGGAGAATGGGGCCTACGGCTCCGGCTCCGGAGATGCGCTGCACGAGTTTGTAGGCGATGTTGCCGACCTCGAGCGAAGGGAAGATGAGGGTGTTGGCCTTTCCTGCGACTTCGCTGCCGGGTGCCTTCATGCCGCCGACGGCGGGTACGATGGCGGCATCGCTCTGGAGTTCGCCGTCGATCTTGAGCGAGGGATCCATCTCATGGGCCAGTTTCGTGGCCTCGATAACTTTGTCTACGCGTTCATGTGTGGCACTTCCTTTTGTCGAGAAACTGACCATGGCGATTGCCGGGTCGAGTCCGGCGATATCTTTTGTTGTCTTTGCCGTGGCGATCGCGATCTGTGCAAGCTCCTCTGCGGTGGGATCCGGAACAACCGCGCAGTCGGCGAAGATGAGCATCTGGTCTTCTCCGAAGGGGCAGCCCTGGGGGAGAAGCATGATGAAGGCTCCGCTCACTACGGAGATGCCGGGTTTTGTCTTGAGCACCTGGAAGGCTGCACGAAGCACGTGGGATGTGGGGCTGAGAGCTCCGGCAACCATGGCGTCACCGTCGCCGCGCTTGATCATAAGGCAACCGAGATACAGAGGATTGAGCACCGTCTCGCGGGCTTCCTCGATGGACATGCCTTTTTTCTTGCGCAATTCCTGAAGCAGGACTGCGTATGGCTCTGTGAATGAGGTGTCGGATGCGCTGACTATGCGGGCTTTCTCAATATAGGGAAGACCCAGTTCGAAGGCTTTGGCCAGTACTGCTTCTTTTTCTCCGATGAATGTGATGTCGGCTATGCCGGCTTCGATCACCTTGTTTGCTGCCTGAAGCGTACGCGGTTCAAGCGACTCGGGCAGGATCAGCCGCTGTGGATGTTCCTGTGCTTTCTTTGTCAACCTTTCAAAAAGTGTCATGGTAATATAGTTTTTAGATATTTTTGACGATGTCAGAACAACTTCATCTGCAAAATTACAAAAAAGTTCAGGAAAATAAGTAGTATATCATCAATATTTTCTAACTTTACACCGCGAAACGCACCCCCTCGGCAGGGAGTGCTTTCTTTTCATGAGCATGAAAGTTGCAAAACGCCTGTACCTGTACGTCCTGAAGCGGTTTCTCCCACTGTTCGCGATGACATTTTTCATCGTGCTCTTCATCGTGCTCATGCAGTTTCTATGGCTTTACATCAATGATCTTGTGGGGAAAGGCCTGTCGGTAGCGGTGCTTGCGGAGTTGTTCTTCTATGCCGCGGTGACCATGGTGCCTATGGCTCTTCCGCTTTCCATTCTGCTGGCGAGTCTGATGACTTTCGGCAATCTGGGCGAGAAGTCGGAGCTTACGGCGATCAAGGCCTCCGGAGTGTCGCTTCTGAAGGTGATGAGTCCGCTTATCATTTTTATATCGATAGTGGCCGCCGGTGCTTTTTTCTTTCAGAACGATGTGCTTCCACGGGCGCAGGTCAAGATGTGGACGCTCCTCTTCTCCGCGCGGCAGAAATCGCCCGAGCTGGAGATTCCGGAAGGATCGTTCTACGACCAGATTCCCGGTTACAGCATCTATGTCAAGAACAAGGACCGCGATACCGGAATGCTCTATGACGCAATGATCTATGATGTGAAGGGAGGCGGTTCAAACGCCACCATTCTGCTGGCTGACTCCGCCCGGCTCGCCTTCACTCCCGACATGAAGTATCTTTATCTCCATCTGTTCCAGGGCGAGCAGTTCGAGAATCTGCGGCAGCAGACGGGGTCCGACCGCAACGTACCCTTCCGTCGGGAATCCTTTCTTGACAAGGAAATCATGATTCCTTTCGATGCCAACTTCAACCGCATTGACGAGGGAGGCATGAGTAGCCAGTATATCGGCAAGAATATAAGACAGTTGCATGTGGCAATAGACTCCATCAGACACCGCATAGACTCGATAGGACTTGAGAATGAGCCGGATTTTCGCTCCAGTTCTTTTCCAAGGCTGATGCCGCCGCGTCGGGATGCTTTCGGAGGATATGCCCCTCCTGCGGATGGAAGAATGACTGCCGCCGTTCCGGTAAAGAGAGCCGCTTCGGAATCGAATAAGGTTTCGGCGCAGGAAAACATGCTGCCTCTCAGTCTCGATTCACTGCTTGGCGCACTCAGTCCGGGAGCCCGGGACAATGTTTTTGCTTCAGCTGCCAATGCGCTCAAGACAAGAACTGTCGAGCTGGAATTCCGCTCCATACAGCTTCATGATGAGAAAAAGAGGATGCGCCGGCACGAAATCGAGCTTCTGAAGAAATACACCCTTTCAGTGGCATGCATAATATTCCTTTTCATAGGAGCACCGCTCGGCGCCATTATCAGGAAGGGAGGACTCGGCGCGCCGCTTGTGATATCGGTTATTCTGTTCCTTGTCTATTATGTTATAGACAATACAGGATTCAAAATGGCCCGCGAGGGATATTGGCATGTCTGGATCGGGATATGGCTCTCTACCTTTGTCCTGCTCCCTCTCGGTATTTTCGTCACCTATAAGGCGATGAATGACTCTGCCGTGTTCAATGCCGACCTTTACAAGGAATGGCTGCGTCGCCGTCTCGGATTGCCTGAAAAGCGACTCGTGGTGATGAAAGAGGTGATTATAAATGAAGTCGATCCCGTCCGCGGGGCAGAAATGGCAGGAGAACTTCATGGCGAAGCCCGCGGATGGACGCGTCTTTATCCTGTGCGTGAGAGTTATCGTCAATACTGGCGCAGGGGATATCCTCCCGAATCGGTAGACCGCATAGGGATCATGGCAGACAGTGTGGCCGCCTATCTCGGCGATTCGCGCGATGTCCGGGTAATCGACAGGGTGAACCGTTTTCCGGTTGTGAAGTCGCTCTGGATTCTCCATCCGGTTTCCGGGCCGAGGTTGCGCAATGCGCTGAAATGGTTTTTGCCTGCGGGAGGGCTGCTGTATATCCTTTCATTGCCTTACGCCCGCAGGGTACATAACGATATGGCGAAAGTGGCTGAGCTTTCGGCGGACCTGGAATCCCTGTTGCGTTCCGATCAGGCTGACGGTGGAATTGGCTGACCGGCTGGCCTGACAAACTGGCGGTAAAATTTGCTTTTTTGTTGAAAAAACGCTATCTTTGTGCATTATGCAGTATTATATTACAATCAACGGCCGTACTGTCGGCCCCATGTCGGCCCAGCAGCTGATGTATTATGACATAGACAGCAATACCCCTGTGTCGCGCGACGGCTCGGACTGGGCTCCCATGTTTACTTATCCGGAACTTATGGAGTTGTACAACAGGCACCGCGGCAGGGTGTCGGCCGGCACCGACGGAGTTTCGCAGCGGCTCCTGTGCGGTCTGCTCGCCATTTTTCTCGGGTATCTCGGCATACAGTACTTTGTGGTAGGCAAGACCACCGCCGGCATACTTACCATCCTGCTCTCGCTGGTGACCTGCGGAGGATGGAGCATCATCACCCTCATCCAGGGAATACTGATGTTATGCATGAGTGATGCCGAGTTTAACCGCAAATATGTGCAAACTACCTCCACTTTCCCTATTTTCTGATAACTCACGAAATCTGCTGGCTCCATGCGTTGACATTCTCTTGCAGGAATGGAGCCTGAGAACCGAAGGATAGCCTCAAAGAATGTCTGAATTAAATCCCTCCGACCGCCGCACCGTCCTTCAGGGGATGTTCCGCGACTGGTATCTTGAATATGCCTCATACGTGATTCTCGAGCGTGCGGTGCCGCACATCGAGGATGGACTCAAGCCGGTGCAGAGACGTATTCTGCATTCGATGCGCACCATTGATGACAGCCATTTCAACAAAGTGGCCAACATCGTGGGCAACACCATGCAGTATCACCCTCATGGAGACGCTTCTATCGGAGACGCTCTCGTGCAGCTCGGACAGAAGGAACTTCTCATAGATACTCAGGGAAACTGGGGAAATATCCTGACCGGCGACTCGGCGGCCGCACCACGTTACATCGAGGCGAGACTGTCGGAGTTTGCTGTCGAGACCGCGTTCTCTCCGAAAATCACCCAGTGGATGCCCAGTTACGACGGGCGCAAGCAGGAACCGGTGACTCTGCCGATGAAATTCCCGCTGCTCCTTACCCAGGGAGTGGAGGGTATAGCCGTAGGCCTCAGTTCCAAGATTCTGCCTCATAACTTCAACGAGGTTCTCGACGCGGCCATCGACTGTCTGCACGGGCGCTCTTTCACGCTCTTGCCCGATTTTCAGACCGGTGGGCTGATGGACGCATCTAAGTATAACGATGGCGCGCGTGGCGGCGCGGTGAAAGTGCGTGCCAAAATAGAGAAACTCGATAACAAGACTCTTGTGATCACCGAACTTCCTTTCGGCAAGACCACATCCACGCTTATATCCTCTATTCTCGCAGCCATGGAGAAGGGGAAGATAAAAATCCGCAAAGTCGATGACAACACCTCGGTAGAGGCGCGGATAATTGTGCACCTGCAGCCGGGAGTGTCGTCCGACAAGACCATCGACGCGCTGTATGCCTTTACCGATTGTGAGGTGTCGATCTCACCGAATTGCTGTGTGATCCGTGACAACAAACCGGAGTTTTTGTCTGTCAGCGAATTGCTGCGTGACTCTGTGCATCGCACGCGCGACATACTCCATCGCGAGCTTGAAATCGCCCTCGCCGAGGCGCGTGAAAGCCAGTTATTCGCCTCGCTTGAGAAAATATTCATCGAGGAGCGGATCTACAAGGACAAGGCCATAGAGCAGGCAAGCGACATGGAGATGGCCATCAGACGTGTCGACACTTTGCTGGAACCATTCAAACCGTCCTTTTTCAGGGAGATAATCGATGAAGATCTTGTCAGGCTCTGGGAAATCAAGATGGCGCGTATCCTCAAGTTCAATTCCGCCAAGGCTGATGAGAAAATAGCAAGGCTTGATGCCGAAATCGGCCGTATCTCCCACGATATGGAGCATATCGACGAGACCACGGAGAAATGGTATCTCCATCTCAAGGAGAAATATGGCGACCGCTTCCCGAGACGCACCACCCTCCGGGCGTTCGATTCCATAGAGGCCGCCAAGGTGGCTGAGGCCAACAGACGGCTGTATTTCGACGCCGAAGGCGGTTTTATCGGTACGACATTGAAAGACAACGATTTTCTCTTCCCCTGCTCGGATATTGACGACATACTTGTGATTCACCGCGACGGCACATATAAGATAGTGCGCGTTCAGGACAAGCTGTACATCGGCAAGAAAGTGATTCATATAGGAATATATAAGAAACGGGATTCGCGCACCATATTCAACGTGATCTACCGCAACGGCAAGGCCGGCAATTCCTATATGAAGCGGTTCCACATCTCAGGCCTTACCCGCGAGAAGGAATATAATCTTACCAAAGGTGAACCCGGTAGCCGCGTAGAGTGGCTTACCGCCAATCCTAACGGCGAGGCGGAGACAGTAAGGGTGACTCTGGTGGATGAGCCCAACGGGACAGGACGCAGGCCCCGCAATACGGAACTGTCGATAAATTTCGCGAATCAGCTTATAAAGGGGCGCGACTCTCTCGGGAATCTGGTGACGAAGTACCGCATCAAGAGTATATCTCTCGAAAGCAAGGGGACGAGCACGCTCGGAGGACGGGAAGTATGGTTCGACCGCGACGTGATCCGCCTCAATTATGATGGCCGTGGTCAAAGTCTTGGCATTTTTCAGGGCGATGACAAGGTGCTCGTCATTACTAAAACCGGAGAATATTTCACTTCTTCCTACTCGGATTCCAACCATTATGCCGACAATATACTGAGGATCGAGAAGTTTGATGAACACAAGGTCTGGACGCTGGCGCTTTTCGACAATGCTCTCGGTTATCCGTATCTGAAACGGTTTACATTCGAGACTTCGGCACGGCCGCAGCGTTTTGTAGGCGCCGATGAAGGGGGCGACATCCTGTTGCTGTCGGACAAGCCCGATGCCAGATTGAAGCTTCGTTTTGGCGGAGCTGACGAGGTGCGTCCGGATGTGGAGATAGATGCCGCGGAATTCATAGCGGTAAAGAGTTTCAAGGCCAAAGGGAAGCGGCTCACGCAGTTCACGCTTGCTGAAATAGAAGATATCACCCCGGAGCCGGAACCGACCGAAGAACCGGAACCGACCGCAGTGCCGGAGTCTGTAGATGATGCGGGGAGGCTGACTGATACCACTGCATATAATGAAACTGAGTCCGACCAGCCCTCTTTGTTTGACTTTGCCGATTAGGCTCTCTCAATTTTTAGGATTCAGTGATATAAAGCGTCAGTGATATAAAGATATGAGCAGGATAACAGTTATAGTGGGGGCGGTTGTCGCTTGGGCGGCACTTTTTCCTGCGGATATGTCGGCGGGAGGCCGTCGTTATCGCGGTGGTTGCGATAATGTCGGTGAGGCAGGTTGCTGCACACATAATATATGTGAGACTGCGGTACGCAATCCGATCACTCAGGTCTATTCGTTGGATACTGGCGGTGTGACCGCATATTCCTCCTATCTGTCCCCGATGCGTTATAGCGGATGGGGAGTTGCTCTGTCTGGAGAATGGAGCAAGAATCTCAAGCAGAATCCGGATAAGATACAGATGACGTTTGCCGCCAAGCTGGATTGCAGTTCATTGCTGAATCCGGCGAAATCAGCTGGAATGCTTGGAGCGTCGGCATACCTCGGTTGGGGTCTCGCTGCGCAGTGGCGCCCGGCTTGCCGGTGGCATTTCACACTCGGCGGGATGCTCGACCTGTTTGGTGGCGCATTGTATCTTACGCGGAACAGCAATAATCCCGTCACTCCTCTTGCCTATGCCGGGATTGATCTCACGGCATCGGCAAGCTTCCGCTTTCGGTTTGGCCGGCTGCCTGTTGTAGTGCGCGATGTAGTCCGGATTCCCTCTGTCGGCGCGTTTTTCTCGCCGCAATACGGGGAGACAATGTATGAGATTTATCTGGGCAACAGGAAGGACCTGGTACATTTCGGATGGTGGGGCAACTCCTTCGGCATCTACAATCTGCTTGCTTTCGACCTTATGTTCGGAAGAAAGTTCCTGCGGCTTGGCTACCGACTCGACCTGCGCACATTCAATGCGGAAAATCTTGACACGCAGATTCTCCGCAATTCTTTCACGATAGCTTACGGTTTCTGAAAGATTTCCGCTCCACTTCGGCGGCCTTTATTAGTCCTGAATCATGGGATGTAGGCCTCAAGTGCCTGGAAGTCTCCTTTCGGGTCGATTACTATTCCCGTGGCTGAGGCGGGGACAAGAATTGTCTCTCCTCGGCGGAGATTCATGGTCTCTCCGCCGCAAGTGATGTCTGCCTCTCCTCCGGTGGCGATGATGATCATGAATGTGTCTGCCTCCTTGTAGTCGCGCATTACTTCGGTGTCGATATTCAGCAGATTCGTTGTGAAATACTGGCATTTGGCCACATTCACCGGTATGTCCGGGCGTTCGGTATATTGAATCTTCGTTGCGTCGGTATCGTTGAAATTGATTGCGTCAAGAGCTTCTTCCACGTGCAGTTTGCGCGGTTTGCCGTCGGCATCAAGCCGTCTGTAGTCATATATGCGGTAAGTCGCGTCGGAGGTCTGCTGGATTTCTGCCACCAGGGAACCGGCGCCGATGGAGTGGACGCGTCCGGCAGGAATGAAATAGACTTCGCCAGGAGTCACATGTGTATAATTCAACACGTTCTCTATCTCTCCCGTGCGGGCAAGCTCGGGATATTCCTCGCGTGTCACCGGGCGTTTGAGGCCGAACGCCAGACGGGCGTCGTGGTCGCTTCCGTCGAGCACATACCACATCTCAGTCTTTCCGTTAGCCATGCCGCGTTTCTGAGCAAGGGTGTCATCCGGGTGCACCTGTACCGACAAGTCCGTGCGTGCGTCGATGAATTTGATCAGTAGCGGAAATCTTTCGCCGTAGCGTGTGAGATTGCGTTCACCCATCATTTTCGCACCGTGGCGGCGGATCAGCTCTATAAGAGTCAGCCCTTTGTCAGGCCCGGAGACGACTGTCGACTCACTGCCCTCGACACCGCTGATTTCCCAGCTTTCTCCTACGTTTGCAGGAGCGTCCGGTATGTGTTTGAGCGCGGCAATCTTGTCGCCACCCCATATTGTAGTTTTGAGTATCGGGTTAAATTTCCACATGATTCAGGTTTTGAATTCTATCTATGTGCTGATATGTACGTGATACATCATGCATCCCTGCGCGAAAAATCCGAAACCTTACGCGCATACGGATATGATTGCAAATTTACGAAAAATCCGCAATCCTACAATATCCGTAACGGTATTTCTGAAAATTATCTGCGATCTCTGACTATGGAATTAAAATACGGGATCGCAGACTGATCAGGTCACATGTCGGCATACTCGCGCACAGTGGGACTTCCCACATCGACACCATATTCGTTTGCAAAACGGAGAATTGCCCGTGCCAGCGTGGGCTTCAGTTCTTCCGGACAATAACGGAAATATGCTTCTGCGGCGCGTACGTGTGCGGCATCCGGCATGGGATATTCCCTTATTTCAGGGAGTCCGAACACGCTGTCGGGGAGTTCCTTCCTTTCTTTGGTATCCAGTTTGTCGTTCATAGTTTAAATTATATGGTTACAAGGTGTGATTTCGGATATTGTTATTATACAGTATTATAACATTTTTACGGTTCATCCGGTTTGTTTTTACCGAGTATTTTTATCGCGGTCTCAAGTATGGCGTCTTTTCCCTCGGCAAGTTCTTTTTCCGGGCTGTGTACCTCGTATCCTTCGGTGGGATCTATGCCGGATTCCGTGGATCTGTCTTCAGGGTCGGTAATCGGGCAGGAGGAGAAGCGGATTGCCCATCCGTTGGGTATTTCCGATGAGAATGGGAGGCCACCACCTCCTCCGGTACGCGCACCGACAATCCTTACCTGCGGCAGTGATTTCATCACTGCCACAAAGTTGTTGGCCGCACTGAAGCAGGACCGGTTGGTCAGCACCGCTATCGGTTTGGAATAATGCACCCGCTCTTCGCCGGCGGGAGAATATACGATGCGGAACGGCTCGGAAAAGTCATCAGGTCCCGGTCCGGTCTTGTGCCGGATATAGCCTCCTGTCACATCCTGGTCGATAAATCTGCTTACGAACTTTCCTACATTCGAGAGATAGCCTCCTCCATTGTCGCGGATGTCGATTATAAGCCCCTCTGTACCGGCGAGTACGGAAAGCACATAGTCGAGAGCCGTATCGGATACGGCAGTGGAAAATGACGGAAAATAGATGTAGCCGACGTTTGCCGGCATGAAAATCAGGTATTGCATGCCGTTGGTCTGCAGTCCGCCGAACTTCAGATAATATTGCTGAAGGGTGCGTTTGTTGAAATCCTGCGGATAGTCGCTCCACCATTTCTTGTAATAGCTTGTGGAGAAAGGCGCTGTCAGATTTACATGTCCGTCCTCAAGACCGTCGAGAAGATCGGAGAGGATAAAGAAGAGATCCGCTTCGGTGGTCTTGCTGTCGATCATCGCGCGGTATTTTCTGCATGAGTCGGGCCAGTTGATCTGCTTTTCCGAAAGATAGCAGTACCGGCTGGATATTATATCAGAAAGTGCGTCAAAATTCGCATAGAGGTCGCGGCTTCCGGCATCGGCATATTCGGGGAGTTCGCGACATCCTCCGGTCGCGAGCATCAGCAGGCCTGTCAGTATGGATGCTCCGAGGCGTTTCATTCGTAACTTGTAGGATCTGGTACTCCCGATACGGCGAATGCCTCTTTCCGCTCGGTGCAGGTGCCGCAAGTGCCGCAATGCCGCTCGCCGCCTTTGTAGCAGGAATATGTGTCGGCATAGTTCACACCCAGTTTTGATCCGCGTGCCACTATGTCCGCCTTGGTGATGTCTGTGTAAGGGGCAAGTATGCTGACGTTTATGTAAGTACCTTCCCGCATCGCCAGGTCCATGGCCTCGACGAAGGGGCGCCGGCAGTCGGGATATATTGCGTGGTCACCGCCGTGGTTGGCGATGAGCACATGTTTCAGTCCGCGGCTTTCGGCAAGTCCGCAGGCCACCGAGAGCATTATGCCGTTGCGGAAAGGCACCACCGTACTTTTCATATTGTCGGTGTCATAGTCGCCGTCGGGAATGGCGTCGGCTCCGGACAGCAGCGAGCTTTTGAAGTATTCTCCCATGAAACTGAGGGGAATCACTATGTGCTCGATGCCGAGCGCCGCACACTGGCGCCTGGCGCAGGCTATCTCCCGCCCGTTATGGTTGGAGCCATAATCGAATGTCACGGCAAGTGCTGTTCTTTCTTTGTATTCATGCAGGAGGGTAGTGGAGTCGAGCCCTCCCGAAAGAACTATCAGAGAATCTTTGTCGCAGATCATAATTCCGGCATTATTAGGGTAATTCAGTTTGAGAAATGGTTCAGCGCGAGAACTGTTGTTCGCGGCGCCGGGCGGCGAGATCCGAGTGTTCCGCGTCGCCATAGTTGGCGAAGGGATGGATCGAGATGCCGCCGCGCGGCATGAACTCCCCGCGTACCTCGATGTAACGCGGATCCATCAGTGCCGTAAGGTCCTTCATGATGATATTCACGCAGTCTTCGTGGAAATCGCCATGGTTGCGGAATGAAAATAGATACAGTTTCAGACTTTTGCTTTCCACCATCCGTTGCCTCGGAATGTAAGATATATAGATGTGGCCGAAATCGGGCTGACCGGTTTTCGGGCAGAGTGTGGTGAATTCGGGACAGTCGAACGTTACCACGTACTCGTTTTCGGGATGTTTGTTCTCGAAAGTCTCGAGCACGGAGGGATTGTAATTGTCGTGGTAGACGGTTCCCTGGTTTCCGAGGAGGGTTACGCCCTCAAGTTCTTTGTCGCTTCTCATTTTCTATGGTGGTGATGGTTGATTTATTCGCCGTCGTGTGCGGCGTTACGGTATGCCGAGGTAGCGGTGGAGCTGGACAGAAAGGGTCCAGCGCGGATCGGCGAGCACACGGCTTACGGTGCGCAGCCGGTTGCGGCGGAATTCTTCCTGGTCAGGCACATAGCAGGGCTGAAGATACATCAGGGTATTCTCTTTTTTGCACTTCAGGCTGAAATATTGGTCAAGATCCTGACCTACGTCGATTACTTTTATTTCGTCGGCCCGGTTTACGATAATCCTTGCGTTCCCAGCGGATTGTTCTCCGGACGATCCTTCATCTTCATCGCTGTAAAGGGTGCCGGATTTGGATTTTACTCCGATCTTGGGAGACACTGTCACCCAGTCTATTCCGGCAGGAAGTTCTCGCGAGCCGTTGGTCTCGATGGCAATCTTTTTGCCGGTGGCGCGCTTGAGGAGATGGATAAAGTCGGAGTCGATCCAAAGGGAAGGCTCTCCGCCGGTGAGTACGATCCAGTCGGCTTTATAGAGGTTCACGGCATGTATGATGGCGTCATTGTCCATATAGATGCCTTCGTTGTGGGATGTGTCGCAGAAGCTGCAGTCGAGGTTGCATCCCGAAAAACGAATAAACACCGACGGATAGCCGGTGTGATGACCTTCTCCCTGGAGGGAATAGAAAATCTCGTTAATCTTTTTCATAGATAGCGCAGTTGCCCTCGCTTTCCATTACCTCGCAACGGAAGCATCCGGGGGTGGTGTCGACGATCCACCGGGCGATGTTTTCCGCCGTAGGGTTGAAGGGGAGCACGTCGTTGAGTACCTTGTGGTCGAGGGCGTCGGTGATGCGTCGCTTGATGTGGGTGAAATCAGCCACCATACCGTCGGCGTTGAGTTCGCGGGCGCGGCATTCCACAGTCACAATCCAGTTGTGGCCGTGGAGTGCCGAGCATTTGCTTTCGTAGCTGAGTTCCAGCCGGTGGGCGGCGCTCACTTCAAATCTCTTCTTTACTATATACATTTGCTGTCCGCTGCTGAATTATTTCTTGCGGGAGACGCGTTTTTTCTTTTCGGGAACGGCAGGGGGTTCGTTTATGCCGGCGAGAGCCCCGTCGATCATGATGCGGCCGCAATATTCGCAGACAATCACTTTCTTGTGCATCTTGATCTCCAGCTGGCGCTGCGGGGGGATGCGGTTGAAGCAGCCGCCGCAGGCATCACGCTGAACGGTGACGATACCGAGACCGTTACGTGCGTTTTTGCGGATCCGCTTGAACGCCTCCAGAGTGTAGCGGTCCACCATCGGCTCGAGTTCTTTTGCTTTCTGGCGGAGTTCGTCTTCCTGCTGTCGTGTCTCTGAGATGATCTCATCGAGTTCCTGACGTTTCTGCTCCAGAATGTGGCGGTTGTCTTCGAGCAGAGCCTGGTCGGTCTCTATGTCGGCATGCTTCTGGGCAATGCGTTCATTGGCCTCGCGGATGTTCTTTTCGGCAAGTTCCACCTCAAGGCTCTCGTATTCCTTCTCCTTCTCGAGGAATGCGTACTCGCGGTTGTTGCGTACGTTGTTGATCTGCTCCTCGTACTTGGCGATCTTCACTTTCCGGTCCTCGATCTCTCCGGTTTTGGTCTTGATGAGTTTGTCGAGTTCCTTGAGTTCTTCCTCGTGTTTGGCGATACGGGTTTCGTAACGGGCGATTTCATCCTCGCGGTCTTTTACCTCGTTTGGGAGTTCGCCGCGGAGAATCCTGATGCGGTCAATCTCGGAAAGGTATGACTGGAGCTTGTAGAGGGCTTTGAGCCGTTCTTCCACGCTGCGGTCCTTATCTGCTTTTTTTTCTGCCATATCTTGTTAATTCACTATTCTTTAATCTATTATAATACGAAACTTCTTCCTGTTGTCTCCTCACCCCCGGATGTCATATCACTCCGACGGGACTCCGGTTTGATTCGGAGAAGTAGGTGACGAGTCCGGGATGTTTTTCGCGGATTATCCGCGATAGAATCCGTGTGGAGCAGAGTTCGCTCTCGAAGTGTCCTATGTCGGCGACCACGATGTCGAGGCCCCATGTGGTGAAGTCGTGGTATTTCACGTCGCCGGTCACGATTATGTCGGCTCCTGCCTTTATCGCCTGTGGGATCAGACTCGCGCCGGAACCTCCGCAGAGGGCTACACGTTTGACCACAATCTGCGGACTCTGGGCCGAGTATCTCAGGGCCTTCACGTGGAATTTATCCTTGAGGCGACGCAGAAATTCGAGCTTGGGAGCCGGGGTGATGTTGCCGACTACTCCGAGGCCTTTGCGGCGGCTGGCGTCGCGGGGTTCGAGCACGCAGATGTCGGTAAGGCCGAGCATGTGGGCCATTTCGTGGCTTACGCCGTCCCATGCCGAGTCGAGATTGGTGTGCGCCGAGTAGATGGCCACGTTGTCGCGCAGGGCGCGGATGGCTATGCGTTCGGTGTCGGTGCGTCCGGTCAGCTGCTTGAGTCCGCGGAAAATCAGAGGATGGTGGCTCACCACCATGTTGCAGCTGCGTCGCAGAGCCTCGTCGAGAGTCTCCTCCGTGACATCAAGACAGAGAAGCACTCCTGATACCTCCATCACGGGGTCTCCGATCTGAAGGCCGGCGTTGTCGTAATCCTCCTGCAGATGGAGAGGGGCGAAATCTTCGATCGCGGCGGCTATGTCACTTACCTTTGTCATCGGCGGGACGCAGTTCAAGACGCAGTTCTTCGAGCTGGGCGGCCTCGATGGGAGAGGGAGACTCGTTCATCACGTCGCGGCCCGAATTGTTTTTGGGGAATGCAATGGTGTCGCGGATGGTGTCGAGGCCGGCAAGCATCGACACGAAACGGTCGAATCCGAGGGCCAGACCTCCGTGGGGCGGCGCACCGTATCTGAAGGCGTTCATCAGGAAACCGAATTGTTCTTGTGCGCGCTCGGGAGTGAATCCGAGGAGCTCGAACATCTGGTCCTGAAGCTCCGAGTCGTGTATTCTGATCGATCCTCCGCCGAGTTCCGTACCGTTCACCACGATGTCGTAAGCTGTGGCGCGTACTCGGCCAGTGTCGCTCTTGAGCAGCGGGATGTCCTCCGGATTGGGGGCGGTGAAGGGATGGTGCATGGCGTAATACCTCTGTGTTTCGTCATCCCATTCGAAGAGGGGGAAGTCCACCACCCAGAGGGGGGCGAACACCTCGCGGTCGCGGAATCCGAGACGCTCTCCCATTTCGAGACGAAGCTCGCACAGTTGTTTGCGGGTCTTCATGGCATTGTCGCCGGCCATCACCAGCAGGAGGTCTCCCTCCTTGGCACCTGCGCGGCGTCCCCAGTCTGCAAGCTGTTCGGGAGTGTAGAATTTGCCGATGGAACTCTTGACTTCTCCGTCAGGTCCGAATTTCACCCACATAAGGCCTTTGGCCCCGATCTGAGGACGCTTTACGAACTCGGTGAGCTCGTCGATCTGCTTGCGGGTGTATTCCGCGCAACCTGGTGCACATATACCCACGACAATTTCGGCATCGTCGGCCACGGCGAAGCCGTTACCTTTGGCCAGGTCGGTGAAATCGACAAACTCCATGCCGAAGCGGATGTCGGGCTTGTCGCTTCCGTATCGTGTCATGGCATCCTGCCATGTGATGCGCGGGAAGGCTTCGGGGAAATCCATACCCTTTACATATTTGAAGATGTGCTTCACAAGACCCTCGAACATGCGGATCACGTCCTCCTGCTCCACGAAGCTCATCTCGCAGTCTATCTGCGTGAACTCCGGCTGGCGGTCGGCGCGAAGGTCTTCGTCGCGGAAGCACTTTGCAATCTGGAAGTAACGGTCGAATCCGCTCACCATCAGGAGTTGCTTGAAAAGCTGAGGACTCTGCGGCAGAGCGTAGAATTCACCGGGATTCATGCGGGAGGGGACCACGAAGTCGCGGGCTCCTTCGGGCGTGGATTTCACCAGAATCGGCGTTTCCACCTCAAGGAATCCGTTGGCGTCGAGATACCGGCGGATTTCGAAGGCCATTCTGTGACGCAGTTCGAGATTTTTGCGTACTGCCGGACGGCGGAGGTCCAGATAGCGGTATTTCATGCGCAGGTCATCGCCGCCGTCGGTGTTGTCCTCGATGGTGAATGGCGGAACATCACTGCGGTTGAGCACATCCAGCCCGTCGGCTATCACCTCGATGTCTCCGGTGGGAAGGCTGGGATTTTTTGAGCTTCTCTCGCGTACGGTACCTGTTACCTGCACCACAAATTCGCGGCCGAGTCTGTTGGCCTTGTCGGCCAGTACGGCATCTATGTCCTGACCGAATACCACCTGGGTTATTCCATAACGGTCGCGGACATCGACAAACGTCATGCCGCCCATCTTGCGGATTCTCTGAACCCATCCGGCGAGCTTGACCTCTTTGCCGGCATCGGCAAGTCTCAACTCGCCGCAAGTATTGTCTCTATACATTGCAAACTATAGAAAATAAATTTCTTCTGGCCGGTCGTCCCTCATTTCCGATGCATGAAGCGCATACGCCGGGGTGCGACGAATGACCAAGGTACTTTAAACGTGCAAATTTAGCAAAAAAAACCGATATGACGAAATCTTTTCGCATTTTCGCCTTTGAATTCTCCCGGCCTTTTCATGCTGAGCGTGAAATTCTTTTTTTCAGTTCGGTCAGCTCGGGGAAATGGAAGATGAAAGATATGCCGGCGTAGAGGGCTCCTCCTGCAGTTGTCACGCAGAGCAGCAGCAGGGCCGGATGCAGGGGGAGAAACAGAGTGGCGAATGCGGCGCTGCCGGCCAGCAACGCTGCTGCTGCGTAGGGCGCGAGATCGCGGAGCATAAGGGCCGTCCTGTAGCCTGTGGCCCGGCTCACAATCGCCATCGCCGCCACCCAGGTCAATGCCGAGGCCCCGAGCTGTCCCCACACCAGCAACGGCACGCTGTGGTACCAGACCGTGCACAGAACCGCCGCAACAATAAGCCCGTCTTTCACCAGTTCGATGATGAAAAGCCGTCTGGCGTAGCCGAGCGCAAGTATGTAGTTGTTGTAGAGCGATGTCAGGACAAGAAAGATACCCCTTATCGTAAGGATTTGAAACAAAGGTATGGCCGAGTCCCATTTGTGGCCGAACAGCATGTGGAAAAGCGGTGCTCCCGCTACAGCCACTCCGATCATCACGGGGAAAACTACAAAAGCCGCGAAGCGATGGATCTTACCCATGTAATCATGGAATTCGTCACCGTTGTCCTGCACTTTTGCCAGAACAGGCACGAAGGAGGCTGTGAACACCTGAGAGATCGATGCGCTCCCCATCTTGCTCCATTTGTCGGCCTGGGTATAGACTCCGAGCGAGGTGAGATTGTAGAATGCTCCGATCACGAAGGAATAGATGTACAGAAAAAAAGTATTTAGAGCCGATGAAGAGAATACAGAAAATCCCACACGCCATATCCGTCTGACAGTGTCGGTGCTGAAGCACAGGCCAGGACGCCATTTTCCCGTGAGCCATAGCCATCCCGACTTTATGGCGGAGAGTGCCACCGACTGCCATACCAGCGCCCAGGCTCCATATCCGGAAAAAGCCAGCCATACGCCGAGTATGCCTGAGAAGGTCAGTCCTACCATGTTTGCAACCGCAATCTGCTTTACATCCATGCGCTTCATCAGGCGTGTGGTCTGGACGAGTCCGAGCCCGTTGAGGATAAAGGTCAGAAACATTACCCTTGAAAGAGGAATCAGCCGCCGGTCGTTCTGAAAAATCTCGGCTATGAGCGGAGCACAGAAGAATAGTGCGGCATAGACGGTGACTGATACCGCGAGGTTAAACCAGAATACAGTCGAGTAATCGCGTTCAGACACCTCCTTGCTGCGTAGTAAGGATGACCCGAAGCCACTGTCGACAAAGAGAATTCCGAACGCCTGGAACACGAGCAATGCGCCGACAAGTCCGAAGTCCTCCTTGGAGAGCAGATTGGCGAGCACCACTCCGACCACGGCGTAGAGCAACTGCGATGAGAAGCGGTCTATAGTGTTCCATTTCAGCGTCTTGGCTGTCCTGTTCTTTAATTCTCGGTTCATTGCCGGACAATTTGTTATGCAGCTGATCGGGGAAAGGGTGGAGATTACTCTGCGAGAGCCTGATTTTTAAGCCATTGTCCGGCTATTTCATCGAGTAGGGATAATAATTCATCGTATTTCTCGATGCGCAGAAGCCGGATTCTGGTCTGGCGGAAATCGTGAAGACCTTTGAAGAGGGGGGATGCGGCGAGGTGCCGGCGGATATGGAGTATGCCGCGGTATTCATCGATACGCTCCACACTCTCGGAGATCTGACGCTTCAGCAGTGCGAGTTTCTCTTCGGCCGGAATCGGAGTTGCCGTGCCGGTGTCGAGGAGTTCCCTCACTTCGCGGAAAATCCATGGAGCACCGAACGATGCGCGGCCGATCATCACGCCGTCCACTCTGTAGCGGTCGAATGCGTCGCGGGCTTTTTCAGCGTTGGTGATGTCACCGTTGCCGATTACCGGTATTTCCATGCGCGGGTCCTCTTTCAGCGCGCCTATCAGACTCCAGTCGGCCTCTCCGGTGTACATCTGGGAGCGGGTACGGCCGTGGACAGTCAGTGCCTTGATGCCGCAGTCCTGAAGGCGGGGTCCGAGGTCACATATTATCTTGTTCTCGCAGTCCCATCCGAGTCTTGTCTTGACAGTGACGGGAAGTGATACGGCCTTCACCACCTCTGCGGTGATCCGGAGCATCTTGGGAATGTCCCGGAGCATTCCGGCGCCGGCCCCTTTGGATGCCACTTTCTTCACCGGACAGCCGAAATTGATATCGATAAGGTCCGGCCCTGCCTGCTCTACAATTTTCGCGGCTTCGACCATCGCGTCCTGTTCGCGGCCATATATCTGTATCGCCACCGGTCGCTCGCGCTGGTCTATGTGCAGTTTGCGCACGGTGGATTTCACATCGCGCACTAGAGCTTCGGCCGACACGAATTCCGTGTAGACCATGGCGGCTCCCATTTCTCGGCAGATCAGCCGGAAACTGGCGTCGGTCACATCCTCCATCGGTGCGAGCATCACGGGGCGTTCTCCTAATTCTATGTTGTCAATCTTCATTATGTGGTGATGATTGGGACTGTCAGGTAAGAGTCAGTCGTGAGAGTTCTTTTGAAGCTATGAGGGCTGCCATGTCGCGGAGATCGTCGGGGGTCACGGCACGTATCTGCTCCGCAGTGTGCGCTATGTCGTGGACTTCTCCGAAATACAGCAGACTTTTGGCCAGGGCCATGGCGCAGTTCTCGCGATGGTCGCCGCTTACTGTGAGCTGGCCGCAATATTGGTCGCGTGCGGCGGCAAAGGCTCTCGGAGAGAGACGGTCGGATGCGAGTCGCGAGATTTCATCGGAGATGATGCGTGAGCATTTTTCCACCTTGTCGGGCTGCGAACCGAAGTATATCAGCATTGAGCCGCAGTCGCTCATCAGCGTCAGAGCGCTGTCGACTGTATATACAAGTCCCCGTTTCTCGCGGAGTTCGCGGTTGAGCCGGGAGTTCATACATGGGCCTCCGAGAATGTTGTTGAGGAGAAAGAGAGCATGCCGGCGGGGATCGTTACGTGCGAAAAGCCGCGTGCCGATGATCGTGTTCGCCTGCTGGTGTCCGCGGTCGCGGGTTTCGCGGAAGGCAGCCAGCTCGGCAGGAGTCACCCGGCAGCTTTCATTTTCGGAGAAGGATAGATCGCCGAAGTGACGTTCGAGAAGGCGGAGGTTGCGCCGCTCATTGCCAGGGTCCACGCAGTACAGCACTATGTTGGCGGGTGTATAGCGGGAGTCGATGAAAGCGCGTCCGTCGCCGCCGGTGAGGGCCTTCACGCTTTTTTCGCTTCCCAGTATGTTGTGCGAGAGTGCACTTCCGGCATAAAGCAGTTCATCGAATTCATCGTAGACAGCGTCTGCCGGGGAGTCGGCGTAGGAGTGGATTTCCTCGATGATCACATCTCGTTCGCGTTCTATTTCTGCGGTAGGGAAGGTGGCGTTTTTTATAAGGTCGGCTATCAGTTCGATGGCTCTGGGGGCATATCCCGCAGGAGCGTTGGTGTAGATGAGCGTCTCTTCTTTGGTTGTGTACGCGTTGAGTTCGCCGCCGATGCTTTCCATTCTGTTGGAGATGTGCCAGGAGGAGCGGTGGCGTGTCCCCTTGAATAAGGTGTGTTCCACAAAATGTGCCAGTCCGTCGCGTCCTTCGCCGTCATCACGGCTGCCGGCGGCGACGGCTGCGCCGATGTACGACACCGGGCTGTCCGAACGCCGGACCACGGCGCGGACACCGTTGGAAAACGTGGTGATTGTCATAACTGCAATAAGAAAAGGGCCGAGGCTCTAAAGCCGCGGCCCCTTTTCATAAAATAAATTAAGTGTTTTATTATTTTATGGATGGTTTCTTATCAACGGGTGTCTTTGTCTTATTTGCCAAGACGTCCCTGCTCACGGCCTATGTAGGCGTCGATGCTGCCGTTGCCGGGCGTGAAGTCGGGATAATCCTTCTTTATGGTCTGGTAGCATTCGAGCGCGAGGTCGTACTTCTTCTGCGCGTCGTAGACGTTGGCTTCCTTGAGGAGGACGCGCGGAACGATCTGCCCGTTGCCTTTGGCTTTCTTCACGGCCTTCTTATAGGAATCGATCGCCTGGTCGTACTGCTTGAGGTTGACCTGACAGTCTCCTTTCAAGACAAGCGCGTTGGCTGCGAGGATCGGTTCTGAAGTGCTGAATTTGTCAAGATAATTCAGAGCCTCCTTGTATTTTCCGAGAGTGTAGTAGTGTTCGGCGGCGTTGAGGGCGGCAAGCTGTCCGGCGTCGTTGCCGCCGAATTTGTCTGCGACTTTTGCATACTCCGCGGCGGCTGTGGAATCGTTGCCCTGAGCGAGGATCTCTACCTGGTTGTAGGCCTCGAACGAACGGTTCAGGCGCGGGTTGCGGTAGATGTACAGGTAGCTGACGATGAATGCGGCAATTACAAGAATGCCGCCGATTGTCCAGTATATCACCTTCTTGTTGTTGGCGATTTTTTCGGTCGCGCTGCTGAGGTTGTCGTTGATTTTTTCAATAGCGTTAGCCTCTTCGGCTTCATGATTATTTGCCATTTCTCTGTTTTCGGTTTTGTTCGGTTATTAAGCTCCTTTTCGCCAGAATCTCGCCAAGAGCGGAAGGCGCTGCGGATTCAACACGCAAAGTTAATAAAAATAATCGGATTCGTTGCAAATTTAAAGAATATTTTCATCAATGCTTTCAATCTTTTCCTTTCACACTTTTTTATGCGGCATGATTCTCTTGAGGAGGAACCTGATGAAGAAGCGGATGTCCGTGTTGAGGCTTCGTATGGGTGTGAGGATAGGTCTGAAGCGTTTTTTTCCCTTCGGGTCGCAGAATATGCTTATACTCGAGGGATGGCATTCGACCTCGACTGTCTCTGGCATTTCCGCCACATCGCCGTCGATGTGGACCGTGCCGGGGAGCTTGCGGATGGTGGCTCTCGGGGTGCGGATTGTCTGGATTATGATGTTGCTGTTGATTCGTCCCGTGAAAAGTTCCACTCCCACCATGACGCGGGTAAAAGGATCGCCGGAGTGTATCACCGTGATGTCGAGCACTCCGTCGTGGATCGAGGCCGTGGGGGCGATGAATGCGTTGTTGCCATACTGCGACGCATTGCATACCGCCACAAGAAAGGCTTTCACCCGGAATGTGGCTTCCGGAGTGGAGATCTCGTATTCCTCCGACCTGTACTTAAGGTAAACCTTGAATACGCTCTGCAGGTAGGTGATAAGTCCGCGTCGGCTTGCCGATGAGAACTGGCGGCTCACTTCGGCGTCGAACCCCATGCCGAACGTGCAGAAGAAGGGGCGTCCGTTGGCTGTGCCGTAGTCGCATCTCTTGGGATAATCGGCCGCGATCACATCGATTGCCTTGTCAATGTCGATTGAAAGAATTACGTGGCGGGCAAGACCGTTGCCCGACCCGAGGGGGATGATGCCGAGCGCTGTGCGGCTTCCGGCTATGCCGGAGGCAACCTCGTTGACCGTGCCGTCGCCCCCGGCGGCCACCACCGCGTAGTATCCCTTTTCGGCGGCCTCTCGCGCCAGCTCAAGCGCATGCCCCGCCCGTTCGGTGGCTTTGGTCTGAACTTCATATCCAGCGGCTTCCAGCCGACGGTGCGCCGTCGCGATTATCTCCCGCTTCGGAAGTATCCCCGAAATGGGATTCACTATCAAAAGTAACTTTTTGCTCATGTTTAGTGTATAAAAACGCGATTTAAAGGCTTCTATGGTGATGTTTTATAACATAATAGACTGTATAAATGCCAATTTTCTACAAAAATAACTAAAAATATCGAAAATTATGTTTTATAACATCACATTTTTTTTGGAATCGCTTTTCAGATGAAGTAATTTTGCGGTGTAAAAAATGAGAAATGAGAAAAGCCTTATAGGTACAACATAGAACCTTAATACCGATTTATCTTAGGTCTAATGCCTGAAAAACGGAAGTGATAAAATATTAACTGAAACAACAGGGTAATTGATTATTATTTTGACCTTAATCTGAAATTGGAAAAAGATACCGGCGGGAGTCGTCAATCTTTCTCACGAGCTTTCAACGTTCTGTTGGGGGCTCGTTAGTTTTTCAGAATAATCTTCCGGATAATACAAGAACAACAATGGCGGAAGCAATGTTTGCTTCCGCCATTGAATTGTCGTTATGTCCGGTCAGGCCGGAATTAATTATTTCTTCTTGGCGGGTGCGAATCCGCGGAGTCGGAGAAGTGCGCCGGTATCGGGGGTGTGGCCGCGGAAACGCTTGAAGAGTACCATGGCGTCCTCGGTGTCGCCCGCCTGGAGAATGTTCTTCTTGAAGGAAGCCGCTGTCTTGGGGTCGAAGATTCCTTTCTCCTCGAATAGTTCCCATGCGTCGGCTTCGAGGACCTGTGCCCAGGTATAGGTGTAGTATCCGGAAGCATAGCCGTCATCGCCGAAGATGTGCTTGAAGTAGGGAGAGCGGTAGCGGAATGTGATTTCCTCAGGCATACCGATCTTTTCGGCTACCTCGGCCTCGAAGGCCGCGGGGTCGGCCACTTCCGTCTGCTGTCCGTACATCATGTCGAGAATGGCGGCTCCTACAGCCTCGGTGGTGACGAAGCCTTCGTTGAATGTTCCGCTTGCGGTGAGTTTCTCGATTACGTCATCCGGAATAGCTTCTCCGGTCTTGTAGTGGCGCGCATATTTCTTAAGCACTTCGGGAGCGAATCCCCAGTGTTCGTATAGCTGTGAGCAGAGTTCCACGTAGTCGCGGTCGACGTTGGTGCCGGCCAGCGACTTGTAGGGCGCTGTGGTGAGCATTCCCTGGAGAGCGTGGCCGAACTCGTGGAAGAGAGTCTCCACCTCGTCGAGCGTGAGAAGCGAGGGAGTCTCGGCTGTGGGTGCCGTGAAGTTGCCGACATTGTATACGATGGGACGTTTGTAGGAGCCGTCGCCGTAGAGACCGGCGCCCTGCATCTGTTCCATCCATGCTCCCTGGCGTTTGGTGGCGCGGGGGAAATAGTCGCACATCCAGACGGCTACATGTTCGCCGGTCTTGGCGTCGACCACATCGTAGACCATCACATCCTCATGATATTTGGGAGCGTCGGGCATCGGGACCATCTTTACCCCGAAGAGTTTCTCCGTGGTGTCGAAGAGTCCTTTCTTCACGGCTTCGAGTTCGAAGTAGGGACGGAGGGCTGCCTCGTCGAGGTCGAATTTCTCCTTCTTTACCTTGTCAGCGTAATAGTAGTAGTCGTAGGGGGCGATTTTGAAACCGCCTCCATGGGCGTCTACGTATTTCTGCATGTCCGCCACTTCCTCTGCGGAGCGGGCTACAGCCGGTTCGAACACCTGCATCAACAGTTCGGAAGCGGCCTCCGGGGTCTTGGCCATCACGCGGGAGGTCATCATCCTGGCAAAGTTGTCAAAGCCCATAAGTCTGGCCTTTTCATTGCGCAGCCTGACTATCTCGGAGATGACCGGGAGGTTGGAATTGTCGCCGTACGATGCGAGGCTGGTGTATCCCTCGTAGACTGCCTTGCGGAGGCCGCGGTTGTCGGCATACTGCAGCACGGGCAGACGGCTCGGTGCATGGAGCGTGAAGACCCAGAGACCGTCAAGGTTGCGGGCCTTAGCCTCCTGGGCGGCCATCGCCACTGATGACTCCGGCAGTCCGGCGAGATCCTGCTCGTCGTATACTACAACTGCAAACTGGTTTGTGGCGCTGAGAAGATTTTTGTTGAACTTGATGAAAAGTTTCGATATCTGGTCATTGATCTTGACGAGTTGCTCCTTTTTGTCGGCGGGAAGAGCCGCGCCCTGCTCGGCGAACTCGCGGTAATATTTCTCCACGAGGCGCTTCTGCACCGGTGTGAGTTTCAGCTTGTCGCGGGAGTCATAGACCTGACGGATGCGGTCAAAGAGAGCCTGATTGAGGTTTACTTTGTTGTTGGCCTCGTTCAGCAGGGGGATTGCCTGTTCCGACATCTCGGCGAACTCGGGAGTGCCGAGAGCCTCCATATAATGGTAGAAAACAGCCGCCACGCGTTCCAGAATCGGAGAGAGATTCTCGAGCGGAAGGATGGTGTTGTCGAAATCGGGAGTGGCGCGGTTCATGACAATCGCGTTGATTGCGCGGTCCTGCTCCTCGATGCCGGCCTTGATGGCGGGGATGAAATCGGCTGTGGTGATTTTGTCGAAAGGGGCGATTTCATACTTTGTGTCGTACGGCTGAAGGAATGGATTCTGTCGTTCGGCAGCCATGGCGGTCGTGGTGTTGACGGCGAGGAGCAGAGCTCCTCCGGCCAGAATGGATGATAATCTCATTATTTGAAAGATTAGAAATAGATTTAAGATTTGGAGACAAAAATACAAAAAAATATCCCGGCGCCAAAATTATGATATATATTTTCTTTAAATATAATTCATTCTCGTTTTGTCAGAACCATTGAGGATAAAGGCAACGGCTCCCGGAGCCGGAGGGCTCGGGAGCCGGTTTAGGAACGCGCCTGACGCGTTGTGGAGTCGGGTCGGGATTATTTGCCGAGGTCGGCGGCCGGTTTGAACTTCACTACCTTGCGGGCCGGGATCTCGATTTTCTCTTTTGTGCGCGGGTTGATGCCGGTACGGGCCTCTTTCTCCATTACGGAAAATGTGCCGAATCCGATGAGCTGTACCTTATCGTCGTTGGAGAGCGCCTGGGCGATTGATTCGAGAACTGCGTCAAGAGCTGCCTTGGCGTCAACTTTGTTGAGTTTTGCCTTGGCGGCGATTTCGTTAACTAAATCTGTCTTGTTCATATAGGTGAATTTTAGTGAAGTCGGCTCCGCTTGGGTGACATTGTCAATGCCGGGTCATGGGTCGTCTTCGGGTTAGAGTATGGTTTTTCATTTAAGTGCCTTTCCACAAAAAATGTCAACGCTGTGGCTTGGGATAGATGTCCGTCGGGCTTCTGAAAGCACTTGAATTATTGTCCCGGACATTTACGCCCACAAATATAGCACATTATGGACTATCCACAAACAAATTCGGTAAAAAAAGCTTTTATTTTGCGGAATTTTTCCGAAATTTCTGTAATTTTATGGACTTTCCGACGCAAAATCACGGTAAATCAGCATAAAACCGGTATCTGTGGTTAAATCTATGCCTACAACATGAACATTTGTATGGCACCGGTAGTTCTGACTCCGTGTAATTTTCAAAGATGACAATATTAATTTTTGAAAAAACTCCGTTTTGTAATTATACCCATTTAGTTTTCCCGTGACGAAGTCGCGGGATAGAAAAAGATTAGATAATGGCATCATTCAGCTCAAGAATAGACATACCGCCCGTAACCAAGAATCTGCTTGTCATCAATATCATGTTATGGCTGGTGGAGTTCATATTTCCAGGTTTTGCCGAGCGGACCCTTCTTCCCCGCCTCGGGCTGCATTATATAGGCAGCGATCTGTTCAATCCAGCTCAGCTGTTCACATACATGTTCCTGCACGATCCTTCAGGGATCACGCATATATTCTTCAATATGTTTTCGCTCTGGATGTTCGGGCGGATTCTGGAGCGAGTATGGGGCGGCAAGAGGTATTTGCTTTTCTACCTGGTGTGCGGCGTGGGTGCCGCATTTGCACAGGAGGCTGTGTGGGCAATGACGTGGCGCCATGAGTATATCCAGGGCATAGCCGCGCTCAACGGGCTGACCTACGACCACATGCAGCAGATTGTAGACCAGGCCACGGCAGCCGGTGATTCCGGATTTCTGGCAGGTATGGCCGACATGAAGAGCCGCATGATGACCGTCGGCGCTTCCGGCGCTATATTCGGTCTGCTGCTCGGCTTTGCTTTCGTGTTCCCCAACATGCCTCTATATCTTTTCTTTATACCGGTTCCCATCAAGGCCAAATATATGGTGATCGGATACGCTGTTCTCGAATTTTTCTTCGGGGTGCAGGGTGGCGGCACAATCGCGCATTTCGCCCACCTCGGAGGAATGCTGTTCGGGCTGGCCATGATGCTCTACTGGAAGAAGAAAGGCACCTTGCACGGCAATGGCTACTATTGATACTATCGGCAGACGCGTAATGGAATGGTGCGGGGGCTCAAGAGTCCTCGCCACACTGCTTTCTGCCAATGTTCTGCTCAGCCTTATGCTGATGGCTGCCTGTGCGCTGTCAGGCATCACGGGAGTGCCACCCGGTAGAATCGTGGAGCTTTTCACACTTTCTTCCGACATCAGCATTTTCATTACCCATCCCTGGACTTTGGTCACATACATGGTAGTGCAGCTATCGTTTCTTCATTTGCTTTTCAACATGCTGTGGCTCTATTGGTTCGGGAAGTTTTTCCTTGACGGGTGGCACGGGCGCAGGCTGCTGTGGGCATACATAGGCGGAGGACTCTCCGGAGGCGTTCTTTATCTGGCATCATGTAATTTCGGTGGAAATCCGGCAGGAATGCTTGCTGGCAGCAGCGGGGCGATTCTGGCGCTGATGACGGCTGTGGCTGTCAGGATGCCGGACTATCCGGTGAATTTTCTCCTTGTAGGAGAGGTGCGGATGAAGTGGCTCGCACCGATAGCGATTCTGCTGACAGTGCTCGGTGCAAGCGGCGGTGCCTTGATGGCGCATGTGGGAGGTGTTCTCTTTGGAGCTGCCTTCGCTTTGATAAGCCGTCGTCAATCTGCTGAACCTTTCTCCGGTTACGGTCGCGAGGACTATCCTCCAAAGACCCGGAAAATCTTTAACCCTCCTAAGGACGGCCCCGGGAATGTCGCCGATATACTGATGGAGCGCAGAAAGATGCACGAGCGGCTTGACGAGCTTCTCGACAAGGTCAGAATCTCAGGTTATGCCTCTCTCTCTGCAAAAGAACGAAAAGAACTCGACGACATATCGACGAGGCTAAAATAGAAATCGCAATGTTTTTACTTGTTGTAAAGCCGATAGTCAGGACGATACTCAGGATTGTCTCTATTGTCATTTTCATATTGACGGTCTTTGCGGCATACGGAGGCCGTTTCACACCGGACTTTTTCACTCTGCCCTCCATTCTATGTCTGGCCGCACCATATCTTGCCGTAACCACGCTGGTTATCTCCATTCTGTGGTTTATAGGATGTAAATGGATCACAGGCGGCCTCGGAATCCTTTCCCTGATAGCTTCCTGGTCAGCACTCGCCTCGATCACTCCGCTCAATTTCTCAAAACCGGCGAAAAATCCGGCCAACACATTTTCGCTGCTTACTTATAATATCGTACATGGTGTCGACCAGCAGCAGGAAGATGCGCAGACTGGTAACCGTTCTTTCGAATATGTCCTTCATTCCGGAGCCGACATAGTATGTCTGCAGGAGGTAAGGGATTGGGATGACCCGGAGGAGATTCCTAATTTCACGCGTGAGTTGCGCGATTCTCTACGCACGGTCTATCCATATTGGGCCGGAGCGAAAGGCCCGAGCGACACTAAGGTGCTGTCGAAATTCCCGGTCATGGAAATCCGTGCCAGCTCGCTGATCGACAATCGGTTCGATCCTTATTGCTATACATTCTACAGAATAGATGTCAAAGGAAGGCCGCTCATTCTTGTCAATATCCATTTCACGTCATACGATCTTACCGACGATGAGCGCCGTGTGGTGACTGATGTGAAGAACGTGGATAGCGCCAAGGAGAGCATGCGCGAGATGAAGGGCGCTATAGGGTCGAAAATGAGCGAGGGGTTCCGCAAGCGTAAGGTCGACGCGGAGAATCTGTGCACGGCTTTGCGAAAAATTGATGGCCCCCTGATAGTATGCGGCGACTTTAACGATGTCCCCGAAAGTTACTCCTACCGTCTGCTGCGCGGGGAAGGACTTGAGGACGCGTATGCGCAGACCGGCTTCGGCCCGATGATCACCTACAACAAGCATTTGTTCTGGTTCCATATCGACCAGATTCTGTATCGGGGCGCAATCCGCCCTCTTTCGGTGAAAAAGGGCTCGCTTAAAAGCAGCGACCATTACCCCCTCATGGCCGAATTCGAATTCCGCCAATAGCACCGCCCCGCATCCGGCCCGGGGTATCGGTGCTTTGCGGTATGCATGGAGGGGTTGAGGGCCGGTAGTGTGGTTTTTTAGGGAGGCGGTGTGGGAAATTCGCGAAAATTCCGTAATTTTGTAAAAAATCCAAGAAAAGAAACAGAATGACTATAGAGAATGTTATATCCCGTGCCGTCAGTCGTGCCGTCAAGGAACTTTACGGTGCGGAGGCCGACCCGGCGTCGGTCAATCCCGCTCCGACAAAGAAAGAGTTTGAGGGGGACATGACGGTTGTGGTGTTCCCTTATCTTAAAATATCGCGCAGGAAGCCGGAAGATACGGCGCGCGGGATAGGAGAGTGGCTCGTTGCGAATGAGCCGGCTGTGAAAAGTTTCAATGTGGTGAAGGGATTCCTGAATCTTACCGTCAATCCCGCATGGTGGCTCGGTATGCTTCATGACATTGCCGCCGACCCGGAGTTCGGCATGCGCCATGTCACGGAAGATTCCGATCTGGTGATGGTGGAGTATTCCTCGCCCAACACCAACAAGCCCCTGCATCTCGGTCATGTCCGCAACAATCTGCTCGGCTATTCGTTGTCGCAGATACTGAAGGCCAACGGCAATAAGGTTGTGAAGACCAACATTGTCAACGACCGCGGCATACACATCTGCAAGTCGATGCTGGCATGGAAGAAATGGGGCGAAGGAGCCACTCCCGACAGCACCGGCAAGAAGGGAGACCATCTTATCGGAGACTTCTATGTGGCTTTCGACAAGCATTTCAAGGAGGAAGTGAAAGAAATCATGGCCCGGGAGAACATTTCCGAGGAAGAAGCCAAGGAGAAGAGTCCGCTCATGGAGGAGGCCCGCGGTATGCTCCGTGGATGGGAGCAGGGGGATCCCGAGGTGCGCGCTCTCTGGAAGATGATGAACGACTGGGTCTATGCCGGCTTCGACGAGACCTACCGCCGTCTTGGTGTGGACTTCGACAAGATATATTATGAATCGGACACATATCTCGAAGGCAAGGAACTCGTGCTCAAGGGGCTCGAGGAGGGGAAGATGTACCGCAGGGAGGATGGTTCCGTATGGGCCGACCTCACTGCCGAAGGTCTCGACCATAAACTTCTCCTTCGTGCCGACGGAACGTCAGTCTATATGACCCAGGACATCGGCACTGCGAAACTCCGCTACCGCGACTATCCGATCGACCGCATGATATATGTGGTGGGCAACGAGCAGAACTATCATTTCCAGGTGCTGTCGCTGCTTCTCGACCGTCTCGGATTCAAATGGGGTAAGGATCTTACTCATTTCTCTTACGGTATGGTGGAGCTTCCAGAAGGAAAGATGAAATCGCGCGAAGGAACGGTGGTTGATGCCGACGACCTGATCGACACGATGGTTGCTTCCGCCCGCGAGACTTCGGCGGACAGGTTCAGGGACATGGACGAGAAAGAGGCCTCCGAGGTGGCCCGCATGGTGGGTCTGGGCGCCCTCAAGTACTTTCTGCTCAAGGTGGACCCGCGGAAGAACATGCTGTTCAATCCGAAGGAGTCAATCGATTTCAACGGCAATACCGGTCCCTTCATCCAGTATACCTACGCTCGGATCCGCTCGGTAATCCGGAAGGCGGAAGGATTCGACCCTCTGGCGCGGATCGAAGGTGAGCCCAACGAGAAAGAGTCAACGCTTATCCGCAAAGTGGCCAATTTCCGGAATGTTGTCCGCGAGGCAGGCGACAACTGTTCGCCGGCGATCGTGGCCAACTATGCCTACGACCTTGCAAAGGAATACAACCAGTTCTACCATGACTATTCCATCCTCCGCGAGGAGAACGCCGACGTGCGTAACCGGCGCCTGCTTATCTCCTGTGTGGTGGCGCGTACTCTCAAGGCTGCCATGAATCTCCTCGGCATAGAGATGCCCGAGCGGATGTAAGCGTCTTCTTGATTCGATAGAATTGGCAAGGTTTTTGTTATACTTAAAAAACAATCATAAACCAGAATATATGGATTACATGAATCAATCCCCCACGCCTCCTCCCTTCTATGGAGGCCAGGAGGTGGCTCGTCAGACCAATGCCGTGATGAAGCGCGTATACGTGCGCATGTTCATCGGTCTCCTTGTTTCGGCGTTTTGCGCACTCGGCATAGCAAGTTCGCCCTCATTGCTGCAGATGTTCTACGGCAACGCCTTCATGATGTGGGTTCCGTTCATCGCGATGCTTGTGATGGCATGGGTGCTCCCGAGCAAAGCCACTAAGATGTCGACCGGGGCCGTGCTCGCATGTTTTGTAGTGTTCTCCGCCCTGATGGGAATCACACTTGCCCCGATTTTCCTCGTATACCGAATGGGTACGATTGTCTATACATTCTTCATCACGGCCGGTACGTTCGGCGCGATGTCGGTCTATGGATATTTCACCAAGACTGATCTTACGAAGATAGGCAGCTTCCTGTTCATGGCCCTTATCGGCCTTATTATCGCGAGCGTAGTCAATATTTTCCTTGCCAATTCCACATTCGAGTGGATAATCTCGATTGTCGGAGTGCTGATCTTCACCGGTCTCACCGCCTGGGACACCCAGCAGGTAAAGGCTCTCGCACGCGCCAATCTCGACCCCGCCATGGCCGACAAACTGGCTACGATCGGAGCGCTCAACCTCTATCTCGACTTCATCAACCTCTTCCTCTATATCCTTCGCATCTTCGGCGGCAGCGACCGCAGCTGACCGCATGATTATCAGGATAAATACTGAGGATAATTAGATACACAAGTATGGATATTAACGGGAAGGTTTTAGAAAAAGTCCGTGAATACATCTCTGCCGACGAGAGTTACGACGACGATGCGCAGATCACCATCGACCCGGAGTCGCTTGAAGTGGGACTTGTGGACGGCGAAGAGGCCGACGGCCTTGCCGACAGCATCGACTGTTATCCGGCCATGGACTTTGTGGAGATGACCGCCGACGGAAAGTGGGTTCCCGATACGGAAGCGATAGCGTCCGTCGCGGCAGAGTATGCCGGCTGACGGTAGTGTGAATAACTGAATTCCGACTGCAGTCAGCTTGCTGATAAAAAGAAATATATTGAAATAAGAAGGCCCCGGAGCAATCGCTTCGGGGCCTTCTTGTGTCTTGGGTATCGGTTTTTTTCAATCGTTATCGTCGTGGCGGCGGTGGCTGAATGTGCGTGGTCCGCGGTCACCGTCGTTGCGTGGTCCGCGGTCACCGTCGCGGCGCGGACGGCGGTCACCTTCACGGCGAGGTCCGCGGTCTCCATCGCGGCGCGGACGCGCCTCGCGCTCGACATAGCCTTCTGGTTTCGGCATCAGCGCTCGCATCGACAGACGGTATTTGCCGGTTTTCTTGTCGATTTCGATAAGCTTCACTTTCACCTTGTCACCCTCTTTGAGTTTGCTGGCAGCCATGTCGTCGAGACGTTCCCAGGCAATCTCGCTGATGTGGAGAAGGCCGTCACGTCCGGGCATGAACTCGACAAACGCGCCGAAGTCGAGAATCGAACGGACTGAGCCTTCGTAGATCTCTCCCTCCTCGGGCTGAGCCACGATAGCTTTGATTTTGGCCAGAGCCGCATCGATGCTTGCCTTGTCGCTGGAAGCGATTTCAACGCGACCGATTCCGAGTTTCTCGTCCTCGTCGATTGAGATGGTGGTGCTCGTCTCTTCCTGGATTCCCTGGATCACCTTGCCCTGCGGTCCGATCACGGCGCCGATCATCTCCTTGGGTATCTCGATGGTGATTATACGCGGCACGTGAGGCTTGTAGTCCTCGCGCGGAGCAGGGATTGTCTCGTTGATGATATTGAGGATATGGAGACGGCCTTCGCGGGCCTGGTCGAGAGCCTTGGCAAGAATCTCATAGCTGAGCCCGTCGCACTTGATGTCCATCTGGGTGGCCGTGATACCTTCTGTGGTGCCGGTCACCTTGAAGTCCATGTCGCCGAGATGATCCTCGTCGCCGAGAATGTCGGAGAGAATGGCATATTTCACGTTGTCGGTGTCGGAGATAAGCCCCATGGCCACGCCGGCTACGGGACGCTTCATCCTGACGCCGGCGTCAAGCAGCGAGAGAGTTCCGCCGCAGACGGTTGCCATCGACGAGGAACCGTTGCTCTCGAGGATGTCGGAAACGATGCGGCAGGTGTAGGGGAAATCATCGGGGAACATGCGCTTGAGGGCGCGGTGGGCGAGATTTCCGTGACCGATCTCCCGGCGTCCAACGCCGCGCTGCGGCCTTGCCTCGCCGGTGGAGAAGGGAGGGAAGTTGTAGTGCAGCAGGAAGCGCTCCTTGCTCTGGTTGAGAACGTCGTCAATGATCTTCTCATCGAGGGTGGTTCCGAGAGTGGTGGTGACGAGAGCCTGGGTCTCTCCGCGGGTGAATACCGCCGCTCCGTGAGGACCGGGGAGGTAGTCCACCTCGCACCAGATGGGACGGATCTCCGTGGTCTTGCGGCCGTCCAGACGTATTCCCTCGTCGAGAACACAACGGCGCATGGCTTCCTTCTCCACGTCGTGGTAGTAGCGCTTCACCATGGCGACGCGCTGGTCGGCACTGTATTTCTCCAGCTGCTCCTCGGTCATCTCGGGGAGTCCGGCTATGTACTCTTCGCAGATGGCGTTGAACTGCTCGTTGCGCCAGTGCTTGTCGGCGGCTCCGGTGCGGGCGATGGCGTAAGCCTTGTCGTAACATTTGGCCTTGACGTCGGCACGGAGTTCGTCATCGTTGATTTCGTGGCAATACTCGCGCTTGGTCTCCTTGCCAGCTTCTTTCATCAGTTCGAGCTGCGCCGTGCAATGCTTCTTGATTTCCTCGTGCGCGACTTTGAGAGCCTCGAGAAGTTCAGCTTCCGAAACTTCGTTCATCTCTCCCTCTACCATCATTATATTGTCGTAGGTGGCGCCTACCATAAGTTCGATGTCGGCGTTCTCGATCTGCTCGAATGTCGGGTTGATTACCCACTGGCCGTCGACGCGGGCCACGCGGACCTCCGAGATAGGACCGTTGAAAGGCACGTCGCTGCACATCAGGGCCGCCGAGGCGGCGATGCCGGCGAGTGCGTCGGGTGCGTTGTTTTCATCGGCCGAATATAAAGTGACATTGACAAATGTCTCGGCATGATAGTTGTCGGGGAAGAGAGGACGGAGAACACGGTCCACAAGACGCGAGGTCAGGATCTCATAGTCGTTCGCACGGCCTTCACGCTTCAGAAAACCGCCCGGATACCGGCCGATCGACGCGTATTTCTCTTTGTATTCTACTGTGAGGGGCATGAAGTCTACTCCCTCGCCGGCCTCTCGCGCCGAACATACGGTGGCCAGCAACATCGTGTTGCCCATGCGCAGCTCTACCGCTCCATCAGCCTGCTTGGCAAGTTTGCCGGTCTCGATGGTTATCTCGCGACCGTCGGGCAGCTTGATGGCTTTTTTGATTGGATTCATAAAATTCGTTATTGTTTTTCTTCGCAAAAAAGCGGGGCGCCTGCATGATGCTGACGCCGTTATTTCAAAATTTCCACAAATATAATAAATTATTTTCATTTCAGGACTCTTTTCATTCATTAATATCGGAAAGAATATTAGAAAGTTAATTTAAGTGGCCGAGTGGGTGCGAAATTCAGATAAAAGTGCTAATTTTACGATTTGAAACAAGTATTGAAACAAGTATCGGAATGAAGATAAGAGATTTTGCATTGATGGCCGCGCTTGCGGCGGTGGTTTCGTCGTGTGGCGATCCGGAATTTAAGGTGTCGGGTGAGATATATGGAGGCGAGGGGAAGACCCTTGTCCTTGAAAAATCTGACTTTTACGGCCGCTGGATTCCGGTGGACTCGACCAAAGTCGGTGACAACGGAGAATTTTCCATCAGGTCGGACGCGCCGGCCTCTCCGGAAATTTACCGTCTTGCACTCTGCGACAGGTTCATCTATTTCCCGGTGGATTCTGTGGAGAGTCTCAAGGTTACGTCGGATGCCGCTGATTTTGGAGTCAGGTTCAGTCTTGAGGGTACGCCCCAGGCCGCGCGTATGGCGGAATTCGAGAAGTCGCTGCAGAAGCTCGATATGTCGCAGCCCGACAGTGTCACATCTTTCAAGCGCAGGGCCTATATGGACTATATCCGTGACGGCCAGGGATCCATTGTAAGTTACTATGTGCTGACCAAGACCCATGGGGGGAAGGCCCTGTTCGATCCAGAAGACCCGTCGGATACCAAATATTATGCGGCTGTAGCCACCCAGTTCCAGGAGTTCCGTCCCTCGGATCCACACGGACCGATACTCCGCGATGTATCGCTGCAGGCCATGAAGAAACGCAACCGCTCGCAAGGTAAGCGCATGGTGTTCCAGGCCAGTGAGACCAAAGTGCTTGATGTGGAGCTCCAGAATGAGACAGGAGAGAACGTCAGGCTATCCGATGTCGTAGGGAAAGGGAAGCGTGTTGTAGTGGTATTTGCGATGATGAATCTTCCTGAGTCGCCTGAATTCAACCGTCAGCTTTCTGAAATAAGGAACTCGAAGGATGTGGAACTGTATCACATATCGTTCGACGCCGATCATTATGTGTGGCGCGACGCAGCCCGCAATCTGCCGTGGATCACAGTAATAGATCCTGGTGGTATGTCGAGCGACGCGCTTGTGAAGTACAATGTCGGGACTATTCCCGCATTCTTTATCTATGATGCCGGTGGCGAACTCGTGGACCGCGCTTCCGATTTCAGGGAACTGTCACAAAAATTATGACAATGGACTGGAAGGAATTATTGGCGAGACTTCAGGAGGGGGGAAACCTCCCCGAGGGGGAGGAGACAGTCTGCGGTGATGAAGAGAATGCCGTTGAAGAGGGACAGCACGGTCCGCTCAGGGTGATTACCGACCGCAAGGGCCGCAAAGGGAAGACTGCCACCATCATCGAGGGGTTCACTCTTGATGATGGCGGAGTGGCGGACGTGGCCGCGAGACTGAAGAAGCGTCTCGGCACGGGAGGAAGCGCGCGCGGCGGAGAAATTCTCATTCAGGGCGACTGCGCGGCCAAAGCCGCGGAAGCGCTCCGGTCCATGGGGTTTAAAGTCAAGTAAATCACAGACTGTCATGTTGACTCTTCAGCGCGCATCGGCAGGCTCGGGCAAGACGTTCACTCTCGCCAGACAATTCATCTGGTTTTTCATCACCATCAGGCCGGATGGAGAGGAGCGCCGTCTGCGCACCGATGCTGAACTTGACGACTCCCTCAGCCATATCCTGGCCGTGACATTCACCAACAAGGCCACCAACGAGATGCAGATGCGAATAGTCGACAGCCTTCATTCGCTCGCCTCTTACCGTCCTGGCGACAAGGTACATCAGTACATGGAGGACTTCGCCACCTCCCTCCATGTCGACTATGGCAGTATCGCCCGCGTATGCGATCGGGCGCTGAAAGTGTTGCTCGCCAATTATTCTGATTTTAATGTGTCGACCATCGACTCATTTTTCCAGCTCGTGCTGCGTACATTCGCATACGAAACGGATATCAGCGACAGCTATCGCGTGGAACTCGAAAGCGATTTCCTCTCCCGCATGGCCATCAACGCCATGCTCGATGAAATCGACTCCGATGAATGCCGTGAGGATTCGGCTTATTGGGTGCGCCGACTGATCGATTCCGAAAAGTCTGGAAAATGGAATATTTTCCAGAAGAAAGTAGCATTGCGGGGACACGGCACCAACCCCTACACGGAACTTCTACGGGCTGTCAATCGCCTTGACAACGAGGATTTCCGTGCCGTAAGGGATGTGGTGGAGGATTATTTCAGGAGCGGTCCCGATTTCAAGGAAGTGTTCGAGACCCTTCATGCCGCTTACGACGGTGCGGTTGAAAAGCTGCTTGCGGAGCTGAAGGAAGCAGCAGCAGCGCTTGACAAGGTAATTCCCGACGATCTCAGAGAGAAAGGATCGGGCAGTGATCTGGGCAGGCTTGCAAAATTCGGGAAGAACTGCAGGGAGCTGTCTCCTGATAATCCGCTGATATATGCCTCGACCTCAAAAATGCCGGTGCTCGACGAAAAGTTTTTTGCCAAAAGCGGAGTGGCGAAGTACTTCAGGAGTTATCCGGATGCTCTCGCGATAATCGCTCCATTGGCACGGGAGGCCAGCGACCGCTATCAGAGATTCATAGAATATGCAATGACACCGGCCTACCGGCACTGGACCCTGTATAAAAAGAATATACCCTATCTCGGGCTTATGCGCGCCGTCGGGGAGAAGCGGCGCGAATATCTTGACGAGACCAACAGCGTCGAGCTCGGCGAGACCTCTTCGATACTCCGCCGGATTATCGGAGATTCCGACACTCCGTTCATCTATGAGAGACTCGGTACATATCTCGACCATTTCCTTATCGATGAGTTTCAGGACACCAGCCGGATGCAGTGGCACAATCTTCGGCCGCTCCTGTCCGAGAGCATGTCGCGCGACAATGACAACCTGATAATCGGCGATGCCAAGCAGAGTATCTACCGGTTCCGCAACGCCGATCCGTCGCTTATCACGGAGACGGTTCCCGCGCAGTTTTCGGACAGCCTGGACCCGGATGTGGATTCCGATGTCAAAAATACCAACTGGCGTTCATCGTTGCGTGTGGTGGAGTTCAACAACTCCTTCTTCAGTTTTCTCGCCGACAGGATCGACGGGTGTCGTCCGGCCGGGGAAGGCTGCACGCGCCTTGACTTCAAAGAGCTGTATTCCAATGTTGTCCAGGAACCGAATCATAAGGCCGAGAAGGGATACGTGAAAGTGACGGTGCCCGAAGCAAGCGACAAAGGCAGTTATACCGACATTGTATGTTCCGAAGTTCCCCTCGTGATAGAGGATGCGCTCGCGCGCGGATACAGAATGCGCGACATCGCTGTTCTTGTCCGTGCGCATTCGGAGGGAGAGGCGGTTATTTCGGCGCTTATGGCATACAACGACCGGGCCACGATGAAGATAGCTTTTGTCAGCGAGGATTCTCTGAGGCTCGTCTCATCAGAGGGCGTGCGTATCCTCGAGGCGGCGCTGCGGAGTGTGGCGTCCGGCGCCCGTCCGGACATTGATACAGCGGAAACCGAAGGTGTAAGGAAAAGAGTGGGGAACTGGTCAGACATGGAATGCGACTTCAGGTTTTTCGCTCTCGGTCACGCCGATCTGCCCGTGGCGGAGCAGATGCGTATGTTCCTGCGGCAGGGTTCAGACTTCGACGCTCTCGGTTCGGTATTGGGAGATATGCAGACTCTTGCGCTTCCGGCGCTTGTTGAGGCTCTGGCCGGCAGTCGTCTGATGCCTCCGTCCGTCCGGCGCCGCGATGCGGTGTTTATCTCCGCTTTCCAGGATATCGTGCTTGAATATTGCGAGGAAAAACCCACTGACATAGCCTCTTTTCTGACCTGGTGGGAGCGAAAGAGGGTGTCGGCTTCCATCTCGTCGCCCGAAGACACTGATGCTGTCAGGATAATTACTGTCCATAAGGCCAAAGGTCTTGAGTACCCATGCGTGATTGTGCCGTTTGTGACGAGTGATCTCAGCGACTCTCTGCCGAAACGTTCTCCCGAATGGAGATGGGTGGCGCCTCATCTCGGAATGCCGGACGGTTCCGGGAAACTCCGGTTGCCTCCGTATATGCCGGTCGCCATTGACGAAAGTCTGGCCGATACCGTGCACCATCCGTTGCTGACTGAGTATTACGACATGCTGAAGATGGATGAACTCAACGCGACATACGTGGCCTTCACACGTGCCGTCGACGAGCTTCATGTCTTCGCTTTCAAGGGAAAGGAGAAGGATTCGGCGAGAATAGCTGATTTCCTCATGCGGTTTGCCGGAGAATGGAGCGTCGCGCCCTCTGCCGGACTGTCGCTGCTGCCGCCTGAACTTATCAGAGGCAACGGCAACTCTTACGAGATAGGCGAGCCGCCTGTGAGGGATGCGGAAGAATCGGGAGGAGTGTCTGACCATATAATCCTCGAGGACTACCCGGCCCGTCCCACCCCCGACTATATCAAATACAGGGAAGAGGACCTTTCCGCGCTTCCCGCTTACAGAGACGCCATCGGGGACGGAGAGGAGGAACAGGAAGAACCGGAAGAGTTGGATCTCGATCCCCGTTCGGAGGGAAACATCAAGCACGCCATTCTTGAGAGGATGCGTGTTGTCGATGACCTCGAGCCGGCACTGCGCCATCTGACAGTGGACGGCACATTGCTTCCCGACATGGTGGATGAAATCCGCGAATCATTGCGGCATAAACTGTCGGATCCAGACGTATCACGGTGGTTCGGCAGGGATGTCCATGTCATCGCGGAGCGGCCGTTGCTTCACCGTGGCTCCATGCTGCGACGCCCTGACCGTATAGTGGTGTTTCCCGACGGTCATGCGGAGCTGGTGGACTATAAGTTCGGGAAAGTGCGTAAAGACAGACGCTATGCACGCCAGGTACGCCGATATGTGGAACTGCTGAAGTCGACGGGACTTTTCCCGAAAGTCTGCGGTTATCTTTGGTATGTCAACGAGGGGGTGGTGCAGTACGTGTGTGACTGACCGGTCAGGCGGTAGTCCCGGTCATATCGTAAAACAGTCTCTAAAATCCCCATGCCGTTAATTGATGTCCGATTTCTTGCATATACCGCCGAAAAAGGTTAAATTTGCACTAAAATCAACATTTAAAAAGTTTTGGATCCAGACCCTTTGTCGGCGACGCCGGTTCTTAATGCGATACTGCTGGCCGTGAAGGCCCTGACTTTGCACAGCCCGGAGACCGTTTCCTGGCTGGCGTGGGGAGTGATAATAGTCATAGCCGCGTGCTGTCTGTTCATGTCGGCGTTTGTGTCCGGAAGCGAGATCGCCTATTTCGGAATTACACGTAGCGAGGCTGAAGAACTTGAGGAGAGTGATGACCCGCGAGACCGTACGGTGACGGGAATGCTGAGAGATCCGGAGTTGCTTCTCGCCACAATCCTTATCACGAATAATCTGGTGAATATCACACTTGTGGTACTTCTCAACTATGCCATCAACGAGGTGGTGACGTTTAACAGTACGGTGGTGAACTTCTTGGTGCAGACGGTCTTCATGACTTTCCTGCTGCTTCTGTTTGGCGAAATCTTTCCCAAATTAGTGGCCCGCGGCCGCCAGCTGCGCTGGGTGCGCATGTCCAGTTCCGGAGTGAGGTTTCTCTGTAGGATTTTTGGCCCCTTAGCCCGGACTATGGTGAAATCGACGGTGATTGTCAACAAGATAGTAACCAAGAAGAAGGAAAATATATCCACCGGCGAACTCGAAAAGGCGCTCGAGATTTCTGATGTAAAGGAAGGTAAGGACAAGGAGATGCTCGAGGGCATCCTTTCGTTCGGTGAGCGCGATGCACGCGCCGTCATGATATCGCGTGTCGATGTCACCTCCATCGAATGTCATGATTCATGGGAGGAGGCCATCAGGACAATTCTTGAGTCTGGATATTCGCGTATACCTGTATATGACACAAACCAGGATTCCATCTGCGGAATTCTCTACAGCAAGGACCTTCTTCCTTATATAGGCAGAAAGGTGCGCCCGAACTGGCAGACTCTCCTTCGCGATGCGTATTTTGTCCCTGAGTCGAGGATGCTTGACGACCTGCTCGAGGATTTCCGCAAAAAGAAAATACATATCGCCATCGTGATCGATGAATACGGATGTACCCAGGGTATCGTCACTCTGGAGGATATAATCGAACAGATTGTGGGTGATATCGATGACGAATACGACGAGGTGGACTCGATGTACCGCAGACTCTCGCCGGGGGTCTATGAGTTCGAGGGAAAGATACCTATCGTAGACTTCTGTCATGTACTTGACATACCGGAGGAGGATCTCGGTGATGTAGGGGATGCGGAGACACTGGCGGGACTGTTGCTCGAAATCAAGGGAGACTTCCCGTCGATGACGGAGACACTTGCGCGCGGACGTCTTCGTTTCCATGTGATAAGTATGGAGAAGCGCCGTATCATGAAAGTCAAGACGGAGATAATCCCCGCTCCGGGTGTACAATGACAGCCGGAGTCCGGATATGGTCGGATTTAAATAGTAATAAGCTTATGGAAACGGAATTTATTTATTGGAGGCATCCATCACTTCCCGGAATCAAGGTGGAGGAGGTGAGCGGAGGAGAAGATCGTCAGGGCAATGTATGGCTTGAGATGGCCAGACAGATATATTGCGAGAACGGCAAGGATACATATCGCGAGATAGGACATTTCCATAACGGCGCTCCCTTTCTTTACGGCGAGCAGGGCCGCATATCGGTCACCCACTGCCGCGGACTGCTTGCGGTCGCCACGCTGCCTCCTACGCCGGAGGTGGAACTCGGTGTGTTCTCCGAACGTACCGCTTTGGGCATAGATGCGGAGCTGGCAGACCGGACGCAGGTGCTGAGGGTGCGCGACAAATTCCTGTCGGAGTCCGAACGGCTGATGGTGGCGCCCGAAGATACCGAGGCAAACATAATTGCCTGGACATCGAAAGAGGCTGCCCTGAAAGCCGTACTGGATCCATCGATCGACTGGCGCGAGGATATCAGCATTCTGCGTATGCCCCGGATCGGCCCGGCTGTTGTGATGTATGATCCGGCGGAGTTCCATGCAGCAAGTAAGGATGAGCTTTTAGAGAGGGTCACGGGGCGTGCCGAAGTTACACTTCGTGCAGATGGCGACGCGTCTGTCGCGGTTGTGAAACTGCTTCTGTACAGTTACCGTAGCGATGACCATATAGTCACACTTGCCTATTCTCCGAAATGCGCCAAATTCGGACGCAATTCCCAATAATCGGTTCGATGATCCGAATAACTGGATATGTAAATCCCGGTCATTCGGACGAGACCCTTGACAATCTGTAATCAAACGGTTGTTTTAAGGTGCTATATAAATCACCTATCTTGTTGATTAGTAATGTTTTGGTGCAATATTTAGCCCTATCTTAGACAAAATAACAGTGGCCCATTTGTTAATGGACCTCCGGTCCCTGCTTCTTGTCCGGCTCTGATTCGGGGAGGCCGGTTTACGGTGTCAGTTCTTGCGGCTTTCGGTGATTTCCAATCCGAGTCCCAGAGCCTGGAGCAGTTTCTCCACAGTCTTCATTGAGGGGTTGGCATAATTGCCTTCGATTGATTTGATCATCCGGACGCTGACTCCTGACATGTCGGCGAGCGACTGCTGGGTAAGTCTCAATTCCTGCCGACGTTTCCTAATCTCTTGTCCAATATTCATGTCGCCTTTTCTTTATAATGAGTCCGACTCTTCAGACTCAGGCAAATAAAAATTGTAAATTACAAATTGTAAATCTTAAATATGCTCTATCCTGCCTTGTATGTCGGCATGATAGAAAAATTAGAGAGTACCCGCAGTGCGGGACGGGATCGATTCGGGTTATACTGGTTATTCAGAATTTCTTAATGTAAGTTATAGAAATAATAACCAAATAAGTTATTTGCAAAAATAATTCTTTGTCATGATTTTTACAAATCAATCGCAAAATGCTTAAGTCAATTTTTACAATTTAAACATTTATTAACTTAAGGATGCAGTATTTTTGCATAGTCGAATATTAATTTGCATCGCAGCCGGGAATGATACATCCTCCTTGATGGAACGGCCGGGTGTTACGGCAACGACACGATGATGACAGCGATTGAAAATGCAAGTCCCCGGACCATGAAGGACCCCGGGGACTTGTGTCATTCACTACTATGACATGATCATTTGTAATAGATGAATATCGGATGCGACTCACGGTTCATGCGGTCAAGTGCGGTGACGGCGAATGTCACTCCCGGCTCAGGGTAGATCCGTACACGCGTGAACGGAGTCAGAGCCACTATTGTCTGAGGATCTCCTGTGTCCTGAGGCTCTCCGGGAAAAAATTCATAGACGGCATAACGCACCACATCGGATTCAGATTCTGATGGACCCCGTCGCGGGGCTTCCCAAGACAGGAATGCCTCTTCCCCGGTTTTATATATTTTTATTTCGCTGACACTTTTCGGTGTCTTTTTCAGGTCGCCGTATGCAGGGGGCAGGGCGATTGTCGACTGATATTTCATAGCCAGTGAATCTGCGGCGCCCTTGTAGTTGCCGGTCACCCAATAGCCGTGCCACCACACATTCCCTTTCACATTCGGCAGACGCCTTGAGAGGCGAACCTTGGTATCAAGTTCGTTCCGGTCGTTGTTGCCGGGATCGGGGGAGTCCATAGTCCGTTTCACATCCCATCCGATGTAGATGTCGGCTCCGTTGGCATTATCGTTCCACCATTGTGCGAGATGCCGGCTTGGAGCCGCTTTCGTGTCGAGACTCCAGTATAGTTGTGGCGCGAGATAATCCACCCAGCCCTTTTTGGCCCAGAGAATGACATCAGCGTAAAGATCATCGTAATTCTGGAGGCCTGTGCTTTCCGAGCCGCGAGGATCCGTCCTTTTATTGCGCCAGATTCCGAAAGGGCTTACACCGAAGCGTACCCATGGTTTGGCTTCCTTGATTGTGGAATGGAGCTGTTCGATAAGGAGGTCGACGTTTTTACGGCGCCAATCGGCTATATTCTGTCCGTCGGCGAACTTACGGTAGCTTGCGTCATCCGGTATTTTCTTTCCAGGAGCCGGATAAGGGTAGAAATAATCGTCGATATGTATGCCGTCGATATCGTAACGGTCCACTATGTCCTTAACCACCTTGCAGATGAAATCGCGGTTTTCCTGATATGCGGGGTCAAAGAGAATCTGACCGTTATATCGGAAAAAGCGGTGCGGTTCCTTGTTAGAGTCGTGACTTGCCGGGAGCACCTCCTTTGCTGTCGAAGTTACACGGTATGGATTGAGCCAGGCATGGAATTCCATACCCCGCCTGTGGGCCTCCCCGATGGCGTACTCCATGGGATCCCACATCGGCGACGGTGCCTTGCCACGTTTGCCGGTGAGCCATGCGCTCCAGGGTTCGAGTTCCGACTTATAGACGGCATCGGCTGTGGGGCGCACCTGAAAGATAACGGTATTGCACCCGGTTCCGGCAAGTTTGTCGAACTGGTCGCGGATATATGCCTTGGCCTGCTCCGTGCTTTTGTCCTGCCATTGGTTCTGACCTATCACATGGAGCCACGCGCCGCGGAATTCCCGTTTGGGATTCCTTTCCGACGCTGTCACGGGTCCGGCGGCTGCCGTTGCCATGACAGAGAACACGGTCAGAATCGCGTACAATATTTTTTTCATAGTATGATCGATATTTTGAATGAACGGTATTTTCTTTATTGCATCGTCGTTTCCGAATTATTTTTTCCTTCCATTCCGATTCCGAAGAGTGCGAAATCGTAGAAAGCCGGATCATCGGGTCTCAGCTGCCGCATCTCTCCGGTAAGAAGTTCCACGGCTCGCCGGTCATTGCTTTTACGTTCGAGTATGCCGAGGTTCCGCGCTGTATTTCCCACATGTACGTCGAGCGGAATATACAGGCGGCTTTTGGGTATTGATTTCCAGACGCCCATATCCACGATTCCGTCGTCCCTGACAAGCCAGCGGAGAGCCATGTTGAACCGTTTTAGCGCGGTGTTCCGGAGATTGACCGGAAGACATCTCGAACATACATCTCCGTTGTTGGCTCCGCACATCACCTTCTGCATCTCTTCTGTAAGCCGCCATGCCGGTGCGTTGTCTTCTCCCGCACGCACGCTGTGCGCAAACGCGTCGACGCTGCCGTAATTGCGGAATATCTCCCGCAGTCCGCGAAGGAAATACTGGAGATGGCGGGCGAAGAAAGTACGGTGGATGTTCATGCCGGGGTCAAGATCCCCGTATCCTTCCTCCATCACGAAAGCGTGCGGCTGCCAGTCCATCAGCGAGAACATCCTCTCTGCGTCTCGACATATCATGCGGCGGTTTCCCCAGGCGGTTATCGCGGAGAGAAAGGCCGCTGTCTCGATGTCGGGCAGAGATTCGAAACGACGGGGAAACTGTACGGGGTCGTCGGCTATGAATTCCGGGCGGTTTATTCGTGTAGCCTCGGAATCAAGAAGTTCTGCTATATCGTTGCCTACCATTATTTGTCCTGCTTTTTAGAGAAGTCCCTGACTGGATTCTTGTCGAGTTCTCGGGCCACGTCGGGGCGCACCGTGCGGAGAGTCGACACAAATGCCGAGTCGAATGCCAGTGCGCTCTGTTCCTTGCCGGCCATGCGGTATTTGCTCTGTCTGGAACGAGCCTCGAGCAGCAGGCCCTGCAACTCGGTTGTGTCTTTCCAGTTACGCTGCACGAATATCCGCGCGGCCTCCCGGCCATCAATGATCGCGGCCTCGGTCTCGGCCACATCTTCGGCGCCCTTGTCTGTTTTCGAGCATGACGACAGGAGAGAGGAGAATACAGGTCCGGGTCCGACCGTCATGACTATAAAGAGAGCCACTGAAGCGGCTCTCTTTATATTTCCATATTTCATAGCGCAATATAATGTTTTATGTTCAAGATCTTACTTGCCGTAGAGTTCGTTCCACCATCTGGGATCGTCCTGAAGCCATTTGGCGAACCATGCCATGATGGTGTTCTGCCATACGATGCGGCTCTCGAAGCCTGCCACCACATGGTTCTCGTCCTGCACCGTTATGAACTCCACGTCGCGTCCGAGGATGCGCAGGGCGTTGAAGAGCTGGATGCTCTCGCCGATAGGCACATTGGTGTCGACCGTGCCGTGGAGCAGGAGGAGAGGGGTATGGATCTTGTCGGCATTGAAGAGCGATCCCTGCTTTGTGAATAGTTCCGGGTCGGTCCAGGGATAGCTCTTGGCTGCAGCCACGCTGTTATAGGAATATCCCCAGAAACCCTCTCCCCAGTAGCTGGTCACATTCGATATGCCGGCGTGTGATACTGCAGCGGCGAATATGTCGGTGAGCGTCTGCAGATATTGAGTCATGAAACCGCCGTAGGATGCGCCGATGCAGCCGATCTTCTTGTCGTTGACAAATGAATGTTCCTTGCAGAATAGCTTCACGCCCTCGATGATGTCCTCTGCGGTGCGTTTGCCCCATGCGTTGACATGGCGCGCGGAAAATTCCTGACCGTAGCCAGTGGTGCCGCTCGGATTTATGAGATACACCACATAGTCGCGCGACGCGAATGTCTGCGGGCTGTACAGGTGATAGAAGGTTGAGGTGGTGGGAGCGGTGCCGCCGTAGTAGTAGACGATCATCGGGTACTTCTTCTGTGGGTCGAAGCCGGGAGGCAGACAGAAATATCCGTCGATTTCCGTACCGTCGGATGCGGTGAACTTCCACTGCTCCATCTTGCCGAACTCAATGTCGCGGACGTTCTCTTTCTGGGGATCTGCCACGATGGTCTCCTTTCCGGTCTTGAGGTTGACAAGGGCGGCCACGCCGTCATCGGTGAAGCTGCCGCCGCGGTAGGCTATCCATTTCGATTCGTTGTCGCCCATGGAGAAGTCCTTCACGTAGGGCATCGATGTCCCGATCCTGATGATCTTGCCGTCGGAGGGATCGAGACGGTAGATGAAATTGTCGAAACCGGTTTCGGCGCGGAAATATATCTTGCCGTCGGCATGGTTCCAGACTGCGCCCCCCTCGAGAGAGGGGGCGAAGTCACGCGTCATTGCGCGGACTTTGCCGGTGGCTTTGTCGAGGATGAATCCCTGATGGTCAAAATTGTTGGCGATGGGATGCGGCGCATAGTTCGCCCCGATTCCTCCGAAAGCTTCGGGATGGGCCGTGATGAATATCTGGCTTGCATCTGGCGAATATCTGGCATCGGTGATGAATCCCTGTTCCTCCTTTATAAGTGTGTCGGTGCGGAGTGTGTTGATGTCCATCTCCACAAGCGACATAAAATAGAAAGGATATGTGTCTGGCTGCTGACGCTGGGCGATGTAGAGAAGTTTACTGCCGTCGTGCGAATAGTCGGTGATGGATGTCGAGGGACCGCCGTAGGTCACCGGAACGGCAAGGTGGCTCTCCAGATCATACCGCACAAGATAATAGCGGTCGCGATCGCCCGGAATGCGGTCGTCCGGACTCTTCACTCGCCGCATTATGCCGGCATCCTTGTTTCCCTCCACTACATCGTAATAGAACAGATACCGCATGTCGGGAGATATGACGAAATTCTCGTCGGGCACATCTTTCGCGAGCAGCGAAGTGGCCATCGATGGAATCTCCATCTTGTATACGTCGCTCACGCCGTTGCGTTTGGCGGTATAATAGAGAGCGTTCCCCCTCGGGAGCCAAGCCGCTTCCGGATTGACATCTTCCGAAATGACGCGTCCGGTGGCTGTTTCTGTCAGCAGGGCGCGGGAACTGGATTCTGTAGCCGATTTCACATCCTTCATCGCCACGAGCAGATATTTGCCGTCGGGTGACAGGGTTGCGGATGTGACGCGTTCTCCGGTGGCGGTAGTTGAAGGTACCACCCTGCGGGACAGCGACGGAGCGCAGCTTACGGCGACATCCTCGAAGTCCTTGTCGGGCACGAATTCCAGACGGAAGTCGGACGCGCTTTTGTCATCGGGCATGGAGAGGAGGTCTACCGTGATGTCGTAGACGGTTTCTGGGTTGAGCGAAAGGGGAGCCTCCGCATCTGTAGGCAGAGAGTCGGAAGTCGCCTTGTTTATCAGAGTCTGGTCATCCACTTTTACCGTTGCCCGCGAGGTGGATGAAAGCAGGAGCTTTCCCTTGGCGAAACGGTCTGCCTTGATTCGCGTGGTGAGGGTATGTAGCACGGGATTGCCGTGGTTTGCGGCGAAAGTGATTCTGCCGGCCGTATCGGCGGTTGCTGTGGACCAGACACCCTTTGCATCGGGAGCGGGCAATTTCTTGCGGACTCCGAGGAGTTTGTCGGCGGAAAAAGGATTATCGTTCTGTATGGTGTCGGGAACGGCGGGAGCCGTGAGTTGCGCGGGGGGAAGAGTCCTGTATTCCCCTATGCGCAGAGTGGCTGCCGTCATCACACCTCCGGCCGCCAGAGCGACGGCAAGGTAAAGCGGAAGACGTCTGTTGTTCATAACGGTTTTTCGTAAGCTACGATTTCTTTGAGTTTGGTATGATAGATAAGGTTGGTATAAGGCTGGACGGCGCCTTGTGTTTTCGACCCGTATGCCGAATTATAAGGAATGACGATGGTCACCGAGTCGCCCACATGCATCATGGTGAGGGCGGCGCCGAAGCCGGTGATCGTCTTGTTAGGCACGGTCTGGAACACACTGTCGCCTGTCGACACGGAATATGAATTGCCGAGTTTCTTGCCGTTGATGTCTTCCATCTCATATTTTGTATTGACAGTGGAAGTGGACATCGGTACGAGATTTTTTTCGGTCAGTTTCCTGTCGTTGTGCCACTTGATGTATATGAAATTTTGCGGCGCCCAGCTCGGCGCCACTTTTTCATAGTCGGAGAAGTCAGTGGTTTCGAGCCATTTGTCGTTTTCTGCCTTCCATATTTCGAGATCATCGAGTTCTCCCTTCAGGCAGGAGGGGAGCAGGAGAAGCGATAGCGACAGAAAGGCGGTGATGACAGGCTGTCGGAGACCTTTGTTGATGGTTTTCACTGCGGAGATTTGTTAGAATTTCACTTCCGGTGCTTTTTCGGCGCCCGCTTCGGCTTTAAACTGCGGTTTCTCCTTGAATCCAAACCATCCGGCGTAGATCATGGTGGGGAATTTCTTGATGGCCGTGTTGTAGTCGCGGACGGCTTCTGTGTAGCGCATTCTCTCAGTCGAAATTCTGTTTTCCGTTCCTTCGAGCTGCGCCTGGAGATTGAGGAAATTCTGGTTGGCCTTCAGGTCGGGATATGCCTCTGTCACGGCGAGAAGACTCTTGAGGGCTCCGCTCAGCTCATTCTGGGCTTCCTGATATCTGGCGAGATTCTCCTCGGTGAGATCGTCGGCTGACAGGGTGATGGATGTGGCTTTGGCGCGAGCCTCCGTAACCTTTACGAGAGTTTCCTCCTCGTGGGAGGAGTAGCCCTTGACTGTGTTGACAAGGTTTGGGATCAGGTCGGCACGGCGCTGGTACTGGTTCTCCACCTGCGCCCAGGACTGGTCCACTCCCTGCTGTTTTTCGACAAGGCTGTTGTAGTTGCACGATGACAGTGATGTCATGGCGGTTACCGCGATTGCGGCGGCGGCTATTTTCTTTATGATTTTCATTTTTGTCAAATTTTTGTGATGGAAGTTTGAATTGTCCGCATTGGTCGGAGAGTCAGACCAGACGGCGCAGTAGACTGTTGAGGCTGACCTCCTCCGATAGGATTTTCTCAAGGTCGTCCACGCTCACACGGCGCTGCTCCATGGTGTCGCGGTGTCGCAGCGTGACGGTATTGTCTTCGAGAGTCTGATGGTCCACGGTCACACAGTAGGGGGTGCCGACGGCATCCTGACGGCGGTAGCGCTTGCCGATGGAGTCCTTTTCATCGTAGTGGCATGTGAAATCGAAGCGGAGACGGTGCTGTATTTCGCGTGCCTTCTCGGGAAGTCCATCTTTCTTCACCAGCGGTAGCACGGCGCATTTCACGGGTGCGAGCGGCGCCGGGAAGTGCAGCACGGCGCGGGAATCGCCCCCGCCCAGATCCTGCATCTCGTAGCAGCTGCAGAGCACGCTCAGGAACATCCGGTCCACACCGATGGAAGTCTCTATGACGTAGGGAACATAGCTCTCGTTGAGTTCGGGATCAAAATACTGGATCTTTTTGCCGGAGAACTTTTCATGCTGCGAGAGGTCGAAGTCAGTGCGGGAGTGGATACCCTCCACCTCCTTGAAACCGAACGGCATCTCGAACTCGATGTCGGTTGCGGCGTTGGCGTAGTGGGCAAGTTTCTCGTGGTCGTGCAGTCTGTATTTATCGTCGCCCAGGCCGAGGTTGCGGTGCCATTTCAGGCGGGTCTGGCGCCAGAATTCGAACCATTTCAGTTCTTCGCCCGGGCGTACAAAGAATTGCATCTCCATCTGCTCGAACTCACGCATGCGGAATATGAACTGGCGTGCCACTATCTCGTTGCGGAACGCTTTCCCAATCTGTGCGATACCGAAAGGTATTCTCATCCGCCCGGTCTTCTGTACGTTGAGATAGTTGACGAAGATGCCCTGGGCGGTCTCCGGGCGCAGATACACATCCATGGCTCCGTCGGCAGTGCTTCCCATTTCAGTCTTGAACATCAGGTTGAACTGGCGGACGTCGGTCCAGTTGCGCGTGCCGCTGATCGGGTCCACTATCCCGTAGTCGAGAATTATCTGTTTGAGACCGGCAAGGTCATTGTCGTTCATTGCTTTGGCGAAACGCTCGTGAAGTTCGTCGCGTTTTCGGGTGTGCTCCATAACGCGGGGATTGGTCTGTCGGAACATCGCCTCGTCGAAACTTTCGCCAAAGCGCTTGGACGCTTTCGCCACTTCTTTATTTATTTTCTCATCGAATTTGGCAATCTCGTCCTCGATGAGCACGTCGGCCCGGTAGCGCTTCTTGGAGTCGCGGTTGTCGATCAGGGGATCATTGAAAGCGTCGACATGCCCCGAAGCTTTCCAGATGGTCGGGTGCATGAAGACCGCGGAGTCTATGCCCACGATGTTGTCGTGAAGCATGGTCATCGCTTCCCACCAGTAGCGCTTGATGTTGTTCTTCAGTTCGACACCGTTCTGGCCGTAGTCGTACACTGCCGACAGGCCGTCGTAGATCTCGCTTGATTGAAACACGAACCCATACTCTTTGGCATGGGCTATGATGGTTTTGAAAACGTCTTCCTGTTTTGCCATTTCTTGTTCTGTATGGTTGCAATTTACAAAGTTAATATTTTTTTTTGAAACTTTTCGTTTAGATTGTTGTACGTATGTCTTTTTGCACGTTTTTTTTTGAAAATGACCGGCGTAGTCTGTGAAGTCATCTTGACTTATTTTAAACATACAAAATACAATAAGGAGTGTTAA
>ERZ777305.210-NODE-210-length-100259-cov-23.821604_pt1 | contig 100259 bp, 77 predicted proteins | sample MGYA00374965_ERZ777305 | MGnify/ENA primary metagenome ERZ777305 (study PRJEB29328, sample SAMD00013331) | mouse gut metagenome | study: EMG produced TPA metagenomics assembly of the Metagenome analysis of fecal microbiota from mouse which was promoted... | reverse complement strand
TTCTCAAAAGCGAGTGCAAAGGTAGACACTTTTTCATTACCCTCCAAATTTTTCATCATAAAATTTCTGCATTTTAACATTTCAATCCCCTCTTATTTACAAAGCCACCTCCTTATCCAGCAGCTAACGCCCCGTCAATCAGAGCAATAAAGTCACATCTATCGACATGCACAATTTTTCAGCCCTAACTCCTCGCAAATATCTATTTACTCCACAAAAATCTATCAGAGACACCATCCGGAATTGACTTTTCCAAATACAACCTCAACCATCCACTCCACGCAGCAACCACGAAAACTATCAGGCAACAAAGAGAAAGAGACTTCCACCTTATTATATATAGGGCGCTATATCCATCCTCCCCCCCCCCAAAAAAAAATGAAGATGCGCTACTTCACAGCAGCGCACCCTCCTCATAACCAAAATTCAAGTATATAAATTGTCCAACAAATTACATATAAAATCAGCCCGCCGCACCGCTTGCTGCAACAGGCATAAAATCTACACAAAAAAAATACCGGAGATTTGAGGGACAGAGCGCACTCTTCGCTGCGACCATCCCTATAATAGTATTTGATAAATGTGTATTTAATACGCCCTGCTTGCGACGGTACAATTCTGTAATGCAAAATTAGCAACAAATCGGCACCCCCTCAACTCACCGATGCAAAATAATTATAATATCCTTTAAAACGCGACACACCCTATAAACAGGGGTAACCTGTAATTGCGTAATACACTAAATTTACCTATATTTGTTGACTCAAACATCCGCCACCCGAAACAGATTCAGCTTTAATGCCCGCTATTTTCTGCCTACCATACCCAACAGCCAGCCCATGTATATAACCATTGCCACCCTCATACTCGCCGCCGCAGGATTCGTTTGGGGCAAACTCAGAGCCGACATTGTTGCACTCATCGCCCTGCTGATACTTACAGTATCCGGAATACTCACCACACAAGAAGCCTTATCCGGGTTTTCAAATCCTATTGTCATCATGATGGTGTGGCTATTTGTTGTAGGCGGAGCCATTTTCAACACCGGGCTTGCCAAAATGCTCGGCACAAGACTTTCACGCCTTGGGGGAGGCAATCCTCTGAGACTGTTTTTGGTTGTGGTTCTGGCAACAGGTCTCATAGGCGGCTTTGTCAGCAACACCGGCACTGTAGCCCTCATGCTCCCCATAGTCGTTTCAATGGCCGCCGTATCAGGAGCATCCGCCGCAAGATTCCTCATGCCAATAGCCTTCGCATCAAGCATCGGCGGCATGCTCACACTCATAGGCACCCCTCCAAACCTTGTCATAGCGGAAATCTGGGAAGAATATGGAGGAGAGCCCCTCACCATGTTTACATTTCTGCCGACCGGGCTGATTTGTCTTATTGCCGGCACGATTCTGCTGATACCCTTGAGCAGCTGGCTCACCGGGCGAAACAGCAGCAACGCCGGTTCACGCTCATCAAAGTCCCGGTCGCTGACAGAAATTGTCAACGAATACAACCTGAACAGCGACCTGTGGCAGGTAGACGTTCCCCAAACATCCCCCATCGCCGGACTATCCCTTGGCGCACTGTCACTAAGAGCCGTTTACGGGCTTGACGTACTTGAGCTACGTATTGAAGACGGCAGCGCCTTGATAAAGAATGTTACACAGGAAGCCCCTACAGCAAACTCGGTCATAGATGCCGGCGCGGTGCTACTCGTAAGAGGACCCGAAAGCAATGTCAGACAATTTGCCGACGATTACGGACTCAAGTTTCACGACAACGAACACGGCATCAGAAAAAATCTTCATTTTTACGACATAGGACTCGCCGAAATAGTGCTGCTGCCAGACTCGGCGATCCTCAAAGAGACCATTGCCGACCTTGACTTCCGCAAACGATTCAATGTCAACATACTTGGAGTCAGTCGCGGAGGAAACTACATCATCAACAACCTCGGCTCGGTAGAAGTGCGCAAAGGAGATGTTCTGCTTGTTCAAGGCACATGGAAGGCAATAGGAGAAGTGTCACGCGACACTAAAAACTGGGTCGTACTCGGTCAGCCCGAAAGCTATGCCTCGGAAGTGACCCTCGACTACAAGGCGCCCATTGCAGCAGCCATAATGCTATGCATGATTGCAGCTCTGGTATTCAGCACAATACCCGCAGTGACAATAGTACTCACTGCAGCCGTCGCAATGATTCTCACAGGCTGTTTCCGAAACGTCGGAGAAGCCTACAAAAACATAAACTGGGAAAGCATAGTCCTTATAGGAGCAATGATGCCCATGAGCTTCGCACTCGAAAAAACAGGAGTGAGCGAAATGGTAAGCAACTCATTGGTAAACCTCCTCGGAGGCATAGGTCCCCACTGGCTTATGGCTGGCATATACTTCACCACATCCATACTCACACTGTTCATATCAAACACCGCCACGGCAGTGCTTATGGCACCGATTGCAGTGCAAAGCGCCGTGGCTTATGGTGTAAGTCCGCTTCCAATGCTGTTTGCCGTGACATTCGGGGCATCTCTGTGCTTCATGTCTCCCTTCTCCACTCCCCCAAACGCACTGGTTATGCCCGCCGGGCAATACTCCTTTACCGACTATTTGAAAGTCGGAGCGCCGCTTCAGATAATTCTCGGCATCATAATGATACTCACAATACCCATTTTCTTCAGCTTCTGACAGCAATTTCGAAGAATTGCCACGACACTTGCACAACCACCGCCTTCCGGACATCACTTTAAACCAATGATGCTCTGCAAAACGAAAAAAATTTTGAGAGTTTGCGCGGTTTTCTTAATTTTGTGGGTATAATGCCCGTATAAGCCACACGGTGCGCATCAAGCCGATACCCTATGGATAATCAAACGTATAATCTTACCCCCGAGCAGGAGGAGCGCCTCATTGAATCTGAATTTCAGGATGTGCTCACTGGCTATCTCAACAGCAACCACCGCAAAAAAGTCGACATAATAGAAAAAGCCTTCCGGTTCGCAAAAAAAGCCCACGGAGGCATACGCCGCCGTAGCGGAGAGCCTTACATACTCCACCCCATTGCTGTCGCAAAAATCGCAAGTCAGGAAATAGGGCTCGGCTCTACTTCAATATGCGCCGCGCTGCTGCACGATGTTGTTGAAGACACAGACTATACGGTAGAAGACATAGAAAGCCAGTTTGGCAAAAAAATTGCCCAGCTTGTGAGTGGGCTCACAAAAATATCGGGCGGCATTTTCGGCGACCAGGCTTCAGCTCAGGCAGAAAACTTCAGAAAGCTGCTCCTGACAATGAGCGAGGATATAAGAGTTGTGCTCATTAAAATGGCTGACAGGCTCCATAACATGCGCACACTCGGCAGCATGTCTCCAAACAAGCAATACAAGATTGCAGGAGAAACACTATACATATATGCGCCGCTCGCTCACCGGCTCGGACTGTTTGAAATCAAAACCGAGCTGGAAGACCTCAGCTTCAAATACGAACACCCGCAGAGCTACCAGCGCATATCCGCGCTTATCAAAGAGTCGGAAGCCAGACGCTCTGCCGTTTACAACGACTTCTCCGCGCCCATAAAAGAACGGCTCGATGCAATGGGGCTGAAGTACGAGGCTCAGTCAAGGCTCAAATCTGTATACTCTATATGGCGGAAAATGGAAACAAAGCATGTGCCGTTCGAAGAAGTGTACGACCTATACGCCATGCGCATCATATTTGACTGCGACGACCAGACCAAAGAGAAAGAAATATGCTGGAGCATATACAGCGCCATAACTGATCTGTACCGACTGCATCCCGACCGCACCCGCGACTGGATTTCAACGCCGAAAGCCAACGGCTACCAGGCTCTGCACCTGACGGTAATGGGCCCTGACGGCAACTGGATTGAAGTGCAGATTCGGTCAAAACGCATGGACGAGATTGCAGAAAAAGGATTTGCAGCCCATTGGAAATACAAAATCGGCGAAAGCGACGAGGAGAGCGAGCTCAACGTATGGCTCAGAACTATAAAAGACATACTCGAAGACCCCAACCCCAATGCCATAGATTTCCTTGACACCCTGAAGCTAAACCTGTTTGCATCTGAAATTGTAGTATTCACACCGAAAGGCGAACTGATAACCCTGCCAAACCAAAGCACTGTACTTGACGTGGCGTTCGAGCTACACTCGCAGATAGGCACCAAATGCATAGCCGGCAAAGTAAACCATAAACTCGTGCCGCTGAGCCACCGCCTGCAAAGCGGCGACCAGGTGGAAGTACTGACATCCCAGTCTCAGAAACCTAAAGAAGAATGGATGTCATTTCTCGCTACAGCAAAAGCCCGCACAAGACTTCGTGCAGCACTGCGCAAGGAGCATCAGCCGATAATAGACAAAGGGCGACAGATTCTCGCCGACTTTCTCAAAGAGCGCGAAGTCGAGGCTACCAACGAGATTATTACAAAAATGGTGGCGTTCTACCATGTGCCCAACCGCGAAGCCCTGCACTACAGGCTCGGCACCGGAGAGCTTAGCCTGGACGGATACATAGTGAAGGAATCGCCCAAAACAGAAAAATCGCTGCTGTCCAAAATTTTCCGGATAGGACGAAGCAACCGCAAAAACAGCTCTCTGGTTGTTACAACTCCCGCCAAAATCAACACCAAAGAGACTTATACCCTCAAATGCACCGACTCAGAGCGTAACTTTATATTTGCCGAATGCTGCCGCCCTATTCCGGGCGACGATGTAATGGGGTTCATCAACGACCTCGGACAAGTGGAAGTACACACACTCACCTGCCCGAGAGCGCAAGTGCTCAAAGCAGCACACGGCACCCGCATTGTCAGCACCAAATGGGAAGAAGTCCGGCAGAAATTCATCGCGGAAATACTGATTGAAGGCATTGACCGTCACGGAATCCTTCAGGAACTGACTCAGATGATTTCAAACCACCTCAACATTGACATTCGCTCTCTTCACATAGACACCGACAAAGAAGTGTTCAGATGCACACTCACCGTCCTTGTAAACGATGCCAGAGTAGTGTCTGACCTCTGCGCAAAAGTCAAAAAGATAAAAGGCATAACATCAGCATCCAGAGTCGGAGATGAAACCGATGACAATTAAACGACTACTATCGGCAATAAAACGTTGAAAGATGAAAATAATGAGTTCCGCATACGTCCGTTGGTCGATTTTTATATTGGCGACCATACTCATAGTCTATTTCCTGCCACGGAAAAACGGCAGGGAATTTGTCTACGAAACAAACCGACCCTGGGCTTTCTCCCTCCTGACCGCTCCTTTTGACATTCCCGTACATCTTGACTCTATACGGGCGACACAAGTACGCGACAGCCTTGAATTGCGGTTTGAACCGGTATATTTTCGCGACAACAACATCGAAAAAACAGCACTCTCACAATTCTCCGCCCAGCTGAACAGCTCTGAAGAAATCGCACTTTCGCCGCTTGAACGCAACAGACTCCTCGCTCAGGTGCGCAAAGTCTATGAATCCGGCATAGTGGACGCTGACACTTATTCCCGGATAGCAGCCTCAAGACTCCCCGGCATAAGAGTCATACACGACAATGTCGCACTATCGGTGCCTACAAACAGATACCGCTCGGCGCGCAAAGCGTACGCATATATCGACAGTGTCATGAACGACAGGCGATTCTCCCACGCTATCGGAGTGTGCGGACTCGCCGACATTCTTGTTCCAAACGTAATCATCGACTCGGCTGAGACACGCCGCCTGCACGACGAAGTGTTGCAAAGAGCAATGGCACCGATTGGCGTGATACAGCAGGGCGAACGAATAATTGACAGAGGCGACATCGTCACACCACAGCTATACACAATACTGCGCACCTACGAAGACATATCACGCCAGCGGGGAGGCTCGAAATCCGGCGACTACTACCCGGTAATCGGGCAATTGCTGTATGTTGTGCTGCTGCTCGCCTCCTTGTATGCCTACCTGTATTTCTTCCGACCGGACTACTACCGTTCACGGAGAATCATGCTCATGGTAATGATGGTCATTACCGCAATTGTTTTGTTTGCCTACGGCATGTCCCGGGCGTTCATTTCCGGAATATACCTTGTGCCGTTTGCCATTCTGCCAATCGTGTTCGTCATCTTTCTTGACACCCGCACAGCTTTGTTCTCCCACATAGTCACAGTTCTGCTCACAGCATTGTCAGGCACATTCCCTCTTGAATTCATTTTCCTCCAGTTCATGGCGGGGGTCGCTGCCATTGTAAGCCTGAAAGAACTTACCCGGCGCTCTCAGCTGATACGCACCGCCGCTATTGTTTTCTGCACATACGCACTCGCCTATGTCGCGGTTGAGCTGTTCCATACCGGCAGCATAGAAAAACTGTCGCCGAGAATGTTCGGATTTCTCGGAATAAACGCTGTGTTCATCTCATTCGCCTATGTAGCCGTTTTCCTGCTTGAAAAAATTTTCGGTTTCATATCCAAAGTCACTCTTGTTGAGCTTTCCGACATAAACAACCCCGTGCTCCGCGAACTCTCCGAAGAATGCCCCGGAACCTTCCAGCACTCCATGGCTGTCAGCAACCTTGCATCGGCTGCCGCCCACCGCGTTGGAGCCAATGTACAGCTTGTTAGAGCAGGCGCCCTGTACCACGACATCGGCAAAATCGACAACCCCGCGTTCTTTACCGAAAACCAGCACGGAGTCAACCCCCACGATGCACTCGACCCCGTTCAGAGCGCAAGAATTGTAATCGGACACGTTTCGGACGGCATCAGACGCGCCGAAAAAGCCAAACTTCCCGGCAAGATTCTCGACTTCATTCGCGAGCATCATGGAGCCGGCAAAGCAAAATACTTTTACAACACCTGGTGCAACGCTCACCCGGACAGCTCGCCCGACAACTCACTGTTCACATATCCCGGGCCCAACCCCACATCAAAAGAAACATCCATCCTCATGATGGCAGATGCCGTAGAAGCTGCCTCCCGAAGCCTCTCTACCCACACCACCGAATCCATTTCCGCTCTTGTGAACAAAATTATCGACTCTCAGGTTGACGAAGGGTTGCACGATGATTCCCCTCTTTCGTTCCGCGACATCAGAACTATAAAAGAGGTATTCATAGCAAGACTGCGCACCATGTACCATGCACGCATCTCTTATCCCGAAATCGTGAAAACCTCAGAAGGCTCCTCATCCACTGACTCAAATGGACAACAACAATGATACGACTATACACACTCCTTATAATATCACTGTTTGCTGCTTCCGCCTTCGCGCAAAGCATAAAACAACAATTCACAATTGAAAAGCCCGACCTCGAAGCTATCAAAGCCGCAACATACGACCGCTCATCACCCTACTACTACCCCAGGCTGATGAAAGAGTTCCAGCGCAACGACACCCTGATGAAGCTCGACAAGTTCCGACACCTGTATTTCGGCTACATGTTTCAGGAAGACTATAACCCATATCGCCCCAAGGCTTTCAAGGGGCCGGTTCCTGACCCTGCTGAAAACCCTGCGCTCACTCGCGCCGAATGCGATTCGGTGATAGCTCTGTGCGAACGTGCTATCGACGACAACCCTTTCGACCTTCAGAACATGATGCGTCTCATTTCGGCTCTCAGACTCAAAGGAAAAATCAACCTTGCAAACATCTGGCAGTACAAACTTGACTACATACTAATGGCAATAGCCTCTTCCGGAACCGGTTTTGACGAAGAAAACGCTTGGTACGTCGTTGAGCCTCAACACGAATATGTACTGCTCAGCGTGCTCGGTCTGCGTGCCGTAAACCACCTGTTCTATGCCCCGTACTACGAATACATACAGGTAAACACGCCAAACGACACCGGCGCCGAAGGATACTACTTCAACATCAAGGCAATCCTTGAAGAATACTACCGCAAATACCCCGAGGAACAATAACTTCCCCCCGGCGGCATTACCCCACACTGCAAACATCACGATTCAAATGACTGCTCCTGCTGATACACCCAAAGGAACCCTGTACCTGTTGCCCGTAGCGCTCGGCGACACCGACCTGCACAACGTTTTGCCCGACATAAACTTCACTATAGTGCGGCAGATTCGCTATTTTGTGGTGGAAAACATCAGAAGTGCCCGGCGGTTTCTGAAAAAATGCGACCGCAGTATCGACATAGACTCCCTTACATTTTTCACCCTTGACGAACACACCGACCCGCAGGACATTCCGGCGATGCTCGAACCCGCAGCCCGCGGCTACGACATAGGAGTGATTTCCGAAGCCGGATGTCCCGCCGTGGCAGATCCCGGTGCCGACCTTGTTGCAATAGCCCAGCAGAAAAACATTAAGGTGATGCCGCTTGTAGGACCGTCAAGCATTCTTATGGGACTGATGGGTTCCGGATTCAACGGACAGAGCTTCGCTTTCGCAGGATACCTCCCTGTCGACTCCGCTGCCCGCACCGCCGCGCTCAAAGAAATGGAACGCCGCATTGCACGCGAACACCAGACACAGATTTTCATCGAAACACCATACCGCAACAACCGCCTCATAGAAGAGCTATGCCGGGTGCTGCCCGACTCGATGCTGCTTTGCGTCGCATCCGACATCACCGGCGAATCGCAGGACATCACCACTCTTCCTATCGCGAAATGGAAAAAGAAATCATTCGACTACTCCCGTAAACCAACCATTTTCCTCCTCTACCGCTGACACAATGTCTAAGAAAAACAACTCCATACCGACATCGCAGCCCGGACTATTCGACAACCTCGACGACAAACTATCCGCTATACAGCAGGAACTGCCCGTACACCCCTCTATCGAGGACTTTATTGTAGAAACAAAAAAGATAACGCAACCCGAGGTTCCACCTCACACAAACCTCCTTGAAGAACCGGTGGATGTAGACCCCCGCCCACGGCAAGCAATTCTATTCAGAAGTTTCGGAAGCGGAAGTAGCGGCAACTGCGCCTTCATTGGCGACCGGAGCGGAGGCATACTCATTGACGCAGGCGTCGATGCTAAAACCGTCATCCAACACCTTAAGACAATGGACATGACCATGGATGACATACACGGCATCTGCCTAACCCACGACCATGGCGACCATGTACGCTGCGTTTACTCCCTTGTAAGACGCCACAACCACATAAAAGTTTTCTGTACGCCGAAAACTTTCTCCGGCATCATGCGGCGCCACAGCATGTCGCGCCGACTAAAAGACTACCACCAGCCAATATACAAAGAATTCCCCTTCCGCATCGGACCCTTTGAAATAACAGCCTTTGAAGTCAGCCACGACGGCACAGACAACGCCGGATTCTTCATCTCTTCCGGCAACCTCAAATTCGCTGTCGCAACCGACCTCGGTTGCATCTCCGAACGGGTTGACCACTACATGAGGCAAGCAAACTTCATTGTCATCGAAAGCAACTACGACGAAACTATGCTGCGCGAAGGTCCATACCCCTCTTACCTGAAAGCTCGCATAGCAGCGCCAAACGGTCATCTTGACAACAAAGAGACTGCCCGCTACCTCGCCGAGATACGCACACCGGAACTCAAAAACATCTTCCTCTGCCACCTCAGCCGCGACAACAACACACCCTCTCTGGCGTTGACCACCGTGGCGCAGGCGCTCGGCATCACCCCGGGCGAGCCTCACATTCCCGGCACCCTCAGACTCGAAGTGCTGCCTCGGTTCGACGCATCTCCTTTATATATATTACGCAAATAAACGCATCAACAATGTCACCTCAAAGACAACCCCTCATAGGAAAAAATCTCGAAGAGCTCGCCGGCATTACTGCCGAAATGGCTATGCCCCGCTTTGCCGCCGCTCAGATTGCCGACTGGCTATACGTCAAAAGAGTCTCCGACATAGAACAGATGACCAACCTCTCAAAAAAAGCCAGGGCGGCGCTCGCCGAAAAATACACTGTCGGAAGAGAGGCCCCGCTGGAATGCCACAGATCCTCCGACGGCACTGCCAAGTACATATTCAGCGGTGTCCCCGGCAGAAATATCGAGGCGGTAATGATTCCGGACAGAGACAGAGCCACCCTGTGCGTCAGCTGTCAGGCAGGTTGCCGCATGAACTGCGCATTCTGCATGACCGGGCGCAACGGCTTTGACGGCAACATAACCGCCGCCGGCATCATAAATCAGATTATGAGCGTTGACGAAAGTGAAAATCTGACAAACATCGTGTTCATGGGCATGGGCGAGCCGACCGACAACCTTGACGCTGTGATGAAATCGCTCGAAATCTTGACAGCCCCGTGGGGATTCGCATGGAGTCCGAAACGCATCACTGTATCCACAATCGGCAACATTAAAGGACTCCGGCGCCTGCTTGACCAAAGCAAAGTCCACATTGCCATAAGCGTGCACACACCCTTTGCCGAAGAACGCAGAAACATAATGCCGGTTGAAAACACTTGGCATCTTACAGACGTTATGGAGCTGCTCCGCCAATACGACTTCAGCGGGCAGCGCAGACTCTCTGTTGAATACACCATGTGGGCAGGCAAAAACGACAGCCCGAAGCACGCCACCGCCCTCGCACGGATGCTGCGCGGCACCGACGCGCGCGTCAACCTGATTCGATTCCATAAAATCCCCGGATTTGACGCGACAAGCTCACCGGAAAACACCATGACCGCTTTTCGCGACACTCTCAACTCACTGGGCATCACCGCCACAATACGCGCCTCGCGAGGAGAAGACATAATGGCTGCCTGCGGAATGCTTGCCGGAAAAGACAAACAGAAATAACCCACACCCCATAATGGCGCGGCACAACGACACTGGCAACTGGGGCGAGGATTCCGCTCGCGAATACCTTATTACCAAAGGCTACACCATCCTCGACACAAATGTCCGGTTTGGCAAAAACGAACTTGACATTGTGGCCCGGCACAACGACCGCATTGTATTTGTAGAAGTCAAGACCCGCTCTACCGACGAGTACGACCCGCTTGATGCCGTAGACCGAAAAAAAATCTCACACCTGTGCCATGCTGCCGAATCATACGTCAGCACCCACAACATACCTCACCCTGTACAGTTCGACATAATAATTGTCATTGGAAATCCCGGAAACACCCCCGCTATCGAACATATTCCTGACGCTTTTCTACCACCGTTGAGCACTCGCTGAACCCGTTTAACAATTTTTATTCTCAAAAATTTGGAAGACATATGTTTCCATTGTAATTTTGTAATGATTTCAAATTTAAAGCCATTTCAAACATACTCAGATTTTTGAAAGTAACTCATGTATAACTACAGCCCCGACATATCTGCCAAAGCTCTGCGGCTCATAGCCGATTGCGGGCTGCGACCCTCGCCACAGCGCATTGCGGTTGCTTACTATGTGCTTGCAAACCGCACTCACCCCACTGTTGACGAAATATACACCGACATCAAAGCCACATGTCCCTCACTTTCAAAAACCACCGTTTACAACACACTTAGAGCACTTGTAGAGTCAAACTGCATTATTGAGCTCACCATTGAGCCGGGCACAAGCAGGTTTGACGGCACAACATCTCCTCACGCCCACTTCCGCTGCAACTCATGCAAAAGAATTTTTGACATTGACATGCCGCACATTCCGAAACTTTCCGACTTTGATGTCGGCAATGTTCAAGTATATCTCAGCGGGCTATGCCCCTGCTGCAAAAACTGAAATAACCAAAACCAAATAAAAGTATAATTATTCATTAAAAAAACAACACTATGGAAAAGAAATTTATCTGCACAGTATGCGGTTATGTACACGAAGGCAACGAAGCTCCCGAAAAATGCCCCCTCTGCGGCGCTCCCGCAAGCAAATTCAAAGTACTCACCGCCGACGAAGCACTGAAATTTGTCACCGAGCACCAGATCGGTGTGGCTAAAGGCTGCGACGACGAAATGATTGCCGACCTCAACGCTCACTTCAATGGCGAATGCTCCGAAGTGGGAATGTACCTCGCAATGTCGCGCCAGGCCGACCGCGAAGGCTACCCCGAAATTGCAGAAGCCTTCAAACGCTACGCATTCGAAGAAGCCGAACATGCCGCAAAATTTGCTGAACTCCTCGGCGACTGCGTTTGGGATACCAAGACAAACCTTGAAAAACGCATGGCTGCCGAAGCAGGCGCTAACGAAGACAAAATGCGCATTGCTGCCCGTGCTAAACAGCTCAACCTCGATGCCATCCACGACACCGTTCACGAAATGGCTAAAGACGAAGCTCGTCACGGTCAGGGTTTTGAAGGTCTCTATAAACGTTTCTTCAAGAAATAAACCCATGCCCTGACAAACGGCACTCTCATAAAGTCCGCCGCACCACAAAAATCGGTGCGGCGGACTTTTTTTATAAAAAAAACACCTCACTCTGTGAACAATCTGCCGCCCCCGCGCATTATAACACATAAAGACCAACCACTCCTGAAACACTCCGCAAAATGAAAACAGTTAAAGACACATTGCTACAACGCCGAAGCATACGCCGCTACGAACGGGAGGACATACCTGCCGAAACAATGGATTTTATTTACGAAGCCATCCGCAACACCCCGACAAGCTACAACGGACAGCAATTTTCCGTGATTGACATCACCGACCAGACAATCAAGGAAAAAATCTATGAACTCACCTCACAGAAGCAGATTAAAACATGCAGACACTTCCTTGTGTTCTGCGCCGACTACTACAAAATAAAACAGCTTGCCGACTCAAAAGACATCGACTTTCCCCACTTTGAAAAAACTCTCGACGGAGTGATTGTCGGCATAGTTGACGCTACTCTCGCTATGATGAGTGCACTCACAGCTGCCGAATCAGCCGGGCTCGGCACCTGCTGCATAGGCTACACAAGAACAGCCGCTCCCGAAGCTGTGTCAAGACTGCTAAGTCTGCCACAAGGCACATTCATCGTTTGCGGTCTCGCAATAGGTGTGCCGCGCGAGATGCCCGACCTCAAGCCAAAACAGCCGGTAGGCACCGTGATACACCGTAACGTCTACAAAACCGAAGGTCTCGTTGAATCTCTCATGAAGTACGACCTCGAAATAGAAAACTACAACCGCACAAGAAGCGGAGAAAAAACATCAAACGACTGGGCTTCACACATCATCGACTACTACCGCGCCGCTATGGACTACAAGATGCTTGACGCCATACGCCGCCGCGGGTTCGATGTTGAAAGTTGACAAAAGGCAACTTCAGAAACTGTTTAAATTTAGTTGTGGGATTGATTGAGAGGATTTTATGAGGTGTTTTTACGAGTTGAAGCTGAGAGCATAGCGGTCTATGTGACCGATGAAACTCGGTGAAAACAACCATAAAAAACCTCAGTCAACCCACAAGAATGATATTATAGCTTTTATTTCGTAGTAAAATTAAACAGTTTCTCAAATACACAAAAAAACTGCCCTTTGAGAGCGTGTCTGCGCACCACCGCACAGACACGCTCGTTTGCATTTTATTGCAACAAAATTTGCAATGCCAGCCGTGTGATTGTAACTTTGTGTCTCAAATTTCTGTTAAAATGACAAACAACCCCATGAAAAAAAGTATCTTTTTTGCTATTGCGGCTCTCGCGCTCAGCGCCCAGGCAAAGCAGCCGCAAAACAGCGGCGGAGGCATTACACCGCAGATGATGACCGAAATCAGAGGCGCTTTTAAAAACACTCCGGCTGACAAGGCTATTTTCAACGCCATTTCGAACAACGACATCAACAAACTTGCGGTAAACACCGCATCAAAAAACAGCTTCGACACTCACTTCAGCCACAGAGTGCCCAGCAAAGGCATAACAAACCAGAAATCAAGCGGCAGATGCTGGCTATTCACCGGACTCAACGTACTCCGTGCTCAGGCTATGGCTCAGCACAACCTCCCCGAACTGCAGTTCTCGCAAAACTACAACTTCTTCTGGGACCAGCTTGAAAAAGCCAACCTGTTCCTGCAAGGCATTATCGACACCGCCGACAAGCCTATGGACGACAAAACCGTTGACTGGCTCTTCGAGCATCCGCTGAGCGATGGCGGGCAGTTCACAGGCATTGCCGACATTATAACTAAATACGGAGTGGTTCCCGCCGAAGTGATGCTGGAAACCAACAGCTCAAACTCGACATCTCGCATGAGCAACCTCATCGGTCTCAAACTCAAGGAATGGGGACTTCAGCTCCGCGACATGGCTGCCGCCAAAGCAAACCCCGCTGACTTGCAAAAAAAGAAAACCGAAATGCTCGGTGAAGTCTACCGCATGCTTGCCCTCAACCTCGGCGAACCTCCCACAGAATTCACCTGGACACGTCGTGATGCCAAAGGCAACGCAGTCGACACCCGCACATACACCCCGCTGTCCTTTTACAAGGAGTACCTCGGCAATGACCTGAAAAACAACTACGTCATGCTGATGAACGACCCCAGCCGCGAATACTACAGGCTGTATGAGATTGACTGCGACCGCCACGCCTATGACGGCGAAAACTGGACATACGTCAACCTCCCCGTCGAAGACATTAAAGAAATGGCGATAGCCTCTATCAAGGACAGCACCGCAATGTACTTCTCTTGCGACGTAGGCAAATTTTTCGACCGTGAACGCGGCATTCTCGATGTCGACTACCTCGACTACGGCTCCCTGTTCGGCACCACATTCGGCATGGACAAGAAGCAGCGCATCCTCACCCACTCAAGCGGTTCAAGCCATGCAATGACGCTCGTTGCCGTTGACCTCGACGACAAAGGCACCCCTGTAAAATGGATGGTTGAAAACAGCTGGGGACCCGGTGCAAACGGAGGACACCTCATCATGACCGACAAATGGTTTGACGAATACATGTTCCGCCTGGTTGTAGACAAAAAATACCTCACCGACAAAGCGGCACAGGTATTGAAACAGAAACCCACCGCACTTCCCGCCTGGGACCCCATGTTCGCCCCCGAGCAATAACACAACGGCTGCATAGCATAATAAACAAAGCCACCCCCGCGCAACCCGTCCATTGGGTTTTGCGGGGGTGGTTTTGTTTTGACAGCTTCTCAGAAACTGTCTGTATTTTCACTCCGTCAGAGAGCCACCTCGGGATACATCGCTTCCCACCACTGCGGCTCACCCTTCAGGTATTTGGCAAACCATGCGAAAATGGTATCCTGCCAGCGTATGCGTTTTTGATAATCGGTTATATGGTGATCCTGATCCGCAACTGCGACAAACGCCGTCGGACGGTTCAGCAGCTTGAGCGCCGTAAACATCTGGATGCTCTCGCCTACAGGCACATTCATATCCTTGTCACCGTGCAGAAACAGCAGCGGAGTGTGTATCTTGTCGGCATTGTACAACGGACTTTGCTTCACATACAGCTCCGCGTCGCTCCAGGGATAAGCGTCTCCCATGCTCACCTCGCTGTACGAATAGCCCCAGTAGCCCTCGCCCCAGTAGCTTGTGTGGTCGCTTATGCCGGCATGAGATATGGCTGCCGCGAAAATATCGGTGACTGTCTGGAGATACTGCGTCATAAAACCGCCGTATGAGGCTCCTATACAGCCTATCTTCGACGAATCCACATACGGATGCTCCTCACAGAATCGTTTGGTGCCCTCGATTATATCCTCTGCCACACCCTGACCGGCGGTCTTCACATGGCGCGACGAAAATTCCTGACCGAAACCGGTGGCGCCGCTCGGCTCAACGACATACACCACATAGCCCTGCGCCGCGTACGCGTGGTGAGGATAGCGGCTCTCGAAATTACGGCTCGTGGGGCTGCATCCTCCGTAATAATTCACTATGAGAGGATACTTTTTGTCCGCGTCAAAATTTGGCGGCAGGTAAAAGCGTCCGCAAATTGTGTCGCCTCGTGAATTAACAAAATCCCAGGCTCCGGTAGCTCCGAGCCTTATCTCCTTCATATCATCGGCAAGAGGCTCGTCAAGCACAGTCGTTTTCAGCGACTTGGTGTTAAGCGCATACAGCCTGTCCGGATTGTCCACACTCTGCGCCACAAACGCCGCGCCGGTACCCGAAAGCGGCAGGCTTATACCCTTTATTATATCCTGACCCAGCGGCAGGCGCTCAATATTGCCGCTCAAGGGGTCAAGGCGAAATGCGCTTATGCAGTCGCGATCCTCCGCTGTAAAATAAACCTTGCCGTCTGCACGACTCCACTGGAAAGCGGTCACATTAGGATTGAAATTCTTTGTCAGCGGTCTGAAACTGCGGCTCTTTACATTGTACTCGAAAAGCTGGGTGTCAATCATGCTCGGAATACGCCCTTCGGGCACATTCTTGCCGATACCGCCGAGAGCCTCCGGCGAGCCGCTTACAATAACAGTAGATGCGTCGGGCGAGAAAACCGCGCCCGCCAGAAATCCGTCGTCTGCCACTATTGTGTCAAGGCTCAGACTCGCGAAATCAAGCACTGCGAGAGTATGCATCGTGGTCGGACGCTTTTCAAGCCTGCTGCGCGATGACATCACCAGCGCCTTGGTGGCATCGTCGCTTATATCAAGCAACGACACATTGTGATGACCGTATGTTATCGGCGACAGCACACCTGTTGCAATGTCATACACCGCGAGCGAACGGCGGTTGCGCCACCCCGGCTGACGGTCGTCAGGCTCTATGATACGGTACACCTCCGGATTCTCCTTGTGCCCTTCGGCGGTCAGAGTCATCACCAAAAACTTTTCATCGGGCGAAATCGTGAAATGACCGGCAGGCACTCCGTCGGCAAACACGCTCTCCACACCCGTGGCGGCGTCTGTAACCCTTATGCTTCTGCCGCCGGCACTGCCGGTGGTACGGTAATACCTGCTTCCGGTTGGCATCCATGCAAGGCTCTCCGCGCTGCGCGCCACAGGAGCCCCGCCGGCTGTGCTCACAACCCATTCCCATGAAGTTGCGCCGCCGGGCAGTGTGTTGGAGTACACCGTTATGAGATACTTGCCGTCAGGCGACATCGAAGTCGAATAAATGCGGCGCCCGTGCAGCACATTGTCAAGAGTAAACATCCTCTCCCCGGTTCCGGTCTGAAACACCTGACCGTCGGGTGCGATAATCCTGATGTCTGCCGTGTCGGCGGCTCCGGGCGATGACACATAGCGCACTACCACGCTGTGGTCGGCAGGCTTGAGAGTTACCGCACCCGGCTCGGTCTGCTTGCCGTCCACATACAAACGGTAATTTTCAAGACCCTCTACAGAAATCTGCGCGGTGGTGTAGCCGGTGTTTGTCATATTGAAACCGAGCAGATGCGAAGCCGCTGCGCCCTCCACACCCTTTACAACCGTACCGTCAAACACAGTGGCGCCCGACATTGCCCGCTCTATATTCACCGGCATGTCAAGAACACGCTTCGCCTCAAACTTGCGCGAATTCACATCCACAGAATCAATGATAGCCGGAGTGTTGATGATAAACGGACCCGCATAGCGGAAATTCTTCACCGCTATCGTGTCCGCTCCGGCAGCCGCCACCATTGCAGCCGCCGCAATTGTCATAATCTGTCTTCTCATAAGAGCTTGTTTAATAATACACGCTCAAAATTACTAAATAGAGTTGACAGCCGCAACCGCCTCACACCTCACGCCGTGAGATTACGCTCGTCTATCACCCGTTTTGCGCCTATATACGCGCGGCTGAAATAGCCCCCGTCGGGAAACTTCTGGTAAGTGATGCCCTTGCTGGTCGACGCGTGGATGAAAGTACAGCTCTTGCCGTCATCGGCAACATCGACAACTATCGCCACATGCCCCACCACACCTCTGGATGTGCGCGGACTGCTGAAAAACATAAGGTCGCCCGGTCTGAGCTCATCCTTCGCCACAGGCTTGCCCTGACGGTACTGCATTATGGAAGTGCGGTTGAGACTTATGCCAACCTTGCGAAACACATAGCTTGTAAAGCCCGAACAGTCAAATGTCGACGGTCCGGTAGCTCCCCAGCGGTAACGGCGACCGAGAAACGACGCCGCGTACTCGCTCAGCTCGCCGGCAATCTCGTCCAGACGCTCTTCCATTGTCTTTTGCGGAGCCGGCTCCTCCACAGCGCCGAAATCAAAGCCCGCAAGGTTAGAAGGCAGGCTGTCGGCATTCCACGTCGGCGCAATAGGAAGATATTCCGGCTTCAGCGGAGGCACTCCCTGAGCCTTGAACGAACAGAAAACGGCACACAGTACCACAGAGAAAAATATAAATAGATTTCTTTTCATAGCGTTTTTAAAGGATGTTTATTTTTGGCTTATGTTAAGAAGCGGATTTCGGAGTATGTTTGGAGATTTCATAAAGTTAAAAGTAAACATACTCTTACATGTAATGTATCAGATAAGGAATATTGCGGTGAATCCTGTACTCCCCCGCCCCTTTGATTACTTATACAAAGTTAGCGAAAACAAACGCCTTTGTCAAGCCCATTAAATTCTTTTACAACAACTTACCTCACATTAACCAAATCCCCGCAATCCCCTGCCCCCATCCCCTTAATATTTGCAATTATTATCTGTGGCGACGGGGGTAGGTAGGTCGTTTGGAGTATTTTCATTAACTTTGTAAGCAATACTAAAGACTATTATATTTTTAAATTTTAATACCATCACTGAAATGAAGAGAATCTTAGCCGGACTGGCTGTGTGCGCATGCACCGCCGGTGCTTTCGGGCAAACCTTCAAAGAGTGGCAGGACCCCAATGTCAACTCTGTCAACCGTCTGCCGATGCACACGGCTTATTTCGCCTACGAAAACGCCGATGCAGCCGCCGCCGGCACCAAAGAAAAAAGCTCGAACTTCATGAGCCTTAACGGACCATGGAAATTCAACTGGGTGCGCAACCTGGACAGCCGACCCACAGATTTCTGGAAAAAGGATTTTAACGACAAGGGCTGGGACGAGCTTAATGTGCCCGCCGTGTGGGAACTTAACGGCTACGGCGACCCTATCTATGTGAACATCGGCTACGCCTGGCGCAACGACTACAAGAACAATCCGCCTTATGTGCCTGCCGAAAACAACCATGTAGGCTCGTACCGCCGGGTGTTTACAATACCCGCCGACTGGAAAGGGAAAGACATCATTGCCCATTTCGGTTCCGTGACCTCAAACATGTATCTCTGGGTCAACGGCAAATTCGTCGGCTACGGCGAGGACAGCAAGCTGGAGCAGGAATTTGACCTGACCCCCTACCTTGTGCCCGGCAAAGAAAACCTGATTGCGTTTCAGGTGTTTCGCTGGAACGACGGCTCTTACTTCGAGGACCAGGACTTTTTCCGCTACAGCGGAGTTGGCAGAGACTGCTACCTGTACGCCCGCGACAAAAAACGCATAGAGGATATCCGTGTTGTGCCCGACCTTGACGCCGACTACAAAGACGCCACACTCGCCGTGAGCGTATCGCTCAAAGGCTCAGGCACAACCGAGCTGAGGCTGGTGGACCCGCAGGGCAAAGAGGTTGCCTCAGGCAGCATAAACGGCTCAGGCAGCACAACACTCTCCGTTTCCGACCCCGAAAAATGGACTGCCGAAACTCCGGCGCTATACACCCTGTACGCCTCGCTCAAAGGCAGCGACGAGACAATTCCGGTAAATGTGGGATTCCGCAAAATAGAGCTGAACGGCGCGCAGATTCTGGTAAACGGCAAACCGGTGCTGTTCAAAGGCGCCGACCGCCACGAGCTTGACCCCGACGGCGGCTATGTTGTTTCGCCCGAACGCATGATGCAGGACATCGAACTGATGAAGAAGTTCAACATCAACGCAGTGCGCACATGCCACTATCCGGACGACAACCTGTGGTACGACCTCTGCGACAAATACGGCATATATGTGGTTGCGGAAGCCAACCTCGAAACCCACGGCATGGGCTACGGCGAAGGCACACTCGCCAAAGTGCCGCTGTTCAGACAGACACACCTTGAACGCAACCAGCGCAATGTGCAGCGCAACTTCAACCACCCGAGCATAATATTCTGGTCGCTCGGCAACGAGGGCGGCGACGGTCCCAACTTTGTGGACGCATATAAATGGGTGAAAGCCGAAGACCCCAGCCGCGCGGTTCAGTACGAACGCTGCGGCTATGCCGACCACACCGACATCTACTGCCCCATGTACATCGGCTACGAGGAGGTGGAGAAATACGGCAAACGTACCGATGTGTCCAAACCGATGATTCAGTGCGAGTACGCCCACGCAATGGGCAACTCCGAAGGAGGCTTCAAGGAGTACTGGGACCTTTTCAGAAAATATCCCAACCTTCAGGGCGGATTTATCTGGGACTTCGTTGACCAGTCGCCCCGCTGGAAAGGCAAGAACAGTGTGGAGATTTACGGCTACGGCGGCGACTTCAACCGTTTTGACGCTTCCGACATAAATTTCTGCAACAATGGGCTCGTAAGCCCCGACCGTGTGCCCAATCCTCACATGTACGAGGTGGGACGTGTGATGCAGAGCATCCACACCACCCCGGCAGACCTTGCCAAGGGAGTGTTTGACGTGTACAACGAAAACTTTTTCACCGACCTCGGCAACTACAGACTCACATGGCAGCTGTTGCGCAACGGCAAAACAGTACGCACAGGCACCGTTGAAAATATTGACGCGGCTCCCCAGACCACCGGCAAGGTGACAGTCGACTACGGCTCTCTCGAACCGGATGGAGAATACCTGCTCAACTTCGCATACTCTCTCAAAAACAGTGACGGAATTCTTGAGGCGGGCACCACTGTGGCGCGCGAACAGATTGCTCTTACACAGCCTGCCGCCGCCGACATGACAATAGCCAACGTGACAGAGACAAACCGTCCCACCGTGCAGCCAACCATTGTCGACAACCAGACAAACTACCTGATAGTGTCCGCCCCCGGTGTTGACATCGAATTCAGCCGCGCAAACGGGTTCATGAGCAAGTACTGCGTCAACGGCACCGACATGCTTGCCGAAGGCGCTCAGCTGACACCCAACTTCTGGCGCGCCCCCACCGACAACGACTTCGGCGCAAACCTGCAACAGAAATTCGCCGCATGGCGCTCGCCGGAGTTCAAACTCGAATCACTTGACGCAGAAAAAACAGACGGACTGGTAAAAGTCACCGCCGCCTACTCTGTTCCAGCTGTCAGCGCCCGGCTTACAATGACATACACCATCAACAACGCCGGCACAGTCAAGGTCGAGGAAAAACTTACCGCCGACAAAAACGCAAAAGTATCGCCGATGTTCCGTTTCGGCGTGCAGATGCCCATGCCTGAAAGCTTTGACCGCATAGAATACTACGGCAGAGGACCGGTTGAAAACTATGTTGACCGCACACAGGCAGCCGACCTCGGAGTTTACTCCCAGACTGTCGCCGAGCAGTTTTACCCCTACATACGTCCGCAGGAAAACGGCAACAAGACCGACATACGCTACTGGCGGCAGATCAACCACGCCGGCAAGGGTCTTGAGATAACCGCTTCCGTACCCTTCTCGGCTTCAGCGCTCAACTACACGGTGGAAAGCCTCGACGAGGGCGCTGCCAAAGCCCAGGGACACTCGCAGGAAGTAGCCAAAGCCCCCCTCGCCAACCTGCTCATAGACAAGCAGCAGATGGGTCTCGGCTGCATAGACAGCTGGGGTGCCGTTCCGATGCGCAAGTACATGATGCCTTACGGCGACTACGATTTCACCTTCATCATGAAGCCGGTCTGCAACATCATTCCCTGAACGGGTCTCTGTAGCAATATAGAAAAAGGAGCCTGAAACGGCTCCTTTTTCTATATTGATTACTCTTACCCTTGCAAAACTCAAATAAATTTGGTTTTGCGCCTAACTTATCGCTATCTTTGCAAAACGAACAATAAAAATCAACATCCTTATAACCCAAAGTACAAAGTTATGTCAAAAGTTACCGTTGTAGGAGCAGGAAACGTAGGCGCTACTTGCGCTAACGTTCTTGTGACCCAGGGCATTGCCGACGAAGTAGTGCTCATCGACATCAAAGAAGGCCTTTCCGAAGGCAAAGCCATGGACATCATGCAGACCGCAAACATTCTTAATCTTGACACCCGCCTTACCGGTGTGACCAACGATTATGAAAAGACAGCGGGCAGCGATGTTGTAGTCATCACATCAGGCATACCCCGTAAACCCGGCATGACCCGCGAGGAACTCATCGGCGTGAACGCAGGCATTGTAAAATCTGTTACCGACAATGTGCTCAAATACTCACCCAATGCAATCATTGTGTGCGTATCCAACCCGATGGACACCATGACCTACCTCATCCACAAAACATCAGGTCTGCCCAAAAACCGCATCATCGGCATGGGCGGCGCTCTTGACAGCGCACGCTTCAAATATTTCCTGAGCGTTGCTCTCGGTGCCAACCCCAACGAAATAGAAGGCATTGTAATCGGCGGTCACGGTGACACCACCATGATACCTCTGGTACGCTATGCCGCTTACCGCGGCATACCCGCCTCTACCCTCATGCCCGCTGAACAGCTTGAAAAAGTTGCAGCCGACACAATGGTAGGCGGCGCTACCCTCACCAAACTTCTCGGCACCTCTGCCTGGTACGCTCCCGGCGCTGCAGCAGCCCAGGTTGTAGGCGCTGTTATCGGCGACCAGAAAAAGCTCATCAGCTGCTCCGCTCTTCTTGAAGGCGAGTACGGCGAGAAAGACCTTTGCATCGGTGTGCCCTGTATCCTCGGCAAAAACGGTATCGAGAAAATCGTTGAGTTCGACCTCAACGAAGAGGAAAAAGAACTCTTCCGCAAGAGCGCCGAAGCCGTTCACAAAACAAATTCAGCACTTTCCTGCTAATACAGCGTCATGAAAATCTTCAGATATATAGTAGCATCGGCGGCTTTTGTGGCTCTCGCCTCATGCAGCGGCAACACAGCCGGCACAGCCGCCGAAGGCAACGGCGAAGCTGCCGCTGTGGAAGAAGCAGCCGCTGTAACTGCCGAAGAAGCTGTGGTTGAGCTTGCAGCAGGCACCACCGAGATAGCTGCGGCAGATGTGCCCACCATCATTGACTTCAACGCCGTATGGTGCGGTCCCTGCCAGCGTTTCAAACCGGTATTCCACAAGGTTGCCGAGGAGTTCAAAGGCAAGGCGGTATTTGTTTCGGTAAACACCGATTCATGCCCCGACATCGCCCAGAAGTACCAGATTCAGTCTATCCCCCAGATTGTGACAGTGATGCCTGACGGCACAGCTACCGCAGGTCCTACCGGGTACCAGGAGGAAGCAGACTTCAAGGCTTATGTTGAAAGCGTTGTGAACAAATAAACATCATAATGCACCGAAACAGTCAGGGCGCCCGCTTGTGCGAGCGCCCTGATTTATTTTCGGAACCGCTGACAGACTCAGCGTTTGTCGGCGTTGCCTTCGTAGAAGTTCATGAAAGCCCGGTTTACAAGCCTTGTGCCGCCGGGGGTGGGATAGTTGCCGGAGAAATACCAGTCGCCCGGATGATGAGGCACCGCATCGTGGAGACCTTCGAGAGTCTGGTAGATGATTTCCACTTCGGCGCTTGTGTCGGCAGGAGTGAGCATGTCGGCAATCTTTTCCGACACCTGCCTGTCGGTAAACGGCGCGTATATAGCCTTGACACAGTTTTCAAGCTGTGAGTCAGGAGCATTCTCCATTGCCACGCAGCGGGCGTAAGTGTCGTCAAGCAGAGAATCCATGCCGTTGTCGTGCAACAGCTCCACCGCCGCGCGAAAAGCTATGAATTCGCCCATACGCGACATGTCTATGCCGTAGCAGTCGGGGTAACGCACCTGAGGCGAGGAGCTGACAACCACAATTTTGCGCGGATGCAGGCGGTCGAGAATCCGCAGGATGCTCTGCTTCAGAGTTGTGCCGCGTACAATGCTGTCGTCTATCACAACAAGATTGTCGACATTGTTTTTTATACATCCGTATGTCACATCGTACACATGGGCGGCAAGGTCGTTTCGCGCCTCGCCCTCGGCAATGAAGGTGCGCAGCTTTATGTCCTTGATAGCCACTTTCTCCACCCGGAGCCTGTGAGACATTATATCGCGAAGGGTGTTCATGTCAAGCGTTCCGGTTTCCTGCGCCGCGAGAATTTTGTCAGACTTCAGTGTATCCAGATAATGCTCAAGAGCCTCGACCATGCCTATAAACGCAACCTCAGCCGTATTGGGGATAAACGAAAACACTGTGTGGTCAAGGTCATATCCTACACTTTCAAGCACCTGAGGCACTATATTGCGTCCGAGAGCCTTTCGCTCCTTATATATATCGGCATCGCTGCCGCGCGAAAAGTATATGCGCTCAAAGGAGCAACGGCGGTTGTCGCCTTCGCCCAGAATGTCGCTCACCTCCACTACACCCTGCTTGCTAACAGTCACGGCGCTGCCGGGAGCCAGCTCGCGCACATCGGCGCGGCGCACATTCAGCACCGTCTGTATCACAGGGCGCTCCGACGCGACCACCACCACCTCGTCGTCGAAATAATAGAACGCCGGGCGTATGCCGTGCGGGTCGCGCAGGGCAAACATGTCGCCGCTGCCTGTAGCGCCGCATATCACATAGCCGCCATCCCACAGAGGCGCCGCGTTTTTAAGCACCTCCTTCATATCAAGGTGGGCTTCTATCTCCTTGCTGAGCTGAGGCTCCGCGAGAGTGTCTCTATACTGTCGGTATATCCTGTGGTTCTCCTTGTCAAGAGCGTAACCGAGCTGCTCGAGAAGCATGACGGTGTCGCTGTAAATGCGCGGATGCTGCCCTTTGGACACAACGCTTTTGAAGATTTCCTCCACGTTTGTCATGTTGAAGTTGCCGCACAGCAACAGATTGCGCGACCTCCAGTTGTTGCGGCGCAGAAAGGGGTGCACATAGCTGAGTCCGCTTCTGCCGGTGGTGCTGTAACGGAGGTGACCCATGTAGATTTCTCCAACAAACGGAGCCTCTTTCTCCACCCACTCAGCACTCCGGTTTTCAACATCAGCTTTTTCAAGGGCAGGACGCAGATTGTCAAAAATTTCCTGAATGGCACCTGTTCCGAGCGCTCTCTCGCGAAACATATATTCGCTTCCGGGCTCGGCATGGAGCTTGACCACTCCGATTCCGGCACCTTCCTGCCCGCGGTTGTGCTGTTTCTCCATCATCAGATAGAGCTTGGACAGTCCGAAGCAATATGTGCCATATTTTTCTTTGTAATACTCCAGAGGCTTGAGCAGGCGAATCATCGCAACCCCGCACTCGTGTTTAAGCTGTTCCATACTCCTTTAATCATATTTTGGCGCAAAGTTACGAACAAGTATCGCCGACACACCACAATCTCATTATTTTTTTATTATCTTTGCCTCAACAATTTTTTTTTTGCCGGCTTCTGACCAGCGCACATGCCGGCATCCCTGACTGTTCATGAATCAAACAATCCTTAAACAGATACTCAAATGAAAGAAAAAATCAACAAAGCGTTCAACGAACGTTTTTCCGGAGCAGGCACCCTGTATGTAGCCCCCGGCCGTTTCAATCTCATCGGCGAACACACCGACTATAACGGCGGTTTTGTATTTCCGGGCGCGATAGACAAGCTCATGATGGCAGAGATACGCCCCAACGGCACAGACAAAGTGCGTGCATACTCGTTTGACCTTGACGACTATGCTGAATTCGGGCTCAACGAGGCCGACGCTCCGACCCAGAGCTGGGCGCGATATATCTTCGGTGTGTGCCGCGAGGTTCTTAAACGCGGCGGCAAGGTTGAAGGCTTCGACACCGCCTTCGCCGGCAATGTGCCCTTAGGCGCCGGGCTGTCTTCGTCTGCCGCTCTTGAAAGCTGCTTTGCCAACGCCATCAACGATATTTTCAACGACAACTCCATTGACAAATTCGAGCTTGCCCGCATCGGACAGTCCACCGAACACAACTATTGCGGTGTAAACTGCGGCATCATGGACCAGTTTGCAAGCGTATTCGGCAAGAAGGACCACCTTATGCGCCTTGACTGCCGCTCAATGGAATTCGAGTACTTCCCTTTCAAGCCCGAAGGATACAAACTGGTGCTTGTGGACTCTGTTGTCAAGCATGAGCTTGCCGACTCGCCCTACAACAAACGCCGCGCATCGTGCGAGCGCGTTGCAAAACGCCTCGGCATAGAGACCCTCCGCGACGCCACCATGGAGATGCTCGACGCGATAAAAACCGATATTACCGCCGAGGATTATTTCCGCGCAAAATTCGTAATTGAGGAGAAAGAGCGTGTACTGGCTGTGTGTGATGCCCTCGTTGCAGGAGACTACGACACTGTAGGTCGCTGCATGTACGAAACCCACCACGGTCTGTCAAAAGACTATGAAGTGAGCTGCGAGGAGCTTGACTACCTCAACGACATTGCCAAGGAATGTGGTGTTACCGGTTCAAGAATCATGGGCGGAGGTTTCGGCGGCTGTACCGTCAACCTTGTCAAAGACGAGCTTTACGAACCGTTCATCGCCACTGTAAAAGAAAAGTTCAAAGCCCGTTACGGACACGAGCCCAAGATTTACCCGGTTGTTGTGAGCGACGGCGCACGAATCTACGAAAACCAGTAATAGCGCGCGACAATACTGAAAAAGGGAGCCGGATGGCTCCCTTTTTGTTTTTTCGGGGTGCGGTGCCTGCAAGGTGCATCAGATTTCGGGCAACGGCAGTTTGTGGGTATTCTTGACCTCGTCAAGCACAAAGGAGCTGTTCAGAGAGCCTATGCAGTCGAGGTCGCCGAGAATGCGCAACAGGAATTTCTGATACGATTTCATATCGCGTGTATAAATCTTCAGCAGAAAATCATAATCGCCGGATATATTGTAGCACTCGGCAATTTCCGGTATGGACTTCACCGCCTCGATAATGCGCATTGCATTTTCGTAGGTGTGCTGTTTCATCTTCAGGTAACAGAACGCCATGAAGCCGCAATCTATGGTACGCGCGTTCAGCAAAGCTATGTACCGGTCTATAACCCCCTCCCGCTCAAGGCGTTTAACCCGCTCGAAAGTCGGGGTCGGCGAAAGGTGCACCACTGCTGCCAGCTCCTTGACAGTAAGGCGCGAGTTGTCTTGTAAAGCCGCGAGTATGCGCACATCGGTAGGGTCGAGAGTGATATTCTTTTTCATGTCAGGAATAATATTCGTGAAAATGCCGGCAAAAGCCGCTGTTATCTGAATAATTTTATTGTTTAGCGCACAAATTTAGTTCAAATATCCAAATAACAAAAACATATTGGAATTTCATTACACTCTCTCTAATTTTGCATCGGAAAACAATCTAAAAACCGATTATATGTCAACAAAGAAATTACATTTTGAAACATTGCAGCTTCATGTAGGTCAGGAACAGCCGGACCCGGCTTCCGATGCCCGCGCCGTACCTATCTACCAGACAACTTCTTACGTGTTTCGCGACTCGCAGCATGCCGCCGACCGGTTTGCGCTGAAAGAGCCGGGAAACATCTACGGACGCCTGACCAATTCCACACAGGATGTTCTTGAAAAGCGCATAGCCGCCCTTGAAGGCGGAGTTGCCGCTCTTGCGGTTGCCAGCGGAGCGGCGGCTGTGACGTATGCTCTTGAAAACATCACCCGCACAGGCGACCACATAGTAGCCGCAGACAATATCTACGGCGGGTCGTACAACCTTATAGCCCACACATTCGAGCCGCGCGGCATAGAATCCACATTTGTCAATGTGCGCGACCCAAAGGCAGTCGAGGCGGCAATCAAGCCCAACACCAAAGCTATTTTCGCTGAGACATTCGGCAACCCCAACTCCGATGTCACCGACCTTGACACCCTTGCGGAGATAGCCCACCGCCACAATCTGCCTCTGATTGTAGACAATACTTTCGGCACACCGTATCTGATGCGCCCGTTCGAGCACGGGGCTGACATTGTTGTCCACTCCGCCACAAAGTTCATCGGCGGTCACGGCACAAGCCTCGGCGGTGTCATTGTCGACTCCGGAAAATTTGACTGGAAGGCGAATGCCGACAAATTTCCCACAATCGCCAAGCCCGACCCCAGCTATCATGGGGCGGTATTTGCCGATGTAGCCGGAGCCGCCGCCTTTGTCACCCGCATACGTGCAGTGATACTTCGCGACACCGGCGCCGCGATATCGCCCTTCAACGCGTTCATACTGCTGCAAGGTCTTGAAACACTTTCTCTGAGAATAGAGCGACATGTGGAAAATGCCCTGAAAGTGGTGCAATTCCTTGCAAAACACCCCAAGGTGGCGAAAGTAAATCACCCCTCGCTGCCCGAACACCCCGACCACGAACTCTACAACAGATATTTTCCCGACGGAGGCGGCAGTATATTCACTTTCGAACTTAGAGGCGGTGTTGAATCGGCATGGCGCTTCATCGACTCGCTTGAGATATTTTCACTGCTGGCAAACGTTGCCGATGTAAAGAGCCTCGTAATACATCCCTACACCACGACCCACTCGCAGCTCACGCCGGAGGAGGCAGCCGAACAGCTCATCACACCCTCCACTGTTCGCCTGAGCATAGGCACAGAGCATATCGACGACATAATCGACGACCTCGCACAGGCGCTTGACAAAGCCTGACTTGAATCAAGCGGCTTCAATACACAGCGCTGCAGTGTCATCACTGCGGCGCTGCCGCTTTTTTCCACACTTGCCTGACATATAAGGAGCCAGATAGGCACACCATTTTTCGCGGGTTACATAGGTGCTTCCGGCAAGGTCGTCGGCAACTTTGCCGAAACGGGCGTTTATCTCCGCGCGAATCTTCTGTTGGCTCGGCAACTCTTCGCTCGGATGCTCGCGCCACCAGTCGCACACCTGCAGGGCAAGCTCGGCAAGCAACGGTTTGTCGAAACGGCGGAAATCCTTGAATGAATGACAGCTCAGCACCCAGCCCACAAGGCCGTTGGCTGCGACTCTCTCGTCAAGATTTTCCGGAGCTTTCTCAGGCAGATAGCCCGGCACAGGCGCTTTTTTGGCGCGGCGCTCGGCAGCCTTGCGGCGGCGCTCCTCGGCGCGGGCGTCAATGTCGTTTTTAATGCTCATGAACATCTCGGCGGCGTCGATGTTGTCAATCTTAGTTAGGGTGCCGTCTGTCAGATAGGCTATTACAGCATTCATCACTTCGAGCTGCAGCGATGTGATAAGGGTTGCGATTGTTTCAATCCATTCGATACGGAGGCTGATTTGTTTTTTCTTTCTCATTTTTTTGTGTGTGTTTATTGTTCGTGTGTTTTTAAATTGTTTGCATGTGTGCAAAGTTACGATACGAATCAGCCGGATATTGTCTTAATTTTCACACTCGTGAATGTTAAAAATGCAACGAGCTAAGCATCTGCCACTTACCTTTACAAAATCGGGTAAGTGTTAAAATTTCAGAGAGCAAGTGTTAATTCGCAGGAAATGAAAAAGAATCCGCCTCCGAGCGGACACAGTGTACGGAATCGGACACCGGCCCAAAGCACTAACCCCTTAACGAACAACGCATTGCCACTTTGGCACGGTTTATGCAACATATATTGGCACATCACTACGAAAACAATAATTATCCGACTATGGACAGAGAAATACCAAAATCAGAACGGCTCAGAGCCAAACGCATAACCATAATAAAATGGGCAGCCGGAGCTGTGAGCTTTGCCGTCGTTATAGCAATTCTCATATCGATGATGCGCAAAAGCGTGTATGCGGAGGACCTTAACATTGTAACTGCCGACACCGGCACTATAGAAACATCGGTCAACGCCTCCGGAAAAGTGACTCCCGCTTTTGAAGAGATTATCAACTCGCCGATTTCAACCCGCATTGTAGAAGTGTACTCGCGCGAAGGCGACAGCGTGCAGCCCGGCACACCGCTTCTGCGCCTTGACCTCCAGAGCGCCGAAACCGAGATAAACAACATGGGCGACGAGCGGAGAATGAAACAGTATGAGCTTGAACAAACCCGGCTCAACAACCACACATATCTTTCAAATCTTGAAATGCAGGTCAAGGTCAAGGAAATGGATGTGAACCGCAAAAAGGTAGAGGTTACAAACGAACGGCGCCTTGACTCGCTCGGCTCCGGCACCGGCGACCGTGTACGCGAGGCTGAACTCGCCTACAACACCGGCAAGCTCGAGCTCGAACAGCTTCGCCAGCAGCTTGCAAACGAACGTCAGGTGCGCGACGCTTCTCTAAAGATGAAACGCCTGGAACTTGACATCTTTGAAAAGAACTTCGCCGAAAAGATGCGCACCCTCGAAGATGCCCGCATACGCGCCCCGAGAGCCGCAACCCTCACATACATCAACAACCAGATCGGTCAGCAGATAGGACAAGGCGAGAAGGTTGCGGTGATTTCCGACCTGAGCCACTTCAAGGTCGACGCCGATATATCTGACAGCTACGGCGACCGTGTAAGCGTAGGGTCAAGAGCCATTGTGAGAATAGGCAAGACACGCCTTGAAGGCACTGTGAGCAACATTACCCCTCTTAGCAAAAACGGGGTGATTTCATTTACCGTCACCCTTGCCGACGACGACAACGCCCGCCTGCGCAGCGGTTTGAAAACCGATGTGTATGTGATGTGCGACATAAAGGATGAAGCCGTGCGCATAGCCACCGGTTCTTATTTCAAGGGACCCGGCGAATACGAGCTGTTTGTGCAAAACGGCGAGGGTGAGCTTAACCGCCGCAAGGTGCGCCTCGGCGACAGCAATTTCGAGTATGTGGAAGTTGTGGAGGGTCTCAGACCCGGCGAAAAAGTGGTAATATCCGACATGTCCAGCTTCAACAATTCCAAGACAATAAAATTGAATCACAAGAAATAAACTCTTAACATCATGGCTATCATTTCAGTAAAAAACGTAAATAAAGTATATCGCACCGACGAAATCGAAACCACCGCTCTTGAAAATGTCAATCTTGAGGTGGAAAAAGGCGAGTTCATATCCATAATGGGTCCCTCGGGCTGCGGCAAATCCACCCTCCTTAATATAATAGGGCTTCTTGACACCCCGACATCCGGCAGCGTTGAAATAAAGGCAACCGACACTACCGGAATGAAAGACAAAGCCCTGGCAGCTTTCCGCAACCACAACCTGGGCTTTGTGTTCCAGAGTTTCCACCTCATACCCTCGCTCAATGTCACCGACAATGTGGAGCTACCGCTCATTTACCGCAGCGGCATCGGCGAGAGCGAACGCAAGGCTATGGTAAAAGATGTACTCGACCGCGTGGGGCTGTCTCACCGCATGCGCCACATGCCCTCGCAGCTTTCAGGCGGACAGTGCCAGCGCGTGGCTATAGCCCGTGCCATAGTCGGCAATCCGGAAATTATTCTCGCCGACGAACCCACCGGCAACCTTGACTCCAAAATGGGTGCCGAGGTAATGGAACTGCTTCACCGCCTCAACAAGGAGGACTCGCGCACAATAGTAATGGTTACCCACAACGAAGAGCAGGCAAGACAGACCGACCGCATAGTACGGTTCTTTGACGGAAGACAGGTGCTATGATTGCGCGTCAAGACGAATAAACCAACATACTCCTTAATTATTATGAAACAGATATTAAATGAACTCAGACAGCAACCGCTTGTGAGCTTGATAAGCATTGTCGGCACAGCCCTGTCAATATTTCTCATAATGCTGGTGGTAATGCTCCAGCAGGTAAAGGTTGCTGATTTCGCGCCGGAGAGCAACCGGTCGCGGATGCTGCACTGGAAATTCGCCAGCATACGCCACACAAGCTGGGGAGAGGATGCAAGCAGCAACGGACCGATGAGCTCCTCGACAATAAAGGCGCTTTTCGGCGACCTTGAATCGGCGGAGGCTGTGACCGCTTACAAATCGTTTTGCGACGTAAGCTCGGCGGCTCTTCCCGGCGAGACTCCAATAGCGGTAAAAATGAAGGCGACCGACGCTAATTTCTTCCGGGTGTTTGACCTTGACTTCATAGCAGGCGAGCCGTTCAGCCAGGCATCTTTCGAATCGTCACTGCCGGAAATAGTCATTTCCGAATCGGTTGCGCGGAGTGTATTCAAAACAACCGACGTGGTCGGTCGCGAAATGCTTCTGGACCTGGTGCCGTTCAAAGTTACCGGTGTTGTGAAGGATGTGAGCCGGCTCGCCGACAAAGCTTACGCAGAGGTGTGGGTTCCTTACACCACAGCAGGTGTTGACCGCAACAACTGGAACAACGGACACATGGGCTTGCTCAGCGCAACCATACTGGCACGGCACAAAAATGATTTTCCGGAGATACGCCACGAACTCGACCGGCGTCTGGCTCAGATAAACACTACCATGAAAGCCGCCGACGGCTTCGAATTCATAAGCCACGAACGCCCCTACGACCAGGAAACCGATGTAGCCACTCTTTACGCCAACCTCAACCCGGACATGGCGAAAGTGCGCCGGTCAAGCCTCATTGTCTACGCAATACTGCTCATTGTCCCGGCTATAAACCTCAGCTCAATGACACGCAGCCGCATGCGCCGGCGCATAGCTGAAATAGGTGTGAGGCGCGCTTTCGGAACCACTGTTTCGCGCATCACACTGACACTGATTTATGAAAACCTCATTGTAACCCTTGTTGCCGGAGCTGTAGGACTGCTTCTGTGCGTTGTATTCTCCTGGCTGTGCGGCTCCTATCTTTTCTCCGTCTCCGACAGCCGCATTTCGGCAGAAATGATTTTACAGTGGAGCACATTCGGACTCGCCATGATGTTCTGCTTTATACTAAACCTGCTGTGCAGCGCCCTCCCGGCTTGGAAATCGGCACGCACAGGTATTGTTGAATCTCTTTCAGGAACCCGCTGACATATAGTTACAGATATGAAAAAGAAACTTTTAAGACAGATGCTTAACGAATGGCGGTCCAATGTGTGGATTGTCATAGAATTTATAATTGTGAGCGTTGTGCTGTGGTATATCAGCGACTACCTGTTTGCCACATACTCAATGGCAAACCGTCCCAAGGGCTTCGACTCGGAGCACTGCTATCTGCTTACCCTGCATGACCTCACCAGCCAAAGCCCGAAGTTTATCGAAAACCGCACCATAGAGCAGAAAGCGGAAGACCTCCGCGAAATCATGGAGCGACTGAGACGCCGTCCGGAAATCGAAGCCGTAAGTCTTTCCATCAACTCGTACCCCTACAACGGCAGCGACAGCGAAATATCATTCGGTTACGATTCAATAAGGAATTCCGGACTGCACCGCGTGGCTACAGCCGATTTTGTGAAAGTGTTTCGCTACGAGGGCATCAATGGCGAAACACCCGAACAGCTCGCAAAAGAGCTTGAAGAGGGCAAGATACTCCTCAGCGACAACTTTTTCACATATTCCAACGCCAAGGCTCTTCGGGTAAGTGAAATAGGGCCCGACAGAATATATCTCGACAACGACACCTCGTTTATACAGACAGGCACTCCGTTGAAACCGGTGCGCTATGATGATTTTCACAAATGGAGCGTGTTTGCCCTGTTTTCCAGAGAGACTGAGTCACCCCAGGCGATGCTTTGGATGTCAGAGCTTTGCATAAGGGTGCGCCCCGACATGGACAAGGATATCATACAAACCCTTATGAAAGAGGCGCAGACACAGTTTCATGTAGGCAACTTTGTACTGAACGATGTGGAATCGTTTGATTCTATCCGGCAACAGTATCACCAGGGCGACTATGACCGCCGGCGCAACTACTTGGTGGGCATGGGCTTCATGATGCTCAACATTTTCCTCGGACTGCTCGGTACATTCTGGTTTCGCACCCAGCAGAGAGTGCAGGAAGTGGCGTTGCGCAAAGTCAACGGAGCCACAGACCGTTCGGTGTCCGGACGCCTTGTAAGCGAAGGCCTCATACTTCTCGCGGCAGCGACACCGATAGCCGTGTGCATCGATGCAATTCTCGCCAAATACGAATTCAACGAGTGGCTTGACGGCTACCTTGTGTGGTCACACCTTGCTGTCAACGCCGCAATCACCTTTGTCCTTATGGCGCTGATGGTTGTGGCGGGCATACTGTTCCCGGCTTGGCGGGCTATGAAAATACAGCCTGCCGAGGCTCTTAAAGATGAGTAATCAGCCTGTAAAACCGCAATGATTATGAAAAGAACCGCAATAATTTCAATGTTTCTGGCATCTGTTTCCGCTCTTAGCGGAGCCACGCCGATACATCTGTCTCTTGACGAAGCCATTTTCCGCGCCCGTGCCCGGAGTGTGGACGCGGCGGTGGCGCTCAACGAGCTGAAAAGCTCGTACTGGGAGTACCGCACCTATCGCGCCGACCTGCTGCCCGAGGTAAATTTCGCCGCCACCCTGCCGGCATACCGCAAGCAGTACAGCTCATACATGAACGAGTCAGGCTCGTTTTCCTTTGTACCCAACAACTACCTGGAGATGAGCGGAGAGCTGTCGATAGACCAGAAGATATGGTTTACCGGAGGCACACTGTCGCTCAACACTTCCATTGACTATCTCAGGCAACTCAGCGGCGACAAGTACAACCGTTTCATGACCATTCCTGTTGCGCTGACTCTCAACCAGCCGGTGTTCGGGGTCAACTCCGTGAAATGGAACAGAAAGATTGAGCCGGTGCGCTACGCCGAGGCCAAGGCGCAGTTTCTGTCTGCGACAGAGGGGGTTGCGATGACAGCAATAAACTACTTTTTCAATCTGCTCATGGCAAAAGAAAACCTGTCCATAGCCCGGCAGAACCTTGACAACGCCACCAGGCTCTACGAAGTGGCGAAAGAAAAGCGTGCAATGGGGCAGATTAGCGAAAACGACCTTTTGCAGATGGAGCTTAACCTGCTCAACGCCAGCTCTGACCTCACCGAATGCCAGAGCAACTTCAAAAGCAACATGTTTACCCTGCGCTCTTTTCTCGACTATGGCGAGGATGTGGAAATAGAACCCGAAGCCCCGGCAATGGTTCCGGTAATAGATGTGACTTACGCCGATGCGCTTGACAAGGCGCTTGCCAACAACAAATTTGCCAAAAACCTGCGCCGCCGGCAGCTTGAAGCCGACTACGAAGTGGCGAAAGCTAAATCAAACATGCGCGAAATAAATCTTTTCGCCCAGGTGGGCTACACCGGCACCGACCACACATTCGGAGACTCATACCGCCGCCTTAAAGACAACCAGATAGTTGAGGTAGGTGTAAAGATACCGCTGGTGGACTGGGGCAAACGCCGGGGTCAGGTGAAAGTGGCGCAGAGCAACCGCGAGGTGGTTGAAAGCCGTCTGCGTCAGGAAACACAGAATTTCAATCAGGACATTTTCATTCTGGTAGAACGGTTTTGCAACCAACAGCAGCAGCTCCTCATAGCCGACAAGGCTTCTGCCATTGCCCAGAAACGCTACGACACCAATGTCGAGACCTACCTGATAGGACGGATATCGACACTCGACCTGAACGACTCGCAGGTCAAGAAGGATGAAAGCCGGCAGGAATACATCAACCAGCTGTTTCGGTACTGGTATTATTTCTATCAGCTGCGTTCACTGACTCTGTGGGACTTCGAGCGCGGCACCGACATTGACGCCGACATTGACAGAATCGTAAAAAATTAGCTATCTTTGTATCTGAATAGCTTCATTTTATGATACTGATTGTTGATGATGACAAGTCTATCCGGCTGTCGCTCGGAGTGATGCTCAGGCGCAGCGGGCACGAGGCAATCGCAGTCGGGTCGCCAGAAGAGGCGCTCGACATAGTGAGAGGCACTCCGTTGCAGCTCATACTCATGGACATGAATTTTTCACGCGCCACCACCGGCGAGGAAGGCATAGAACTGTTGAAAAAATGCCGTATTTTCCAGCCGGACACACCTGTTATACTTATAACGGCGTGGGGCAGCATTCCGCTCGCCGTCGAAGGCATGCAGGCAGGCGCTTTTGATTTTATCACCAAGCCTTGGAACAACCACCTGCTCCTGCAACGCATTGAAACCGCACTACGGCTCAATGCCGCTCCGGTTGCCGACCCCGCTTCCGGCAGCGGATTTGACCGAAGCGGCATAATAGGCAAAAGTGCCGCACTGACTCAGGTGCTCGACACAGTTGCCCGCGTTGCCCCTACCGACGCGCCGGTTCTTATACTCGGAGAAAACGGTACCGGCAAGGAGCTGATAGCCCAGGCGATACACGCCAACAGCCCGCGTGCCAAATCGCCGTTTGTCATGGTGAATCTCGGAGGCATCAGCCAGTCGCTATTCGAGAGCGAGATGTTCGGACACACCAAAGGAGCGTTTACCGGTGCGGTGGCAGCCCGCAAAGGCAGGTTTGAGATGGCAGACAAAGGCACCATTTTTCTTGACGAAATCGGCGACCTTGACCCGGCGTCACAGGTAAAAATGCTCAGGGTGCTGCAGCAGCACACATTCGAGCCACTTGGCGACAGCCGCCCGCGAAAGGTTGACATCAGGGTTGTGTGTGCCACAAACGCCGACCTGCCCGCCATGGTGGCGGACCGGAGATTTCGCGAGGACCTGTACTACCGCATAAACCTCATTACCCTGAAGCTGCCCCCTCTGCGCGAGCGCCGCGAGGATATTCCGCTGCTTGTGCGGCATTTCGCGGCACAGAACGCCAAAGCGGCGGGTGTTGAAACTCCGGAGATAAGTGCAGATGCCATGCAATGGCTGTCGCGCCAGCCGTTTCCGGGCAATATCAGAGAGCTTAAAAACCTTGTTGAACGCACCATGATTGTAACCGGCGGCGAACGCCTTGACTCAGCAGATTTCGAGCGGTCGGCAACTGTTTCAGACAGCAGGCACACAGCCCCTACTCTTGAGGGAGCCACTCTTGACGACCTTGAGCGGTCGGCGATTGCCGGTGCGCTGAAAAAACATGGCGGCAATCTGAGCAAAGCCGCCGAATCGCTCGGCATTACCCGCCAGTCGTTGTACCGCCGCATGGAAAAGTTCGGCATAACCCAGGATTAGTATCATGAGAGCCAAATGGATTTTCTGCCTGCTTGCGCTGTGGACTGTTGCCATAGCAGCGGTTCTGTACCTACAGCCGGCATGGCTGACCTCGGCAGGCGGGATGCGCCTCGCGGCAATAGCAGCGGCAGCAGCGGCGGTGCCCGGGGTGCTGCTGTACAACATGTATATGAGCCTGCTGCGCCCTATAAGCGCGGTGACCGGCGGCATGGAACTCGTACGCGCCCAGGATTTCAACAGCCGTCTGGTAAAGGTGGGGCAGCATGACGCCGACAGACTTGTGGGGATGTTCAACAGAATAATAGACCGGCTTAAGGATGAGCGTCTGCACAGCATAGAGCAGGAACATTTTCTGCAACTGCTTATAAATACATCGCCGGTAGGCATAGCCATATTCGATTTTGACGGCAGAATAACCCTCGCCAACCCTTCCATGCGGCGCTATCTCGGCATAAAGAATGAAGATGACATTGTAGGCAGGACACTTGAAGATATGGCAGGCGACATAGCCCCGGCGATATCGGCTACCCCTATGCGGTCGTCGCGCACCGTAAGGCTCAGCAACACCAATGTAGTGAGAATATCACGCCTCGACTTCATGGAAAAGGGTTTTTCGCGCCCGTATGTGCTTGTGGAGAGCCTTACCGACGAAGTGATGAAAGCAGAGAAAGAGGCATACGGCAAAGTGATACGTCTTATTGCCCACGAGGTAAACAACACCATAGCCGGTGTCAACTCCATGCTTGAGACACTCGGCTCAATACTTGTCGAGGATGACCTTGTGGAAGCGATAGAGAGCTGCCGCGAAAGGAGCGGAAGCATGAGCGGGTTCATCACCGCCTACGCCGATGTAGTGAAGATACCGAATGCCCGCCTTGAAAAAGTGGATCTTAACAAAAGAATATCCATTCTTGTGCCGTTTCTCGAAGGTCTTGCGGGCAACTATGCCGACATCCGCGTCGAGACCTCTGACAAAGAGGCGTTTGCAATGGCAGACCCCGTACTGCTCGAACAGGTGCTGGTAAACATAGTGAAAAACTCCAAAGAGAGCATTGAGCTGACCGGAAGGCGCGGCTGCATAACCGTGAAAGTGTCATCTTCGCCGACTTCGGTAACAGTCAGCGACAACGGCGCGGGTATTGACGAAAGTGCGGACGGCAACCTGTTTACCCCGTTCTTTTCCACCAAAAAGGGGGGACAGGGACTCGGACTGATGATGGTCGGCGACATTCTGCGTCAGCACGGATGCAGGTTTGACCTGCGCACAGATTCCGGAAACGGGCTTACGGTGTTTGAGATTGTGTTTCCGCCGGTCAATCAGGCATTCACTTCCACAGAAGCAAGCGCTATGCTTTCAAGCACCTCAAGCAGCGACGCTCTCGGCTGAGCTATGTTCAGCCTCATGAATCCTTCGCCCTGCGAACCGAACATTGTACCCGAGTTGAGCGCCAGACGCGCATCGTTTACAAAGAAACTTACAAGCTCGTCCTGGCTCATGCCGAGACCGCGGCAGTCAAGCCACACAAGGAACGATGCCTGAGGACGCATCACTTTTATGCGCGGGCATTTCTGTTGAAAAAAGCGTTCTACCGCCTCGATGTTTTCCTCCAGATAGGGTATGAGGCTGTCAAGCCACTCCTCGCCATGGTTGTAGGCTGCTTCGGTGGCTGTGGTGGCAGTGAAGTTCGGTGCGGAAAATTCGTTTACCTCAAGCCATTTGTAGAAAGGCTCGCGTATCTGAGGATTGCGCACAACAGCCCACGAGCTGACGAGTCCGGGAATGTTGAATGTTTTCGAGGGAGCGCCAAACGCTATGCCTACTGCGGCGGCATCCTCTCCGGCATCAAGGAACGGCACATGCCGGCGACCGTACAGCATCAGGTCGCCATGAATCTCGTCGCTCACCACTATCACGCCATACTTTCTGGCGAGTGAGCCGACAGCCGCGAGAGTTTCGCGGCTCCACTGTATGCCGGCGGGGTTGTGGGGGTTGCAAAGAATCATCAGCTTGGGACGCTCCTGCGCGAATACGCGTTCGAGTCCGGGAAGATCCATGATATATGTGTCGCCCTGCGGCGATGGTATGAGCGGGTTTTCCACCACTACCCTGCCGTTGCCTTCGGCTACCATGCGGAAGGGGTGGTAAACGGGAGGTTGTATGACAATTTTGTCGCCGGGAGCCGTGAAAAAGTTGACAGCGTAGGCGATAGCCCGCACTATGCCGGGCACAAATGCGAGCTCTTCTTTTTCAACACTGAATCCGTGACGGCGCATGAGCCATGAGCGTACAGAATCCCAATAGCTGTCGGGGGTGTAAGCGTAGCCGTACACCGGGTGGGCAAACCGACGCATTATCGCCTCGGTTATTTCGGGAGCCGCCGCAAACTCCATGTCGGCAATCCACATCGGAGTAATGTCGTTTCTTCCAAAAAGTTCATTCAACGCGTCATATTTCATAGCCCCGGTGCCCCGGCGGTCAATCACGGTATCGAAATCGTATTTTGCCATTGCAGAATCAGTATTGTATGATTTTGAGGCAAAGGTAGTCAATTATTGTCGAATAGGCACAATTGCTCAAACAAAAAGAGGGGTCGCGCCACTTTTAAAGCGCGACCCCTCGGGAGTGCTGATTAAACCTTATTTATTATTCCTCTTCACTGCCTGCGTTGGGGAACAGAGCCTCATAGCCGGGGTTTTGAGTGAGTTCGGGGTTCATTGTGATTTCAAATGTGGGCACCATCCAGAGATAGTATGCGTCCAGCCACCCCTTGCCGGTAGAAAGCGCGCTGGGATAAGTGTATATCCAGCCTTTGCCGGGAGCGGTGTTCTGAGAACCGGCAAAACCGTTTGTCTTGATTTCGTTGTAGTCTACAAACGGTCCGGTGTATTTACCTGTGCCATAGGGGAAGTTGCTTGCATCCACCCATGCTCCGCAGGGCTGACGGTTTACATAGTAGGGAGCTTTGTGCCAGCGGCGGATGTCGTAGAACGCGAATCCCTGACCGAACAGCTCAACCATGCGCTCGCGGCGTATTTCCCAGAGAACTGGGGCAACCTCGTAGTTTGTGGCGGCATCGTATCCACGGGTCCAGGGAGCAGTGCCTTTGTCGCGGTCGGGGTCGAAATCGTCAGTGATTTCAGCCACGTTCATACGAGCCACAGACACACGGTCGCGGAGTTTGTTGATTGTGATGTCGGCTACACCCTGGTCGAAACGACCGAGTTCATAAGCAGCCTCGGCATAGTTCAGGAGTACCTCCTCGATAGTGAAAATGGGTTTGTCAGATGTCTGATAGTAGTCGTTGGAACCCACTTCCCATGCGGTGTAGTGTTTCCAGAAATAGTAGCCTGTTAGACAACGCATGTAGTTGTCGGTCTGGCTGTAATCGGAGATATTCGGAGCCGAGTGGCACATTGAGCCGCCCCAGTTGTGACCGGGCAGACGCTTGCTGCCGAGAGTTTCGTCGCCTGTGCCGTTTTCACAGAACACATTGGCACCTACATAGTCGATGTACCAGCGGAACTTGTCGGCATACTCTTCATCGACAACAAACGGACCGCCGTTGAGTTTCTGACCGACCTCCCAGAAACGCCATTTCTTGAATGTGGTGACATTGTCGGGGTTGCTGCTGTTGACGATGTTTGCCTGAGCCGGGGGCTCGAAATTGATAATCAGACGCGGGTCGCGGTTGTGGAAATAATCGTAAAGGTCCTTGCCTTCGCCGCCTTCGAACTGAGAGTTGGCATTATTGATGGGTTTGCCGTTAGCCATGAGGAACATGTCGACAGTGTGCTGGGGAGCGTCGCAACGGTGAGCCTCGACGTGGATAAGGTCGCTGTAGCGGTGTCTGAGCAGGTCGTTGTACTCCTTGAACATGATTATGCCGGGAACACCTGTGAGGCTCTCGGTTGTCATAACCTCGTCGTAGCCGGCGCCGGGATAGCTGTTTGTGCCTTTGCCGTAATAGAGGTTGGGATACTTGTTCATGAGTTCCTGAGACACAGCGAGACACTTTTCAAGATAAGCCTGATAGGGCTCGTCAAGACCATGGTATTTAGCCCATGTGCCTTCACGGAGGAGGAATCGGCTCAGAGCGGCACGGCATGCATCTGCTGTAACGGGGTTGTCGCCGTCGTTCGAGCAGTCGCCGATATTGGCTATAGCGTATTCAAGACGTGCGATAATGCTGTCGGCAACCTCTTTACGTGGAGTACGGGGACCGTAAGCCTCGGGAGATTCGTCAGAAAGCACCTGAGTGATATAGGGGATGTCGCCGTATTTGTTGACCAGCTCCATGTACCACCAGGAGTGGAAGAAATAGCCCACCGAGCGCCAGTGCTTTTTCTGGGTTTCGTTCATCTTGCTGTCGTCGAGATGCTCGAGCATGATGTTTACTGTGCGTATCGGAGAGAAGCTCCAGTTTCCGGAAGTTGTTGTAGTTGTGATGTTTTGCCAGGCATAGGGGTTGAGACTGTTCTCGCGGTTTGTCATCAGACCGGAGTAAAAGTCACTGTTCCACTGTGTGGCGTAGTAGTATGTACCGCTGTGGTTTGTCCAGATTGCAGTGTTAGTGAACAATCCGTAGCAGTTATACATGTAAGCCCGGAAGTTTTCGTATGTCTGGAAAGCATTCTGGTCGGTCAGCGATGTTTGGGGATATTTCTCCAGAAACCCGTCGTTGCACGAAGTCATGATAGAGACTCCGACTGCCAGTCCGGTAATAGCGAGTGAAATATTTTTAAGTTTCATGATAAAATTCTGAAGGGTTAAAATGTAATGGTGGCACCTACAGACCATGTACGGTAGAAGGGATAAGACCAGCTCATGCTTTCGGGGTCATAGCCTTTTGGCAGAGAAGTGAATGTGTGGAGATTTTCCACGCTGCCGTAAACTCTAAGCTGGTTTATGCAGAGCTTGTTGATGAGTTTGGCGGGGAATGTGTAACCGAGTGTCACATTCTTGATTCTGAGGTATGCCGCGTTTTGCAGATACTTGTCACTGGTGCGTGTGTTGCTGCCGATATTCTGCTCCTGACCGTAGATGCGGAAGAGTTCAGCATTTGGGTTTTCAGCAACCATGTAGTCGGGGCTTTCGGGGTCGTAGCTCTTGGCTGTCCAGTAGTCGGTCTGGTTGTAGTACAGCGGGTGGAACACGCCGTCGGCACCTGACGCGCCGAACGGGAACATGGAGTGTCCGCCGAGCCAGTAATCGCGTTTACCCACGCCCTGCAGCATTATGTCAAGGTCGATACCTTTCCAGTTGACACCTGCGTTTGCACCGAACTGGAAGCGGGATGTCGAGTTGCCGAGCACCTTGCGGTCGCCGGGGTCGTTGACGGTGTTGGCACCGGTTGTGATAACTCCGTCGCCGTCAAGGTCCTTGAATTTCATATCACCGGGGCGCACGTTGTAGCCCTGGATTGAGGTCACGCCTTCGTTGAGTTCCCAGGTGCCTTTTTTTGCTTTTTCGAGGTCGAAATCGTCGATAGAGTAGTAACCGTCGCTGACATAGCCCCAAATCTGGTTGAGTTCACGGCCGGCATACCACTGGGCGAGGTCGCCTGTCTTGTTGTTGAACTTGGTGATTTTTGACATGTGGTCATAGAGGTTGAAGCCCACGCGATATGACCAATCGCCGATACGGTCGTTCCAGTTGATAGAAATTTCATAGCCGTCAGTGCGCATGTCGGCGATGTTTTGCAGGGGAGCCGAAGCACCTACGGTAGAAGGGAGCTCTGAACCGGCGGCAAGCATGCCCGAGGTAGAACGGCGATACCACTCGGCGCTACCCTGGAGGCGGTTGTTGAAGAGGCGGAAGTCAAGACCGATGTTGAGGGTTTTCACGGTTTCCCATGTGTAGTTGCCGCGAACGAGACCGGGAACACCGATAACTGTCACTTTGTTGCCGCCGCTGAGCCATGTTGTGCTCTGTCCGATAGACATGTTTGCCACAAAGCCGTAGGGGCTGATGGCCTGGTTGCCGATAGAACCGTATGAAACACGGGGTTTGAGTTCATTGAGCCATCTGCGGGTGCCTTCCATGAATTTTTCCTGGGTTATGCGCCATGCGGCAGAAACCGAGGGGAAGAAGCCGAAGCGGTTTTCTTTCGGGAACTTGGACGAGCCGTCGTAGCGACCGCTTACAGAGAGGAGATAGCGTTCGTCGAAGTTGTAGGTAAATCGACCGAATCCGCCGCGGATAGTGTATTCAGAGTAGCTTTCACCGATGTTTTTCTCGCCGGTGCCGCCACCGAAAGAGGGTACGGTGATTACAGCCTGTCCCTGAATGGTGGGATAGAGGCGTGAGTAGCCGTAGCTTTCCTGGTTGAAGCCGAGCATTGCGGTGATGTGGTGCTTGCCGAGGTCAAGAGAATAGTTTGAGTAGATGTTGAGGGCGTTGTACTTGGTCACGTCCTTGCATATTCCGTACACATCCTTTGTCGGGTCGGTGGGATATGTCTTTTTGGCGAGCTGCACGTCGGCGTATGTTATCACGCCGCTGTAGGTCTTATAATCATAGGAGTTCTGGTTATAGGTGTACTCGCCTGTGATTGTCCAGTTCTTGAGGGGTTTGAGAATAGACTTTACCTGAATACGCGGTATTGAATGGCTGTTGTGAGCCACGGGCGATACCATGTATGAGTTTTTGGGTGAGTCTATAATCAGATCCTCATCGCTGTTTGTAAGGTATTCGGCGGGCATGTAACCGTCTACGGGATACCATGATATGAGTCGTGTGGCATAGGGGTCGCGGATGTTGCCTGACAGACCTGTGTTCTTGGTGTGTGTGTAGAACATGCTGAGTTCCTGTGTGAACCAACTTGTGACATCTGCCGAGATGAAAGATGTTATGGCCTTGCGCACATACAGGTCCTTGTTGGTAATCAGCGGACCGTTTTCACGGCTGTAGTTGCCTGACATGCGGAAACGCACTTTATCGGTGCCGCCGCTCATGGAGATGTTGTGGTTTGTCAGAGCACCGGTGCCGAGGATAGAACCCTGTACGTCGCTTTCCTTAAGATAGTAAATCTTGCCGTCGGTGTGCTTGTAGATACCGTTGTCGAGCACGCCTTCAAGAGTGCCCTGACGGTACTGGCCTATGAGCTCTTCCCATGTATCGAGATTGCCGTCGCCTGCCCAGTACTGGCTTGAGTAACCAGCCTCACGATATGCCGCGATGTAGTCGGTAAGAGATGCTTGCTGAGGACGGTTTATAGAGCGTTCCCAGCCTTGTGAAAATCCGTAAGTGATATTGAAACGGGCGTCTTTGGCGGGACGTTTTGTTGTGATGAGTACAACTCCTCCGGCGGCACGCGCGCCGTAAATAGCGGCTGCGGCGGCATCCTTTAGGGTTGTAACGCTTTCGATGTCATCGGGGCTAAGCTGGGAGATGTCGCCTTCCACGTTGTCAATAAGCACAAGGGGGCTACCGCCGTTGATAGAAAGGTCGCCACGGATGTTGAGACTTTTTGACTGACCGGGACCTGAGCCGCCGCTTACCATAAGACCGGGGATAGCACCCTGAAGAGCGGCAGCAGCGTTGATAACGGGACGGTCGCCGAGAACATCATCCATTTTCACCTGAGCCACAGAGCCGGTCAGGTCAGATTTTTTCTGGACGCCGAATCCCACTACAACCACTTCGTCGAGAGCGTCTCCGGCTGGTACGAGCTTCACCGATATGGGAGCACCTGTCCATTCTACTTCTATCGGGTTGTAGCCGATGAAAGAGATTTTGATTTTTGCGCCTTTCGCCACATTTGCCAGGCTGAATTTGCCATCAACATCTGTCGATGCGCCATTCTGGGTGCCTACAACGAAGACTGAAGCGCCTGCCAAGGGCTCGTCATCCTCGTCAGTCACGAAGCCTGTACACTTGGAATTGCTCTGCGGAGCTGTAGCTACAGATTCGTAACTACCCCCCCCCTCAGTCGGTTGCGCGTGCACAGTGGCTGCCGCCGTAGAGAGGAGAGTCGCTGCCAAAGCTGCGGATAAATACTTTTTCCTCATGGTTTAGTTTAATTATAAGTGATGGTTAATTGGTTTCACTCTGCAAAGAAAATTAAAAAATGTACAATTCCGCAACTATTTTCGACAAAAATACGAATATATGTTATACAACATATTTTCATTGGCGAACTGCAGAAACCCTGAAATACGCTCCAAAAAATGGTTTATGTCAAACAAATCAGGCGATTCATGTGTTATTTTTATACATAGTATTGCACTTTTGGAAAATTGAGTTAACTTTGCACTCAAATTCCAAGGGTGTCAGCGATACCCGCCCGGCTGGAGCCACTCGCTCCGTTCATGCGCCGGAATTTCCACCTTATTATATATCTCTCCGAATTTTCATCAGTATTCACCCCTGGCAGCAGGCATAGTTTCTACCTCCGGTGTTGTATGGCGCCACGACTTCGCCCTCAGACCGCGCCAGACTGCCAAACGAAAAAGATAACCGCACTTTCAACAATGTACAATTACTCTGAACTTTCAGAAAAAACGACAGAACAGCTCCGGTCGATAGCTGCCGAGATGGGCATGAAAAAGACCGAGTCTGCCGACAGCGACAACCTTATCAACTACATCCTTGACGAACAGGCAATAAACTACGCGTCAACAGCATCTGAGAAGCGCCGCAAAGCCGAAGCCAAGGAACCGAAACGCAAAGCCGAAAAAAACACGGCAAAAACCGAACAGGCTGACGAAGCGGCCCCCGCCGAGCCGGCTCAGCCCAAAAAACGCGGTCGCAAACCCAAAGCTGAAAAGGCTGACGCGCCTCAGCAACAGGACGCGGCTCCCGAACAGACCGCCAGCGAGACAAATAACGCCGAAACTCCTGTCAAAGAAAAGACCAAACGCACTCGCGCGCAACGCACCCCTAAGGCTGAGGCTACGGATGATTCACAGCCGACACAGAAGGCTCAGGAGAGCGACGACGACACCGACAAGCGCGACGAGCTGACACTCACCCCGCCCATTGCACGCGAAAAAGAGGAGGAGGCGGCGGAGAAACCCTCCCCTGCCGCTGAAACCCCTGCCACAGAGACTCCCGCACCTGCCGCAGACAGCGCTCAGCCCGAGCAGCAGCAGGCACCCGAGCAGCAGCAACAGCAGCAGCGCCGCGACTTCAAGCCAAGAAACGGTGAGTTCGGCGCGTTTTTTCCCCGCTCGGAAGGCCGCCGCTTTGTGCCCCGCTCCCAGCGCGAGAAAGAGGAAGCTGAAAAGGCTGCGGCTATAGCTGCAGCATCGGCACCCATAACCATAGCCGAGCCTTGGCAGGAGAAACAGATGCAGAAACAGCAGAACAAAAAGCAAAAGAACCGCAACAATAACAACAATAACCAGCAGCGCCAGCAGCAACAGCAGCCCGCAGCGCCGGCATACAACTTCGACGGCATCATAAAAGCCAGCGGAGTGCTTGAGATAATTCCGGAGGGCTACGGTTTTCTCCGTTCGAGCGACTACAATTACCTGTCGTCGCCCGACGATGTGTACGTTACTCCGCAGCACATCAAGAACTACGGACTCAAAACCGGCGACGTTGTGGACGCAACCGTGCGCCCGCCGCGCGAGGGTGACAAATACTTCCCCCTGACAACTGTGCTGAGCGTCAACGGCAGGTCGCCCGAGTATGTGCGCGACCGTGTGCCTTTCGAACACCTCACTCCGCTGTTTCCCGACGAAAAATTCGACCTCACAAGCGGCAGAACCTGCAACATATCCACAAGAGTGGTTGACATGTTCTCGCCCATAGGCAAGGGGCAGCGCGGACTCATCGTGGCACCGCCCAAAACCGGCAAGACCATACTGCTCAAAGACATAGCAAACGCCATTGCAGAAAATCATCCGGAAACCTACATCATGATTCTTCTCATTGACGAACGTCCGGAGGAGGTTACCGACATGAGCCGCAGCGTAAACGCCGAGGTCATAGCATCGACTTTCGACGAACCGGCAGAGCGCCATGTCAAGATAGCGAGCATAGTACTCGAAAAGGCAAAAAGACTTGTGGAGTGCGGTCACGATGTGGTGATACTCCTCGACTCGATTACCCGCCTCGCGCGCGCCTACAACACAGTTTCGCCCGCATCCGGCAAGATTCTTTCCGGCGGTGTCGACGCCAACGCGCTCCAGAAGCCCAAACGCTTCTTCGGCGCCGCGCGCAACATTGAAGGCGGAGGCTCGCTCACAATCATTGCCACCGCCCTCACCGAGACAAGCTCGAAAATGGACGAGGTTATCTTCGAGGAGTTCAAGGGCACCGGCAACATGGAGCTGCAGCTTGACCGCAAGCTCAGCAACAAGAGAATTTTCCCCGCCGTGGACATCATGGCTTCAAGCACCCGCCGCGACGACCTGCTGCTGCGCTCCGAAACCATGAACCGAATGTGGATTCTGCGACGCTTCCTTTCCGACCGCAACTCTATCGAGGCAATGGAATTTATCAAGGACCGCATGGAACGCACTCCCGACAACGACGAATTGCTGCGCACCATGGGCGACTGACCTCTACAAAAAAATATTCATTATCGGCTCCGGCATCTCGCACTCCGCGGTTTGCCGGAGCTTGATTTTTGCATATCTCATAAATAAATATTCACAACGCATCACAACCCCGCATACAGAGCCAGTTTTAAACAAATTTTACCCACCTGAGACAAATGCATATATATCCAATTTATTATAACACATAGCCGTAGAGATTCGACAGATTGTGTTTATTAATGATTTTTAACAAATGGGGGGTAGATTTATCCTTTTTATATACCTTTGCAAACAGTTGACATGAATAATGCTGATATTCTGGATAGCACACACATTGCCACTCCTAACATTAAACATATTCGTATCACATTTCAGCATGTCTCTCTCGTAAGCATCTATTACCTTATTATATAAAGAAACAACTCGAAATATATCTTTATTTATGAAGTTTTTGTCAATACAGACCCTGCGGGCAACAGCTGTCGCGCTATTCCTTTCAGCCACCTGGCACAGCGCAGACGCGCAGAAAGTAGCCGTCAAGACCAACCTGCTCTACGATGCCACTCTGACTGTCAACCTCGGAGCGGAAGCCAAATTCAACGACAAATGGACGGGTGACCTGAGCGCCAACTTCAACTCATGGTCTTTCTCCGGCGGCAAACGCTGGAAACACTGGCTGATACAGCCCGAGGCACGCTACTGGCTGTGCGATGTGTTTGCCGGACACTTCTTCGGCGTCCACGCTCTCGGCGGGCAGTACAACATAGGTCATGTCGACATGGGCAGTTTCAAGTTTCTAGGCACCGACTTTTCGCACCTCAAAGACCACCGCTACCAGGGCTGGCTTGCCGGCGCGGGCATTGCCTACGGCTACTCATGGATTCTGTCAAAACACTTCAACTTAGAGGCGGAAATCGGCATAGGCTGGGCATATACCCGCTTCGACACATTCGAATGCGCCGGCTGCGGCAAGAAAATATCGTCGGGCAGACACCACAACTATGTCGGCCCCACCAAAGCCGCTCTGAACCTCGTTTATGTTTTCTAAACCACACACATTTCAGCACATGAACGCTTACAAACACATCATATCAGCCGCCGCTCTCACAATAGCCCTGGGCGCAGGCGCTTATACAAAACCGGCGGTGTCCGGCTCCGGTCTCAGAGTGGAACGCTCCGAGTCATCCCTGATTGTCAACCTAGAGGTAGACCTGTCGCAGTTCTCCGCCGAGACAAACCGCGAGGTGATACTCACCCCGGTAATCAAATCGGAAACCGACTCGCTCGTGCTGCCCGAAATCATTGTGGCAGGACGCACACGCTACTACCGCCACCTGCGCAACGACGCGGCTCCGGCAACATATACCCTTCTGCGCTCAAACCGCAGAGACACCGCACAATACACCCGTGTGGTGGAATACTCCCCCTGGATGGAGACCTCACAGCTCATACTGCGCTCATCGGTGCAGGGATGCTGCGGCGACAACATAGGTGACAGCGGCTCCACCCTGCTCGCCACTCTCGACTTTGCACCGCGCGTGTTCGTGCCCACAGTCATCTATGTGAAGCCCGAAGCCGAGAAAGTAAAGACCCGCTCCGTTTCAGGCTCGGCGTTCATCGACTTCAAGATAGGTAACACAGTCATTGACCCCGACTACCGCAACAACCCCCGCGAGCTTGCCGAGATACGCAACTCAATCGACCAGGTAAAAGCCGACAAGGATGTTACCATAACAGCACTGTCGGTAGTAGGATACGCATCGCCCGACGGCTCTTACGCCGGCAACGAGCGCCTTGCCCAGGGACGCACACGCAGCCTTGTGGACTATGTCAACAATCTGTACCACTTCCCCGCCGGAATAATGCACACCGCATGGCACGCCGAAGACTGGGAAGGTCTGGTGAAATACCTGCGCTCCAGCAACCTCGACAACAAAGACGCCATCATAGCCCTCGCGTCGGACAGCTCCATAGAGCCTGACGCCCGCGAAGCCATGATAAAGAGCCGTTACCCTCAGCAGTACTCCTTCCTTCTCGCAAACGTCTATCCGGCGCTCCGACACAGCGACTACAAGGTAGAGTTCAATGTCCGCGCATACATCTCGCCTGAGGAAATAGCCCGTGTCATGGCAACAGCCCCGCAGAAACTGTCGCTTGAAGAGCTGTTTACCCTCGCCCGTACCCTTGACAGAAACTCGCCGGAGTTCCGCGAGGTGATGGAAGTGGCGGTGCGCATGTTCCCCGACTCGCCGGTGGCAAACCTCAATGCCGCGTCTACCGCGATAGCCCACAACGAGTACGGCCTTGCCGGCACATACCTCGCCAAGGCAGGCGACTCGCCTGAAACTGTCTACGCCAAAGCGCTGCTTGCCATAATGGAAAACAACGACTACGCTACCGGCAGAACACTCCTGGGCAAAGCCGCCGATGCAGGAGTGGCAGAAGCCTCCGCCGCACTGCAGCAGCTCGACGACCTCGGATTCTAATCACAAATCAAATACTTTTTCAACAATCACTTAACAATCTCATTTTTTGCGATGAAAATCTCTAAACTTCTGGCAGGGACGATGTCAGTATTCGCCCTTGCCGCAGGACTCGCATCCTGCTCCAGCGAGCAGGTTGAGCCCAACGGGTTTGAAAACGGAGTGGCAAAGTACGACCAGACCCACTTCATGAAGGTTGCCGTGGCATCTCCCGCCGGCGCGTTCTCTCGCGCTGATTTCGAGGACGGCACCGCCGACGAAAGCACTGTCAATCAGCTCGTTTTTGTATTCTACGACAATCAGGGTCAGCCTACCGCAACCATGCAGACTTTTGCAGAGGTTGACAACGAGTTCCAGCCAGGCACGAATGACAATGTCACAAAATTCTGGACATCGGTAGTACCCGTCAACATGGTGCAGGGTCAGAACATGCCCACCTACGTTATGTGCTATGTAAACCCGATTAACCTTGACGGTCTCGGCACATACTCGCTCCAGGAAATTCAGAAAAGCACCGTACAGGCGGTTCAGGGAGCAAGAGGCTTTGCAATGTGTAACTCTGTGTACTACGGACAAGACCCCGTTACCGGACTCACCGGCCCCATGCTTGCAACCCCTATCAACGCGTCAAACCTCTTCACTTCCCGCGATGCAGCAGCAGCCGCTCCCAGCCTTGACATCTATGTAGAGCGTTATGCAGCCAAAATCGGTCTGACACTCGCAGCCGGTGACATTCAGCCCGTTACCGTTGGTCAGGTTGGCAAGGGCGACGGCGAGGTTACCCTCAACTTCACCCCCACATTCTGGCGCCCCAACGCAATCTGCGAAAACCTCTACCCCACAAAGGCATTCGGCACACAGGCTGACGCTACCGGCGCTTTCGACCCGCTGAACACTCCCTCGCTTGACGTCATGAACGGTCTTTTCAACGGCACCACTCTCGGCGCCGGCTGGAACGACCCCACCAACTTCCGCTGCTACTGGGCATGCTCTCCCTCGTACTTCGCCAACGAGTATCCCTTTGTTTCCGACGACGTGGATGACCTTGAGGGCAACACAAAAGACTACAGCATCAAGTACTTCACCTATAACGACATAGATCACAGCGAAGACTACAAGGGCGTGGCTTGGAACAACGGCTTCACCACAAGCAACACAGGCGCCAACGCTTCCGGCTACTTCTATTCACGCGAAACAACCACCAACATCGCGGCTATCAGAAACGAAGAAACAGGCAACCCCGCCGCTGCGGTAGCTTCTGTTGTCATCGTAGGCAAATACGGTGTTACCGGTGCCGATGACCTCAGCGCCGACGGCACATTCTACGCCGACGGCAACAACAATGTGTTCTACGCCAACGAATCAAGCGCCAAAAGCGCTATGATCGAGCGCCAGAACGTTCTCTTCACCGACAATCAGGGCACAACACCCGCTACAAACCCCACCCTCTTCTCTATCAAGCACCCGAGCAAGGCTGTGCGCGGTGACCGCAATGTGGTAGGTCGCTATGTAACCCTCCAGCTCACCAACTTAACCGGCGACGAGGCACAGGCTTCCACCCTCTACTTCTGGGGTACCGGCGAGGATGGTCACAACGCATACATCCCCGTTACCGAAGAAAACCTGACCACTGTCAACCAGCTCCTCTGGAACATGACCGGCAACCTCGAGATGTACTATCAGGGTCTCGCATTCTACAACATCCCCGTACACCACCTGAACTGGGAAGACGCAAAGTGCCTGAAAGAAGATGAAAACGGTCTGACAAAGATGTACAACTGGAACAACATGCCCATCGGCGCCCTCGGCGTGGTGCGCAACCATGTGTACAACATCGAAGTGTCCTCAATCACAGGACGCGCTACCGGTCTCCGCTCAGACATTCAGCCTATTGTCCCCCCCGAAAACCGATGTTAACTACTATGTTGCGGCTCGCCTCAACATCCTTGCATGGAAAGTGGTTCCCACTCAGAAAGTAGAACTCTAATCATAACATTTTCACACTCTTAAACCTATGTGGAGGCGGCTTGGCAAGAGGCGTCTGAACCGCCTCCACATTTTTTTACTCCTCATCACGGCGCTTTGTCGCGCGGCGCCGATTGAAACAACAACCGCGCGAGAACAACAACCGCAATCGGCACCAATAGCCGGTTACACCTTTTGACAGAAACCGATCACGGCACCACCCGCCCCGCGCGCCACAGTGCCGGCAACATATACAGCAAACAAATAAAAAGTAAATATAAAGCTATGAATCTTTTTTGCTCAAGACGCCTGCTTCACTCGGCTGTGATTGCCCTCGCCGCCGCTGCCACGGCATCATGCGACGGTGTCATCTACGACGACCAGGGAGACTGCTCGGTCAGCTACAGTGTGGGACTCACCTACACCACAAACATAAAGTTTGCCGACGCCTTCCCCGCCGAAGTGAGCCATGTGAACATGTATGTATTTACAAAACAGGGCGCTCTCGCCGGCACTTTCTCAGCCGATGTCGACCAGCCGGCGGCTACCGCCTACACACTGCCGGTCAATGTGGCTCCCGGCACTTACGACATTGTGGTATGGGCTACAGGAACCTCGCCCGCCGCAAACCCCACAGCGTTCGAAATCGGCGGCGGAGCCTCACCGGCATCCCCCTCGGCTCTCACCGCATCGCTGCCGCTGCAACAGGTCGACGGCGCAATGTATGTGGACCGCGACATAACACCGCTCTACCACGCCTACGCGGCTGACGTGGTGTTTCCCGACACATACGGCGACGTGACCGTGGGCCCGATTGACCTGACCAAGGACACAAACCGTTTCAGCATACTGCTGCAGAACATCGACGGCACAACCATGATGCCGTCTGACTTCACATTCGAAATTATAGACGACAACGCCAACCTCTCTTACCTCAACACCCTGTTGCCGTCACCGCAGTTCGCATACCGCCCCTGGGCTGTGATCTCGACCTCCGCTTCGTTCGACGAGCCGCAGACATCACGCACGCAGAACACCGTCAACGGCTTACTCGCCGAAATATCCACCGGCAGACTGTTTGCTGCTTCAAGCCCCGTGCTTGTGGTACACCGCAACACCGACAACGAGGACATCATACGAATAAACCTGCTCAAATACCTCCTCATGGTAAAAGGCGAGTACAACCGCCCCATGACCGACCAGGAGTACCTTGACCGCAACGACCTCTACACCCTCATGTTCTTTATCAGCCCCGACAAGAGCTGGTACATTGCCGGAGGCGTGTACATAAACGGATGGAGAGTAGTGCCGCCTCAGGACACCGAACTCTGAGCCGCGCCCACTCCCCTGTCCGGGCAAAACAAACATAGCTTAATACCGATACCAACTCATTATCGCATAAAAATACCATTCATTTCCGCATAAATGAACTGTTTGAAAAAATCGGCTGCACGCCTGCTGTTAACCGCCGCCGTTGCCATTCCGGCTCTGACCGGATGCGTCAACGACAGTTCCCTCTGCCCTGATGTGCCGGAGGGCGGTGTGCAAGCCTCGTTTCAATTCACCGTGGTGACCCGCGGTGCCGTCCACTCCGCCTCACGCGCCGCCAACCTCGACCCGGTAGGCGACCAGAGCGCGTCTGATGCTGAAAACGCGCTTGACCTCGACCGTACCCAGTTTCTGATATTCGACCGCGACAAGAAACTGCTCGAAGCGCTGTATCCAAACATAGTGGAGGACAATATGCCGCTTTACACAGCTACCGTCACTCTCACGCTGCCCTATTTTGCCGATGCTGTGGCGGCAAACGCCGACAACATACCATTCTATATAATGGTGCTGAGCAACTGCCGGGGCATAGTGGCTGAAAAAGGGCAGACTATCGACCAGATTGCCGCCGAGCTCCAGACATTCTCCGCTCCTCAGAACATCAACGCCACAACCGGCTGGAGCCCCAGCATAGAGGACAACAGACTCATACCGATGTCCGGGTTGCAGGGCTTTTCCGTGAGTGCCGCACAGCTGCTGGCATCCACTCCGGAAAACCCGGTGCGCCTGAGCGACGGCGGCAAAAATGTTGACATGCTCCGCGCGCTTGTGAAAATAGAGATTATCGACGGCATAACCGACGGCAACTACTCCCTCACCGGAGCCACCCTTGACGGACACTTCACTTCGGGTACTATACTTCCCGCAATAGCCCAGTGGAAAGACTACGCCAGTGTGGATGTCAAAGCGCCTACTATGCCCGAAAACCCGGTGTTTGACACCGCAAACGCCCTGATATTCACCAAAGACACCGCAGAGCCTGACCTTGCAGACGCAAAGGCGGTGTACTCGGTGTATGTTCCCGAATTTCTGCTCGGAGCCAACGGCGCCACTGCCGCTACCGTAAACGCCCGCCTCAAACCAGCGGTGGGCGACGAAATAACCCGCTCGTTTACCGTAGCCGACTACTCAGGCAACTTCCCCAACGAGCTTGAACAGCTCAGACGCAACCACATCTACCGCTTTGAAGTGACAGGCGTGTCTGTTGACATGAATCTGCAGCTGAACTACACAGTCTGCCCTATGGACGATGTCACTTCCGGAGACATAACTTTTGAATGATACACACAGCAAGCATGAAAACTTCATTTGCCAATCATATACGCAACCTCTTTTTAAGAGCCGCAGTACCGGTGGCGCTCGCTGCCGCCGTTTCCGCCTGTTCGGACTACATAGAGGCTCCAGGCCCCGACTTCACCGTCAGCGACGAACCCACAAATGTCACAGTAAGCCTTTCCATACCCTCAATGACTCCCGTGAGCCGCGCAGACCTGTCAAACGCCCAGCTCAAACAGGTCAACTCCGTGTGGGTGCGCACATACAGCTCCATAACCGGCGAGGCTACCTGCGACTGGGTCAAGGTTCAGACCGGTCACAGTGACGAACACATATCCCACACCGCCGACCTGAAAACCAAATCGGGCTACAACTTCATTGTCGCTGTGGCAAATGTCGAGAATCCCGGTGTTACCGTCGACGAAAACGGCAATATCTCTGAGGAGAAACCCCTCTCCACTCTTCTTGAGGCGGCAGACACCTGGCAGAAATTCCTCGCTATATCCGCCTGCACCCCTAACACCACGGAACAACTGTTCAACGGCATCTCTCAGCAGTACCCCACAATACCCATGAGCGGCATATACACCTCCGCGTCAGACATGAATCACCCCGACGGCGGCTGGGAATCGGCTTGCTATACCCCCATCTTCATCCCCGTCGACAAAGGAAACCCTTACAAACTGCCCGGCATGATTCACCTGCGCAGGCTCATCTCCCAGATAAACTTCAACATAATGCCCGGTGACGATGTGACAATATCGCCGCAGAGCTTCACCGTTGTAAACGCGCCCGACTACTCCTGGCTTTACGAACGGCAAAGCGGCGTCGAAGGAGTGAACCCCAACCCCGGAGATGCCTGCACCGAGGACACAAAAGACAATTTCTACACCACCTCCGAGCAGTTTGCCAGCAACTACATCTATCCCCTCACCGGCAACAACGTGCCCGAAGGAAGCTACACATTCAACTACTGGCAGGGCGAGAACAAACACATGGCGCTGCCTGCCGCCAACTGCGACACATACAACAAACGCGAACTTGAAAACAAGCGCACGGCTGAGGGAGCTGTACCCGGCACATCCTCCTCGCTGCAGAACACCGGAGTGTATGTGAGCCTGTCCGGCGACACCTGGACTCCGAACAACATGGCTTCATACGTCATTCTCCGCTGCGATGTCACCCTCAAGAACCCCGTGAGTGTGGACGGGCGCGACTACACCCGCGAAGGCAACGGCATATATGTGATACACCTCGGATACTGCGAAGGCGACAACGCCGCCGAGAAATCTGCCGACTTCAACTGCCGCCGAAACATCAACTACACATACAACATAACAGTCAAGGACATCAACAACATCTATGTCGAGGCGGTTGCCGACACCGAAACACAGCCGGGTGCCGAAGGTCTTGTGTCTGACGTGGAAAACAAAACCATAATGCTTGACTGCCACTACGGTTCATTCAACGTGTACCTCACCGACGAAGAACTCGGATTCACTCACGACACCGACTACACTTTCGGCTACATAGTGCAGGCATTCTTCGGAGGTACCGAGTACACTTTTGACGAGAACAACCCGCCTGCAAACGATAACGAAAGAGCGCTTGTGCGCTGGATAGAACTGCGCCCCACCACTGGCGAAAACGTTCTCGCCGACTACAAGCCGCTGGCTCCGAAAACCGGCAGCGACGGCAGCACTTTCACACTCGACATGGTGCAGAACGGACTGTCTGACGACTGCCGGTCAGCATCCGGCTGGTACACAGTCTTTGTTAACGAATATGTATATGAGGCTGACGCTGACGAAAGCACCGGTGCCGACAACTGGACAAAATATGTCAACCAGAACAACCGGCGTGCTTACATCCGCGTGCGCCACGGGCTGTCGGCTGACGGCGAAAGCGCCTATGCCCAGTCGAAATACGGTGTGTCGCAGCGCTCCATACAGACATACTACTCTCTTGACAACTACACACCCGCCGAGGGAGCCATCCCAGCGAAAACCGCTATCGGAGTGGAGCACATAAACGAGCTGCGCGGGCTCAACATGCGCCGCTCCTATTCTCCGACCGGCGTGCTTGACGCCAACAACGGCAGATACAATGTGTGGGCGTGGCTTAACGGCACCAACTCAGGCACAGCTCCTCAGTCAGGCTCCGCGTCAAAGAGTTGGAGCACTGTGGTGCAGACAAACACCCTGCAGTCGATACCCGCCATGACAAATACAAACCAATACTACACCCAGGCGGCATCGGTTCAGAACATGCCGGCTCTGGCACAATTCGGAGGCACACTCAATCCGAGTCCGCAGGACCCGGTTGCAAGTTCCAATACAAGAAGCGACTACATAGAGGCTATCAACGCATGCATGAGCCGAAACCGCGACCTCAACGGCAACGGCACCATAGAGCCTGAGGAACTGCGATGGTATGTGCCCGCTCTCGGCAAGTATCTCCGCATGATTCTCGGCAGAAATTCGCTCCAGACACCCCTTATGGACTACGCCAACACCCCGCGGATTTATGTCGGAACCGGCAGCGGCGACAACGGATACGCCACCCGACTTCTCGTGTATGCGAGCAACAACTATGCGCTATGGGCTATGGAGGGTCTGTCATCATCCGCATGGACCGGCAATTTTCCGCTGTACACTCAAGGCGGTCCATGGGAAGTAAGGTGCATCAGAAATCTCGGATCAAACCTCTCCACCGTCACCCCCCGGCGAAAAGGTGTCTGCAGCATACAGCCACAACGCAGCCAAGAGAGTGGTGACCATGAGCTACTATGACCTCAACTCCATTCGCACAGAAAAATTCTCGCAAACCGGCACACCGATGGTTTTGCACAACCTTGCAAATCAGGAGTATAACCGATGCTACTACGCCTTTCAGTACGCCGAATCAAATTCCACCCAGACTAACGGCACGAACATGAACACTACGACAGGCATTTACAATCCCTGCTCTTCATTGAACGACTCCGACCCTGAAAAAAGATGGCGCGTGCCCAACCAGAAGGAGCTCACCATTATGCAGAATCTCGGAGTACTGAGCAATATTAGCAATGTTGAATATTATATATCCTGTACCGTCAGCTACTATACTACTACCGGTCAGGGCATGACCCTGAACAGCAATCTGACAAGCAGAAAGGTAATGGCAGCCGTTCATAATACCTCAGCAAGCAATGCCACCCAGATACCATTTACCCAGAGTGGCTATGTGCGTTGCGTTAGAGACGTCGACCCTGACGAGCTGTAACTTGCCCGGACACATACACACAACAGGAGGCTGCGGACAAACCCACAGCCTCCTGTCGTGTTTTTGCAGACACTGTCCGCTACTGCGCGCAGTCGAGAATCGCCCGACTCCTCACATCGACACCAAACTCCCGCGCCCGCGCAAGGATTGCTCTTGCCAGCCGTGGCTTCAAATCGTCCGGACAATATCGGAAGTAAGCCTCGGCGGCTCGCACATGCGCCGCATCAGGCATCGGATATTCCCGGCGTTCCGGCAAGCCGAACACACTGTCGGGCAACTCCTTCTTATCCTCGTAGCTTAACCTGTCGCTCATTTTGATTCTGTATTAAAGACCGATTCTCACACCGACATTAAGCAAACCCTGTGCTCCGAAACCAAGCTCTCCGAACAGCGACACACCGCTGCCCACTCCGGCTTCAAAGCAAAGCGGAGAAATCTGGAAAGCGAAATAGCCCTTGTTCTCGCTGTCATGGTCTTCGGAAGATATATGGGTTATGTCGGCTCCGACGCCGAGATGAGCGTACATCTTGAAAACATTTGTGCGGTAATACGCGTAGCGGCCGTTAAGCATAATCACATGATAGTACAGATTATCATCATCATGATGCTTGAACTCACTGCTTGAAAATGTGTAAGAGGGCCCAATCCATAAATTAGGCAACACATTGAAATTGATGCCCGCAGTGAGTGCGCCCCACGCTGACTTGACCTTGCCATAGCCGCCGTGCATGTCTGTGGCATCCATCTGGGTGTACCCTCCGTATCCAAGCTGCAACTCAGTGCCGCGTGCGTTGGCGGCGAAACTCAACCCTGTCACTGCGACGAGAATAAGAAGTAATTTTTTCATAAACAATAATTAATAGTGAATAAATATGTGCAAAAACCGCTTTGTTCAGGTTTCACACATTCTTACAACGTTGCTCGCGCATTTGTTGTTCACCCCACCCGCCGCCCAAATAAACGAACTATTTGGCACTGTAGCCAACTTATTATTACCTTTGCGTTACAAATGAAAGACAAAATTCAGAAAACAAACGCGGCAAGACTCCTTGACAAGGCCGGAATTGACTACACCCTTGTGCCGTACACCGTAGACGAGTCAGACCTGTCGGCGGTTCATGTGGCAGCACAGCTTGGCGAAAACATAAAACAGGTTTTCAAGACCATTGTGCTCAAAGGGGAGCGCACAGGGCACTTTGTGTGCGTTGTGCCGGGCGATGCCGAGATAGACCTCAAGCTCGCGGCAAAAGCGGCGGCAGACAAAAAAGCCGACCTCATACCTATGAAAGAGCTGCTGCCACTCACAGGCTATATAAGAGGCGGCTGCTCTCCCATTGGCATGAAAAAAACTTTTCCGATATTTTTCGACTCCTCGGTCACCGCATTTCAGCACATTTACATAAGTGCCGGAGTGCGCGGACTCCAGATAAAAATAAACCCTCTTTCTTTAATACGGTTCGTAAACGCTTCGACCGCCGACCTTACTGCAAAATGAACTCATTCGGACAAATCTACCGCCTGACATCCTTCGGCGAGAGCCACGGTGCCGCTATCGGCGGCGTTATTGACGGTGTCCCCGCCGGCATCAGAATAGACACAGATCTGATACAACGGCAGCTCGACCGTCGCCGTCCTGGGCAGAGCGACATTGTCACAGCACGCCGCGAGTCTGACACTGTAAGAATACTTTCCGGCATTTTTGAAGGACGCACTACCGGCACACCAATCGGCTTCGTCATTGAAAACGCCGACCAGCACTCCTCCGACTACAACAACATCAAAGACATATACCGTCCCTCGCATGCCGACTTCACTTACTCGGCTAAATACGGTTTCCGTGACCACCGTGGCGGCGGCCGCTCCTCTGCCCGCGAAACTGCGGCAAGAATTGTTGCCGGCTCGATAGCAGCGCAGGCGCTTGCCGAAAACGGCATACGGATTTTCGCCTACACATCAAGCGTCGGCAACATAAGTGTGCGCGCCCCCTACTCGGCTTTCTCGCAGGATAACGTAGACAAAAACATAGTACGCTGTCCCGAACCCGACACCGCCGAGCAGATGATAGAACTTATACGGCGTGTAAAAGCCGCCGGCGACACAATAGGAGGCACTATCACCGGAGTGATACGCAACTGCCCTGCGGGACTCGGCGAGCCGGTGTTTGACAAACTCCACGCGCGTCTGGCGTATGCCATGATGAGCATAAACGCCGCCAAGGGGTTTGACTACGGACTCGGATTTGAAAATGCCGGACGGCTCGGAAGCGAAATGGCAGACTGCTTTGTGCCGGGCAAGCCGGTGACAACTCTGACAAACCACTCCGGAGGAATACAGGGCGGCATATCAAACGGCGCCGACATATACTTCAGGGTTGCTTTCAAACCCGTGGCAACCCTGTTGCGCGACATAGATACGGTGGATGCCGACGGAAACCGTGCGGTGCTTCATGCCAAAGGTCGTCATGACCCTTGCGTTCTGCCCCGCGCCGTACCTATAGTGGAGGCTATGGCTGCCATGACTGTCTTTGACGCCCTGCTGCTAAACCGTTCAGCACGTTTCTAAGCCGATGCGCCCGCTATACCGCACCTTTTCCGACTTTTTGGCAGAGCGTTTCCCTTGCAAAATGCAGAAACTCACTGTCGATGCAGGCTTTTCATGCCCGAACCGTGACGGAACCCTGTCGACAGGCGGATGCATATACTGCAACAACAGCTCTTTCACCCCGGTCAGGGCAGATGGCAGCTCTGTGGCGGTACAGATTGCCCGAAGCAAAGATTTTTTTGCCCGTAAGTATCCCGACATGCGCTACCTTGCCTACTTCCAGGCATATACCGGCACCCACGCTCCGGCAGACACTCTGATGCGCCTTTATTCCGAAGCGCTTGACCAGCCGGGGGTTGACGGCATAATCATAGGAACACGCCCCGACTGCATGCCACAGCCCTTGCTTGAAAGACTCGCGCGCCTGCGCGAATCATGTTTCGTGATGGTGGAATACGGTGCCGAGACATCGCACAACACCACTCTTGACATCATTAACCGATGCCACACATGGGAGCAGACATGTGATGCAGTGCGCCGTACAGCCGATGCCGGAATCGAAACCGGACTCCATTTTATAAACGGGCTGCCCGGTGAGTCCACGGCTATGATGATGCACACCGTAGAGGCTATAAACACGCTGCCGGTGGATGTTGTGAAATTCCACCAGATGCAGGTGGTCAAAGGCACGGAACTCGCCCGCCGCTATCTGCGGGGCGAAGCCGGCATTATAGAGTTTTCGGTAGAGAATTATCTCGACCTGTGCGTGCAGATAGTAAAAACGCTCCGCAGCGACATCGCCATAGAGCGTTTTGTATCACAGTCACCGGCAGACATGCTGCTGTGCCCCCGCTGGGGATTAAAAAATCACGAATTCACCGACAGGCTAAACTCGCGGCTCAGGTCTACCTCTTGCGGTTGCGGACACTCCGGGTAGCCGTGGAACCCGATTTTACAGACGAGCTTTTTACCCTTTTGGACGGGCGTTTGGACGAAACCCTCGTGCCGCTTATCTTCCGTGTGCTCTTCTTTGCCGGAGCAATGGAGTCATTGGCAGCCGTGGCGGTACCTGCCTTGGACTGCATCTCCTCAAGCGACGGCACCCAGATGTTCTTGTCAAACGATTTCAGCCGGTTCTCTATGCTGTCTTGCGCGTGTTTGAGGTCTTCCGGATCAGGATAGAGCTGCGCCATAGACTTGTTGCGCAGGTTGCGTGTCTTGTATATCTCTCCTTTATAAAGACCGAGATTGAAATAATCATCGTAAGTGCTCTGCGGCAGATTATTGTCATCATCTGTAAAAATCAGCTGCCCTGCAAGATAAGGACGGATGTCGGCATAACGCACCCAAAACATCGGATACCTTACCGCCTCATGACCAAACTCCTCGCTCCTGTGCAGTACCGGGCACAGAGCTTCGACTTTTGTGCGCATTCTGCCCGCACGGCGGTCAAACTCCCAGCGTTCCACCATATAATAGCCCAGCACCTCCGTGGAAGGAATGTCGCTTTCCTCAATGTCAAACACCTGACGTTTTTCAGAATAGCCCTTGCCCTCGGTGTAATAGATATGGAAACGGTCAAGCATGTCGCGCACCTTCAGCCGGTACTCGTCGGTAAACGCTTCCCTGCCGTCGAGATACTCGTATGCCGTAAGCTCTCCCGATGCGAGCAGATGCATCATTATGCGAAACAGGTTTTCCTGCCCGTCGACACTCTGCTCCGGAAAATACAGCGCCGCATTAGCCGGGTCTTGCAAATCCAGCGAGCGATACACTACTTTCATCCAGGCAAGGTCGGCATCGGTAGCCGAAACGCCATCCGCGCTCATGCGTCCGCGCGCTCTGTCGCTGACACCGGTCTTTTTTGTGCTTGCCGCGCGGGTATCACTTTTTCTTGATACGGTACTGCTTACACTCTGCTGAGCATAAGCCGGAACAGCCGCCACAGACAGCATTGCAAAAAGTGATATGCTATATATGAATGATTTCATAATGATGGATAATTATCAGTTTACTGTTATTTCAAGAGGACTGAGAGTGCGTTCCACACCATCTGGTCCCACAGCCTTTATACGCGATATATAAAATCTTTTGCCGCGCGTGAGTCGGCGGAATGATTCTTTCTGACGGCGCGAGAACGAAGCACCGTCGCTCACCTCGGGTATGGCATTGCCCATAGAGTCAAAAAACACTGTTTCAAAACCGAGTATACGGAATTCTATGTCAAGCACACCGTCGTCTATGGCAGCCCCTATGCCGGAGGCATTCATCAGCGAAGCCTTTGTGAGGGGACGTTCGCCTCTGAATCTGGCAGAGCCATTGTCCGCCACCGGAATATACGCCGTAGGGTCAGGCAAACGGCGCACCTTGAAGTCTATAGAAGCCACCTGAGACGCATGACCGTCGGGGTTGGTTGCGCTAACGCTGATTGTAGCCTCTTTTCCAGCGGTCTGCGGACGCGCCATCCATTTGTCACCGCTGCGTACAAGAGAGCCGTTTGTCATAGTGGCGCTTACCGAACTCTGCGGCAGTCCGGGAACAGAAATCTCTACCGGATTGTCGATACCTGCATAAAGCACATTCATCATGGTAGCTGATACAGTGGCTACCGGATCCATCACAACATAATCGGCTGTGAAGTCATGCCGGCTTGTGGTGCCGTCCGGTCGGGGCATCTCAAGATAACCTTTATAGGAGTATGACCCGCTTTTCGAAGGCACAAAGCTGTAAGTGGAGCCGGCACTGTCAAGTCTGCGCCCGTCTACCACAACCGCCGGGCGGGCAGTAGTGTCCACCGCAGCAAGAACTATTTCAGCACGGTACGGATTGCCCTTCATTACATAGCGCGATTCTGGAATTACAAAGGCGTTAAGCTCGTTTACCCTGACATCTCCCGCATCCACCGCCGACGCAAGCGACGCAATAGCCTCGCCTTCGGCATAAAGCACATCGTTCTGGAGCTTTGACAGCAATGCCACCGCTGCCACTACCGGCTGATTTTCAAACTTCACCACCTCCCAGCTGCGCAATGCGTCTGTAGCGCCGGTGCGCCTCGGCGCTGTGGAAAGCATAGCCTCCACCCCTGCCCTGGTCAGGCTGTCACCAATCATAGGCGACACAAATGAGCGAAATTCGTCCAACTGTTTTCGCAGCCCGGCGCCGTTTCCGCTCACCGGACTCAGCATCACCACAGACGATGCCTCCAGATTTTCCCTGTTGTCAATCCTGTCGGGGTTTCCGTCAGGACCGTCAGCCTTGCGTACAATAGCGTATTTAAGCGAGTCTATCTTGTCGCAGAGCGCGGAAGACGCCGCACGTACCGCTGCCGCACGACTGTGCCAAACGCCCGCTTTTTCGGGGTTGTTTGCCGCAGCCTTTTCGAGCGCGGCATACACCGCGTCGTTACGCTGCCTGAAATTGTCGTTTGTGTGCGACAACCCGTCCTGCACCTGAGTAAAACCGTTCAGAACATCGCTTGACACATTCAATGCGAGCATCGCGGTCAAAACGATGTACATCAGGTTTATCATCTTCTGTCGTGGCGAAAGCCTTCTGCCGGACTGACTCATTATACCTTGCGTAAAAACATTTAGTTACTATCCCGTTGCTGCTGAGGCGCAGGATTGTGAAACATATTGACGGTCATGGCGTTGAGCATCTGCTCATACACCTTGTTAAGCTGCTGCATGTTGCGGGTCAGTTTCTGAGCCTCCTCCCTATAAGCCTCAGTGCTTCCGGCTGTCTGCTCATACATCTCTTTCATCCTGCCCATGCCGTCGTTCACACTCTGTATGGCATCAAGCTGGGAAGACACACTGCGCAGCTGAATCTCATATATGGTATTCAGCCCGGCGATATTCCGGTTCAGCGCCTGCATCTGCCCGACATAGCCTTCAACACCGGATGCGGCATTTGCCGAATCTTCCTCCGACACGTTGCCGCAGCTTTTCAACAAAGCCTCACCGGCGGCGTTCAGGCGCGCGGCTGTCTCGCCAAGGCGTTCAATCGCCTGCGCCACTTCGGGAGACACAGCAGCCGACCCGCCTGCCGAAGCCACTACCACCGCAGGAGCCGGAGAAGAAGAGGCTACAGAACCTGCCGATGCGGTTGCGGAAACCGACGCGATAGCGTCGCCGGACAAAACCTCGCCACCATCTTGACGCGCCGGCGCGCCGTTTCCGGCAAGCAACGGCAGAATATCCTCTATAGAGGTGTCGCGCGGCGGACGGTCAAAGGCGGTCAGAATAAACATCAGCACTTCAGTGCCCATACCCACCGAGAGCAGCAAATCGCCCCCGCTGAGATGTAATATCTTGAACAGAGCGCCGAGAATCACAATCGCGGCACCTATACTGTAAGCTATATTGAAAAATCGCTGCCCGCTCTCTCCTGACAGAAAGCGCTCCACAACATTTTTATATCTCTTTATTTTACCCATAGCTGTTTATTTCTTTTTCTTCTGACCTTTGGCAAAACCGATGTGGGTGCGCACACATCTGAAGCCGATGTATGACCGCTGCTCGTTCTGGTACTCCCACATTCTGATGTCACCGCGTATATTGTGCGCCACATCTTTCCATGAGCCGCCGCGCACTATCTTGCGTTTGAGGCGGTAAGGATCCTCCTGCGCCGCATCATAACGGTATTCCGGATTCAGGTCGCTTGTCAGCTTGCTTACACTCTCTGTATAGGCGGTTGAGGTCCACTCGCTCACATTGCCCGCCATGTCGTACAACCCGAAATCATTCGGGGCGAAAGTTCCCACGCGAGAGGTTATCACATGCCCGTCCTGCACATAATTACCCTCCTGAGGCTTGAAATTCGCATAATAGCACCCCTTGTCATCCGTCATAGGCAAATCGCCTGCCCACGGATACTTGTTGCCGGTAACTCCGGCTCTTGCAGCATACTCCCATTCCGCTTCGGTGGGCAAACGGTAAGGCTCTACATATATGCCTTCCTTGCCGAGCGACCGGCGCAGGAAAGAAGTGCGCCATGCGGCAAACGCGTTTGCCTGCTCCCAGCTCACACCCACCACCGGATAGTCATTATAGCCGCCGTGCGAAAAATACATTCTGACATAAGGCTCGTTGTATGCGTTGTCAAAATCGTTTATCCACGCCGTGGTATCGGGATATACATTTACTATATAGGTGTTTACAAAATCGTAGTCGCCGGAAAGGGCGCGGGATATGGTGCGGCGCACAATCTCGCCGTCGTCGTCAATCCATGCAGTGTCCTTGGTTATGACAGGCAGAGTATTGTCTACCGGGATGTCCGTATTGTACTGGCGCCGGCGAGGGTCCAGCCTGTTGCGGCGCTTGGCAGCCTCCGTATGGTTATACACCTCGTAGCGGTAAATCATCTGTTCGGGGTCAAGCTCGGTGACTCCGGTAATGGGGTTTGTACGGTACACACTTTTAATGGCGCGCTCCTCATCCTCATCGGGGTTGCGCCACGGTATCGGCTTTTTCCAGTTGAGGTACGGGGTCACCGGATTGCCGTCACGATCCTCCTCAATCTTGAACTCCTCGTTGCCGCCGTATGCCGGGTCGGCGAGGCGCTCACGGATAATGGAGTCGCGCACCCAGTACAAAAACTGTTTGTACTCGGCGTTTGTTACCTCGGTCTCGTCCATCCAGAAAGCATCAACGCTCACCCCGCGGGCATCGGCACGGGTACCCCACACCGAGTCTGCCTCCTGCGGGCCCGCCACTATGGAGCCCCGGTCAATGAGCACCATGCCATAGGGCGCCGGTTCAACCCATGAAGCCGCTCCTACTCCGGTAAGCTCGCCGCCTGCCGAGCTATGGGTGCCTGCGGCGCAGCCGGTCAGGGCAAACACTGCCGCGGCAGTAAAAATATGTGGCAAAAACTGTCTCATCTGTATGTATTACATTATTCGTATACTCTTTTGCTTATGTCTGTTCTTGTCGGAAAGATCCAGCTTCAGGGCATATCCGGCAAAAATCTCATGGCTGCCCGCCGTGGCTCCTGAAATCGCCGTAACAGGATAGTCGTAGCTGTAGCCGAGATAAAAACCTTTGTATTCCACCGACAGCAGCGCGCTCACTGCGTCATCGTGGCGGTAGCCTACTCCGGCGCTCAAAAACTTTTTATATCGCACCCGGGCGGTGGCTATAGCCCGCGTGAACGTGAAGTCACTCATGACAAACACAGACGGTAGCACTTCAAATAACGTATTTTTTATGCCGATATTGCATCCCGCCGTAAAATATATGCTCCGCGACGGGGCAAACTCGAAGTTGCTCACTTCGGTATCACCGCCCGAACTGCCGTTTTCATTGCTGAAAGAAACTACCGGTGCGTTTATATGAGTCGCCGCAATCCCCGCCCAGAAAGATTTGCGTGAGTACCATAGTCCGGCTCCGAGGTCAAAAGCCGTGCCGCTCATGTCTGTTCTGGGAATAGCGGCATCGGTGTCGTCATGATAATTGTCATCGTCAGGTATAAAGACCTCCGACCCCTTGAAGGTATCGCTGATTATGCCCGGCTGCAACCCTACCGACAGCACCCCGCCTCCAAGTTTTATCTTGTAGCTTATCTGAAGCGAGGCTCCCATATTGCGGTAAAGCCCCATGCTCTGCTGATTGACCGACACTCCGGCGCCAAAACGCCGTCCGAGCAGCTTGAACGGAGCGTCGGCAAGCGCCAGAAAAGTTTTTGGAGCATTGTCAACACCCACCCATTGCAGCCGCGACCCGCCGTGTATCCTCACAAGGTCAGTAAGCCCCGTTGCCGCCGGGTTGTAAAATGCAGGCACTTCAAAATAGTGTGTCAGCAATGCGTCATTTTGAGCCACACCTTTATTATATATAAAAAGCGACAGCGCTACAGGCAAAAACAGTCTGAGCAATTGAGCGAACCCTGTTTCAGTTTTCCCAACCGCTTTCCGAATCATGCCGGCCATGTCGGGCAGCACCGAACTCAAAAAATCTCTCCGACCCATGGCTATTCAAAATAAAAGCTCAGAACTATCATTTTTGAGGAGACCCGCCTGAGCGACTGAGTTATTTTATATCGGTCCGGCTCCTCCGACAAATCAGGGCGCTTATGCTCAAGAATATCACCTACTCCGAAACAAAATTTTATTTCGGGATTGAGTTTGAAAAACGGCAGATAGAAATCACATCCGAACCCGGCGGTAAGATAAAAATCCGCCGACTTGAGTTTCAGATAATCCGTGCGCTTCTTGGCAACATCAAAAGCCGGCATTATACCTGCCGTCAGATAAGGACGGCTGTTGCGGTAGCGCACCGAAGAGAATTTGACATCCACAGGCACCGCCACAAGAGCGCTTTTGATATTCTGCCGATACAGCTCGCCGGATTCAGCCTCGCGCATCTTTATGTCTCTGCTGCCGAAATACAGCCCCGGAGAAAGACGGATATTGAAATAATCGTTAAGCCTGAAGTCCACAAGACCGCCTACATTAAACCCGGGGGCATACCCCGGCTGGTCCACAAACCAGCTCTGCCCCGATTCGGTAACATATCCGTTATGGGCAAAGCGCAAATCCTGAGCGTTAACGCCTACATAGAACCCCGCATGCCACGCCCTGCCGTCACTGTAAGGGCGGTTAAGCGGGCCCGAAGCGAAGTCTGCGGCACAAACCGAGTGTACCGACAAAACAATCAGAGCAACTGCTATCAGTGAAATAAATCTGTTCATCTGTATTTTATTCAACGGACAGCCTCTCTTTTTATTGCTTTTAAAGCCCGACAATAAGTTAAATTATCCTAACCATATACAGCGCAGCCTAAACTTTTGTTAACACATTTGGCATTACTTTCCCATTAATGTTCGTACTTATAAAGAATACCTATACCTTTGCGCCGCTAAAAATTTAAGAGATTTGAATCTCTGGCAATCTCAGGGTGCCACACCCTCATTATTGAAATTATGCCGAATACCCTTACCACACTTATAGACAAGCAGACCTTCAAATACGGCGATAAAACCGCTTTGAGCTACTGCGATGAAGGCGAATGGAAATCTCTTTCCTGGAACAGATTCAAGGAATATGTTGGAAATGCCGCATGCGCCCTTGCTGCCATGGGCATCAAAGAAACTGAAAACATCGCTGTTTTTTCAGGCAACAGACCGGAAATGCTTGTGGTGGACTTCGCTGCGTTTCATAATCGGGCGGTGCCGGTGAGCATCTACTCCACAAGCTCGCCCGAACAGGTAAAATATATTATCGACGATGCTTCCGTAGCGCTGATTTTCGCCGGAGACCAAACCCAGTACCGCATAGCCCGCAGCGTGCAGAAAGCAACTCCGGGACTAAGACAGATAGTGACGTTTGAAAATGTGACTCCCGACCCCGACGACTCGTCGACCATCACCTACAGCGACTTCATGAAAACCGGAGCCAACGCACCGGAGGCTACTGCCCGCGAAGTAGAGGAGCGGCGCAGCCGCGCTGTCGAAACCGACACGGTAACCATAATATACACCTCCGGCACCACCGGCGAACCCAAAGGAGCCGTGCTGCCCCACTCTTGCTTCAACGAAGCGCTTGACATTCACCGCGAGCGCCTGTCGACACTCTCCGACACCGACTCCTCCATATGCTTCCTGCCGCTCAGCCATATTTTTGAACGCGCGTGGACATTTTTCTGCCTGTACATGGGCATAAAGGTGAGCATAAACTACAACCCGCACGACATACAGGCAGCCGTGAAACAATGCAAGCCCACATGCATGTGTTCCGTGCCGCGATTCTGGGAAAAAGTATATGCGGTTGTAGAGGACAAAATGGGCAAGATGAGCGGCTTAAGAAAATGGATTATCAACCGGGCGCTCAAGGTTGGACGCCGCCGCAACATCGACTTTGTGCGGCTCGGCAAAAAGGTTCCGTTTCTGCTCGCTCTCGAATACCGCTTTTTCGAGCATCAGGTGTTCACACCCATGAAACGCGTAATCGGCATAGAAAACGGTCGCTTTTTCCCTATCGCAGGCGCGCCCTTGTCTCCTAAAATCGTTGAATTTCTTCACAGCTGCGGAATAAACATCATAGTAGGTTACGGACTCTCCGAAACCACCGCGACAGTGACCTGCTACCCCAGTGTAGGCTATGAAATAGGCACTGTCGGCACCGTATTGCCTCGCATCCAGGTAAAGATAGCCGACAACGGCGAGATTCTCGTCAAGGGTCCCACCGTAATGAGCGGCTACTACAACAAACCCGAGGCAACCGCCGAGGCTTTTACAGAAGACGGTTGGTTTCGCACGGGAGACGCCGGCTACATAAACCATTCCGGAGCGCTGGTACTCACCGAGCGCATAAAGGACTTGTTCAAGACATCCAACGGCAAATACATTGCGCCGCAGGCACTTGAAAGCAGACTTGGCGAAGACAAATACATAGAGCAGGTAGCAGTCATAGGCGACGGGCGCAAATTTGTCAGCGCGCTTATTGTTCCGGATTTCAATGCGCTGAGAGAATACGCCGCCGAAAACGGAATCGCAGCGGAAACAGAAGAAGCCCTTGCCGCCGACAAACTCATAAACGACATGCTCGCAGAGCGCATAGCCAAAGCCGAGCACGGACTCGCCGGCTACGAACGCATAAAAAGATTTACCATATTGCCGGCACCGTTTACCATGGAAGCCGGCGAACTCACAAACACCCTTAAGGTAAAACGCCGCGCCGTTGCCGAACGCTACGCCGACATTATCGACGCCATGTACAAGGACTGACACCACGGTCCGATTCAGTTTCGTGTTGCGGGGTTGAGAGATTTTTATTATCTTTGCACGGTTTTCACGATAGAAATCCTGGAGGCCTCTATATTACCCATCAACTCAATTCTATCGCATGCGAAATACAAAACGCGCCACCCTCATACTTGAAGATGGCACCCGCTTTGAAGGGAAATCATTCGGTTTTGAAGCTTCTACAGCCGGAGAGGTAGTGTTCAACACGGCAATGACCGGCTATCCGGAAAGCCTCACAGACCCCTCTTACGAAGGGCAGATATTAGTGACCACATACCCTCTTCTGGGCAACTACGGAGTGCCTCCCCGCAGAGAAAAAGATGATGTCAGCGAATACTACGAGAGCGACCATATACACGCTCGCGCAATCATTGCGCAGGACTACAGCTATGACCACTCTCACTGGCAGGCAGACCGTTCCCTCGCCGACTGGCTCAACGAAGAAAAAATTCCCGGAATATACGGCATCGACACCCGCGCCCTCACAAAGCACCTTCGCGAAAAAGGCTCCATGCTCGGCAAAATAGTGGTGGAGGGATGCGATGATGTGGAATTTTACGACCCCAACAAAGAAAATCTTGTTGCCAAAGTCAGCACCGACAAAGTGGAGATTCACGGCAGCGGCGAAAAAACCGTAGTGCTTGTAGACTGCGGCGTGAAACACAACATCATACGCTGCCTTACCCGCCGCGGTGTAAAAGTTGTGCTCGTGCCCTGGGACTACGACTTCAACAGCATGGACTACGACGGACTGTTCATTTCCAACGGCCCCGGCAACCCCGACATGGCAGAAAAAACCGTTGAAAACATACGCAAGGCAATGACTACCGGCAAGCCCATATGCGGCATCTGCATGGGTAACCAGCTGTTGAGCAAAGCCGCCGGAGCCAAGACATACAAACTCAAATACGGTCACCGAAGCCACAACCAGCCTGTGCGCCGTGTGGGCACCGACCAGTGCTTCGTCACCTCGCAAAACCACGGATACGCGGTAGACTCCACTACCCTGCCCGAAGACTGGGAACCGCTTTTTGTAAATATGAACGACGGCACAAACGAAGGCATAAGGCACAAAACCAAGCCTTACTTCTCCGCGCAGTTCCACCCCGAAGCAAGCAGCGGACCCAAAGACACCGAATTTCTTTTCGACGAGTTTATAAGCATCCTTTAAGCCACCTCATCCATACAGCAATATGACTACAGCTATAGACCCCAGCATACGCAAAGTTCTCCTTCTCGGCAGCGGCGCCCTAAAAATCGGTGAAGCCGGAGAATTCGACTACTCAGGTTCTCAGGCACTCAAAGCTCTCAAAGAAGAGGGTATAACCACTGTGTTGATTAACCCCAACATAGCCACGGTGCAGACTTCCGACGGCTTTGCCGACAAAATATACTTTCTGCCTGTAACCCCCTATTTCGTAGAGAAAGTCATTGCGCGCGAAAAGCCCGACGGCATCCTGCTGGCATTCGGCGGACAGACTGCGCTCAACTGCGGTGTGGCTCTGTATGAGAGCGGTGTGCTTGAAAAATACGGAGTGAAAGTGCTCGGCACCCCGGTTCAGGCAATAATGGACACCGAGGATCGTGAACTTTTTGTCAAGAAACTCGACGAGATTGACATCAAGACCATCAAAAGCGAGGCGGTAAACTCTATTGACGACGCACTCGCCGCCGCCGAACGCCTCGGCTACCCTGTGATTGTACGCGCGGCATACGCTCTCGGAGGACTCGGAAGCGGATTCTGCGACAACGAGCAGGAGCTTGTGGCTCTGACAGAAAAAGCTCTGTCATTCTCGCCCCAGGTGCTTGTTGAAAAATCGCTCAAAGGCTGGAAAGAGGTTGAATACGAAGTTGTGCGCGACCGGTTTGACAACTGTATCACAGTGTGCAACATGGAAAACTTCGACCCGCTGGGCATTCACACAGGTGAAAGCATCGTGGTGGCGCCCTCGCAGACCCTCACAAACGAAGACTACCACTACCTCAGAAAACTTGCAATAAAAATCATACGCCATATAGGTATTGTCGGCGAATGCAACGTACAGTACGCATTTGACCCGCAGTCGATGGACTACCGCGTCATTGAGGTGAACGCGCGACTGAGCCGCTCGTCAGCGCTCGCATCCAAAGCCACCGGCTACCCGCTTGCATTTGTTGCCGCAAAGCTCGGGCTGGGCTACGGACTGTTCGACCTTAAAAACAGTGTCACCAAAGAGACCAGCGCTTTCTTTGAACCCGCCCTCGACTACATTGTGTGCAAAATACCGCGCTGGGACCTTGGAAAATTCCACGGCGTGCGCCGCGAGATAGGCTCTTCAATGAAGAGCGTCGGCGAGGTAATGGCTATCGGCAGAACCTTCGAGGAGGTCATCCAGAAAGGTCTGCGCATGATCGGTCAGGGAATGCATGGATTCACAGGCAATAAAGAACTTAACATCGCCGATATAGACAAGGCTCTTGCAGAACCTACCGACAAACGCATTTTTGTCATAGCCCAGGCTATGGAAAAAGGCTACAGCGTGGAAAAGATACACGAACTGACAAAAATTGACCGCTGGTTCCTGTATCGCCTGCAAAATATAATGAACACCTCGCACAGCTTGCGCGGGTTTGACTCTCTCGAATCGCTGCCCGCCGACCTTCTGCGCAGGGCCAAAGAGCAGGGTTTCAGCGACTTCCAGATAGCACGCTGCATATTCAAAAACGACATGACAGATGCCGAGAGCGCCAACCTCAAGGTGCGTCAACACCGTAAGGCACTCGGCATTACCCCCGTTGTGAAACAGATAGACACTCTCGCCGCCGAATACCCGGCGCAGACAAACTACCTGTACCTAACATACAACGGTTCTGAAAACGACATAGATTATCTGAACGACCACCGCTCTATAGTGGTGCTCGGAAGCGGTGCCTACCGCATCGGAAGCTCCGTGGAATTTGACTGGTGTTCGGTCAACGCACTGCTCACCGTCAAGAAAGAGGGCTGGCGTTCGGTTATGATAAACTACAATCCGGAAACAGTGTCGACAGACTACGACATGTGCGACCGACTCTACTTCGACGAGCTCACCTTTGAGCGCGTAATGGATATTCTGGAACTTGAATCACCCCACGGAGTGATACTGTCTGTAGGCGGTCAGATTCCAAACAACCTCGCAACCCGACTTGACGAACGCGGCGTGAATATCCTCGGCACCACAGCCAAGTGCATTGACAACGCAGAGGACCGAAACAAATTCTCCGCAATGCTCGACAGGCTCGGCATCGACCAGCCGAGATGGCGCGAGCTCACCAGCTTCGAAGACATCAACAAGTTCATTGACGAAGTGGGATTTCCCGTGCTGGTGCGTCCAAGCTACGTGCTCAGCGGCGCAGCCATGAACGTATGCTCCAACCCCGACGAACTTGAACGCTTCCTGCGTCTTGCAGCCAATGTGTCCAAACAGCATCCTGTTGTTGTGTCTGAGTTCATACAGAACGCCAAGGAAATAGAAATGGACGCGGTTGCGCAGAACGGCGAAATAAAGGTATACGCCATAAGCGAACACATAGAGTACGCCGGCGTGCATTCCGGAGACGCCACCATACAGTTCCCGCCCCAGAAACTCTATGTGGAGACTATGCGGCGCATAAAGAAAGTGTCATCGCAGATTGCGGCGGCTCTGAACATATCGGGACCATTCAACATTCAGTTCCTCGCAAAGAACAACGACATAAAAGTCATAGAATGCAACCTGCGTGCAAGCCGCAGCTTCCCGTTTGTGTCCAAAGTCCTTAAAATAAACTTTATTGACATAGCCACAAAAGTAATGCTCGGACTGCCGGTGGAAAAACCGCACAAAAACGCTTTCGACCTTGACTATGTCGGCATTAAGGCATCCCAGTTCAGCTTCTCGCGCCTTCAGGGCGCCGACCCCGTGCTCGGTGTGGACATGAGCTCTACCGGCGAAGTGGGATGTATCGGAGTCGACACCTCGGAAGCCCTTCTCAAATCGATGCTTTCAGTCGGTCTCAGAGTCCCCGAAAAGGGAGTGCTGCTCTCTACCGGAACCCCCAAACAGAAAGCAGACATGCTTGACGCCGCCCACCAGCTGCACAACAAAGGCTACCGCATATACGCCACACAGGGCACACACCAGTTCCTTACCGACAACGGCATCCCTGCCATAAAAGTGTACTGGCCCAGCCAGCCCGACATGGAGCCGCAGGCGCTGCAGATGCTTCACGACAAAGAGATAGACCTCGTTGTGAACATCCCCAAAAACCTGAGCCCCACCGAGCTTGGCAACGGTCACAAAATACGCCGTGCGGCTATTGATCTCAACATACCTCTGCTCACAAACGCGCGCCTCGCATCGGCATTCATCAACGCGTTTACCACTCTGCCGCTCGACGACATAGAAATCAAACCGTGGGACGAATATTGACCTACGGCAATCTTGCAGCGCAGGCGCGCGCAAGGCTTGAAACCCACTATCCGCCCGGAGAGGCACGAGCTATGGTTCGCGTCATCTTCGAGCGGCTCAAGGGCTTCACTGCAACCGACATGGCTATAAAAAGCGATGAGGAAGCAAGCGACTTCATTGCCAGGAAAGTGGAGCAGACAGTGGACCGTCTTATTGCGGACGAACCAATACAATATATCTTCGGAGTGGCTGACTTCTACGGACTGGAATTCAAGGTAACTCCGGATGTACTGATTCCACGCCCGGAGACTGCGGAACTCGTGGATATGATTGTCGATGAAAACAAAGAGCGCAAAGAGCTTGCCGTAATGGATTTATGCACAGGCTCCGGCTGCATTGCATGCTCTCTAGCAAGAAACCTTCCGTTCAGCAACGTATCGGCAGTAGACATCAGCGACGCCGCGCTTGCTGTTGCAAAAGAAAACGCGGCAGCTCTAAAAACGGCAGTGGATTTTCGACACGCCGACGTGTTGCACATGGACGCACAAACCGGTGTGTACGACATCATAGTCAGCAACCCGCCGTACATAGCTGAGAAAGAAAAGGCGGCAATGGAAGCCAATGTGCTTGACCATGAGCCTCACTCCGCCCTTTTTGTACCGGATTCTGACCCGCTGCTATTCTACCGCGCCATTGCAGGCTACGCCTCGGAGTCTTTGAAACAGGGAGGATGTCTGTACCTTGAAATCAATCCTGATTATACTGACATGCTGCGCGACACCCTTGCAAAGAACGGGTTCACGGATATTGACATACGCCGCGATTCATTCGGGAAAAACCGGTTTGCGGTTGCAAAATTATGAAAAAGCCACTGACTCCACAGCAGGCTCTCGCGCGATTGCAGGATTTGTGTTCGCGCTCTGAACAATGCTCCGCCGACCTTGCGAAAAAGATGCACGGATGGGGCATATCCTCCGGAAACATTGAAAAAATACTTGCGCTGCTTGTGCGCGACAGATTTGTCGACGACAATCGCTTTGCAGCGGCTTTCGCCTGCGACAAATACCGGTTTGCCGGATGGGGTAAGATAAAAATTGCCCGTCAACTCGCCTCAAAGAATATTGACCGGACAATCATATCCGCCGCGCTACATGAGATTGACGACGAGGAATACAGCGCCATAGCGCTCAGGGCGCTCAAAGCCAAAACCCGCTCAATTAAAGAGGGCAACACCTACGAGGGTAGAACAAAACTGTTTCGGTTCGGAGTTACGAGGGGGTATGAGACATCTCTGATAAGCGACATTATCAAAAACGGCAACGTATGGGACTGACAAGCTGGCTTGGAGACCTTGCCGGAATGATTTACCCCAACGTTTGCGAAGTGTGCGCCAACACGCTCGTCCACGGCGAACACACCCTATGCCTCCACTGTCTGCACGATATGCCGAGAACCCGGCTCCACACACAGAGTTTCAACGAAATCCACAAACGCCTTGCCGGCCATACTCCTATCTCTAAAGCGGCGGCATATTTTTACTACTATCGCGAAAATCCTTACGCCGAGCTGATACACCGCGCCAAATACAATAACCGCCCTGCCCTTGCAAAGACACTCGCACGGATGTTTGCCGAAGAGATAATGCCGTCAGGATTCTTTGACGGCATAGACTTGATACTGCCTGTGCCACTGCATTACCTCAAGGAGCTGAAACGCGGCTACAACCAGAGCCACGAAATAGCCAAAGGACTGAGAGAGGCTACAGGCATAGAGATTGCAGACAACCTCATAGCAAAGAAAGCTCACTCAACCCAGACAAGACGTTCGGCATTTGAACGATGGCTGAACACCGGCAACATATACACTGTTGCCGAACCGCACGAACTCGCGGGCAAACACATACTTATTGTAGACGATGTGATAACCACCGGAGCGACTGTGCTGCACTGCGCCGATGCGGTTCACATAAATGAACCGAGCGCGGAAATCAGTGTAACCGCCCTCGGATTCACTCACGGGATATGACTCTTTTCAGCCAGGGCATTACCCATTCCAGTTTGAAATAGTGGTTTTGTGAATCCACATTTGCAAGACGGAAAAACTCGTCGCGGTCAATGCCCGACGGCAAAGAGTCAAGATACTGCCGGCTTGACGGGTCGGCGTATCTGGCATAGTGGTGATACTCGAAATTCTGGGGAGCGCCCGCTATTTCATAAGCCTTCGATATTATTTTAAAATCGCGGTCCATGCCCCCTTCCGTGCAGATTACCGGGCGCGGAGCCAAAGCGGCTACAATGTCAGGAAAATCGAAAAGAGTCAAAAATTCCGGAATCAGGTGCTCGTCATTGTTGGGAAATGCACGCACTCCGTTTTTATTCGGCTTGTTCATTACAAGAGCCCGCTCTCTGGTGCGGCAAAGAAAATCATTGTACACAAACGCGTAAATGGAATCATCCAGCAATCCGAGAACCATCAGAGGTTCGGTGCCAAGAGAAAAGCCGCTGACAAGAATACGGTCGGCACGCACCTGCGGCTGTGTCTTCATCCAGTCAAGCACAACCTTGTCCTGCCATGAAGCAAGCCCCAGATAACTCCAGCCGAGTTCGAGCAGAAAACGCGATGACGTGACATAGTCCGCCACACCGTTGTCGCTCAGCTCCCCGCAGCTGGGATTGTCCACGGCAACCGCCACAAGCCCTTCCTTGACAAAATGCACCGCCATGGCTGCTTTGCGCAGCACCGAGTCAGGCTCGCCGGTCAAATCGTAATTGCCTTGCCGTTCACCTGCCACAAGCTCTTTTGTCTGACCGAAACCCGGCACACACAGCACAGCCGGTGCCGGATTTGATTCGGTTACGCCGTCCGGCACAAGCACATAGTACGCAACCGCACATTCCAGCAACGGGTATGAAATCCAACGTTCAATGCGGTAGCCGTCGCGCTTTGCCTGCGCAACCTTTACCGGTGGTGCAGCCGGAGCCGCCGGGTGCTTCATTATACGCGCCATCTCCTGCCCCATGCGTTCGCGCCACAAGGCGAAGCCTTCGGGTGATACTGTTGTATCTAATTCAAGCGCGGGGGCTGCGGCACGCATCATAGCTTCCGCCGTGGAGCGGGTGCTTGTACTGCGCGGCAGCGTATCACCGGCAACAGCATTCAGCAAAGCCGGCAACAGCGCACAAACAGCAAAAATTACTTTTTTCATCGCATCGTGTTATTTGGAATATTACAAATCTGAATAAGGAACCGAGAAGGTGTCACCTCCGGAAATTGTGCCAAGTTGCAAACCTTTTGCAAGCCAGCGCTGCCTCTGTTCGGAGGTTCCGTGATTGAATGACTCCGGCACCGCATAGCCCTGCGCTTTTTTCTGCAAATAGTCATCGCCAATCACGCGGGCTGTGTTGACCGCCTCCTCCACATCTCCTGGTTCCAGCGAGCCGAACATTGCATTGTCATGGTTTGCCCACACTCCGGCAAGATAGTCTGCCTGAAGCTCTATGCGCACACTTATGCGGTTGGCTTCCTCCTCGCTTGTACGGCTCATCTGCTCATGAGCTTTGCCAAGAATACCCAGCTGGTCCTGCACATGGTGTCCGACTTCATGGGCTATGACATAGGCGTAGGCGAAATCTCCGTCCGCGCCAAGGCTCTGGCGCATTTCCTTGAAAAATGACAAATCTATGTACACACAGTTGTCGGCAGAGCAATAAAACGGCCCTACCTGTGAGGTAGCCCCTCCGCAACCGCTCTGAACAGAACCGTTAAACAGAACAAGTGTCGGCGGCTCGTATTCAAGTCCCATTTTTTTGAATTCTGCACTCCACACATCCTCCGTTCCCGCGAGAATTTTTGAAGTGAACGCTTCCAGTTCGGCATCCTGCGCATCGGGCACATACTCCGTGCCAGACGCTCCTCCTCCAAGGAGGGTACCCGAATTAGACATCAGCACATCAAGAGGATTTCCTCCTGAAATCCAGGCAATGAGTGCCGCTATTATTACCGCTCCTATACCGCCTCCGAGCGCGAGCCTGCCTTTGCCGCCTCGACGATCCTGAATGTTGTTGCTTTGACGACGTCCGTTAAGATTCATAATAGTAATTTTTTAAGTGCAACAGTTATCTTTATGTCATAGGTCAATATGGCTTACATTCACAGGCTCGTCGAGAAACACAGAGGCAAGACCGGTAAACTTTTCAGGGTTTTCGGTGGTGAGATATCTGCATGTGCCCCCGGTTTCGATACGCTGCTCCATTTCAGGGTGGCGCCCGAAGTAGTCCTTAAGGCTTTGCGCCACGATTTCACCCTGGGTAACAACCCTGATGTTTCCGGGCACAGCCTCGCGGATTTTAGGATACAGAATCGGATAGTGGGTACAAGCAAGCACCACTGTGTCAAGCTGCGAGTCCATATCTAAAAGCTCCCTTATATATTTAGTAACAAAATAATCGGCTCCCGGTGCGGAAGCCTCGTTATTTTCTACAAGGGGAACCCACATTGGACACGCTTTTGAACTTACAGCCGAACCGGGAAACAGCTTTTCAATCTCGATGTCATAGCTGCAGCTGTTGACAGTGCCTTCCGTGCCGAGTATGCCGATGTGTCCCGTAGCCGTCAACTCACCTACAGCTTCTGCGGTGGGTCTTATCACCCCCAGCACTCTGAGTCCGGGTCGCATTTGCGGCAAATCTCGCTGCTGAATGGTGCGCAACGCCTTGGCGCTCGCAGTATTGCATGCCAGTATTACAAGGGGGCAGCCCTGCTCGAACAAGGCGCTTACTGCCTCAAGTGTAAATCTGTAAACCACATCGAAAGAGCGTGTGCCATAAGGAGCCCGCGCGTTATCTCCCAGATACAGATACGAATACTGCGGCATGAGCCGCCTTATTTCTTTAAGAATGGTGAGTCCGCCGTAGCCGGAGTCGAATACACCTACAGGACCTTTCAGATTTTCCATGCCCATACTCATTATCAGTAAGGAGAGGCTTTTAAAACAAAACGGTCCCGACACTTTCGCGTCGAGACCGCTCCTTATCTTATTGATATCTCAACGGAATCAAATGAGGATTATTTAACTCCGAGCTTTGCTTTTACAAGGTCAGTGACATCGATAACACTTTCGCCGGTGTACACAGGCACCATGTTTTCAAAAATGAAAGTGAATCCGCCCTCTTTGCCCACGGCTGTGATAGCGTCGTGGATTTTCTGCTGGATAGGAGCGAAGAGCTGTTCCTGCTGACGCTGCAAATCCTGCTCGGCAGTAGCGCGAAATTCGTTCATGCGGGTGTTGAGATCCTGAAGGTCTTTCATGCGGCGGTCTTTCATTACCTGAGGGGTATCGTCGCCCATTGCCTGGTACTCAGAATATTTTTTCTCAAGCTCGTCCTGGAAGTTCTTGAACTCGTCCTGGTATTTTTTAGAGGCATTCTCTATATGGGCAGCTGCTTCTTTGGTTTCCGGGAGAGACTCCACTACGGGCTGTGTGTTTATGATACCGAATTTTGCCTGAGCAAATCCCATTGCGGGGAGTGCAATCATTATTGCTGCGATAAATTTCTTAAGCATTGTATTTATGTTATTATAGTTAATTCAACAAAAATGAGCCTTGCGACCTTCACCAAAGCGAAGGCTCTGCGTGCAAAGATAATGTATTTATTTGGAATATCCTAACTTGGCAAGAACCTCGTTGCTTACATCAATTCTCGGGGAGGCGAATATTATTTCCGTAGCCGTTGCCCGGTCAAAGATACACTGATAGCCGCGCTCCTCGCTCACAGCCTTGACGGCGTTGTACACCTCGTCCTGAATAGGTCGCATGAGTTTCTGGCGCATTGTGTAGAGTTCGCCTTCGGGACCGAAATATTTGTTTCTCAGCTCCATTGCCTCTTTTTCCTTGGCTGTGATTGCCTCTTCCTGCTTTTTTTTCTGCTCGTCAGAGAGGAAAACCATATTGTTCTGATAGTCTTTGTACATGGTCTCAGCCTGTTTGTTGATAGCCTCGACCTCTTTTTGCCATCTTTGTGAAAGCTGGTTGAGCTGGTCGTTGGCAATTTCATAAGTCGGTACGTTTGACAGGATATAATCCATGTCGACCAATGCAAATTTCTGAGCGAAGCCGCTGACAGCGCCAAGGGCTACGACTATCATGGTTATAAATAACTTTTTCATTCTCCTTATAATTTAGTTGAACGTATATGTTATTAAGACGCGCGGATTTAGCATTAGTTTACCGGAGGTGCCTTAAAAAATGTTAGAATTCCTGACCGAGTATGAAGTGGAAGTGGCTGCCGCCGCGTTCTCCATATACCTTGTCAAAGCCGTAGCCCCAGTCAATACCCATCATGCCGACCATAGGCAGGAATATGCGCACACCGAATCCGGCACTTCTCTTTAAATCAAACGGAGAGAAGTTCTTTACCGATGCCCACGCATTGCCGCCTTCGAGGAAGGCAAGACCGTATATTGTGCTTGAGGGCTGAAGCATGAAGGGGAAGTGGAGCTCGACACCGAGTCGTGCGTAGGCATAGCCTTCACGTCCCCACGGGGTGAGCGATCCGTTGTCATAACCTCTGAGGGCTATTGTCTCTGTGGCATAGGTGTATGAGCCGCTCATGCCGTCACCGCCCACATAGAATGTTTCAAACGGTGACTTGAGGTACTTGTTGTAGCTGCCGAGGAGTCCGAAGTCGGCGCGGGTCATAAGCACAAGAGTCCATTTGCTCATGGGGTTGTTCAGGGGAGTGTATGTGCGGCTCTGGAATTTCAGTTTCCAGTACTCAATCCACTTGTACAGCTCCTGCTTGGATTCGGTAGTGTTTTCCTCGGCGAGCTTAGCCCAGTTTTTCTTTCCGAACAGCGAAGCGGGGGGTGTTATGTGCAGACCCAGCGCAAATGTTGAACCGCGACGTGTGTAAAGCGGGCTGTCAATATTGTTTCGCGCCAGGGTAAGACCGAGTACAAGAGAGTTTGATGTACCGTTGTTCATGTAGTACAGGTATTCCCAGTTTTTAAGGTAGTACCAGTTGTACGACAGTTCGGTTGTGAATGTGAAATAGTCATCAGGCCATTTAAGACGCTGGCCGAATCCGACTGTCACGCCTGCCATCTGAAGCACCTTGTTGGGGTCGTAGGCGTCTTCGTATGAATTGCCGTAGTAGTTGTCATAGCCGTAACCGTAGCCATATCCGTAGCCGTAGTTATAGGCTGAGTTGTACCAGTTGTTGTTATAGTAAGATGAGTTCACACCTGTCTGACGGCTGTAGTAGGCTGATACCGAAAGTGAATTCGGGCGCTTTCCTCCAAACCAGGGGTCGAGGAAGGACACGCTGTACGCCTGATAGTAGCGGGCGTTTGTCTGGGCAGACACAGTGAATGTCTGTCCCTCGCCCTGAGGAATAAGACCTTTGTATGATGACGGATGGAAGAGATTTTTGATGGAGAAGTTTGAGAATTTCAACGCCACTTTACCTATCACGCCGGTCTGACCCCATCCGAGAGAGAACTCAATCTGGTCGTTAGCTTTCGATTCAAGGGGAAGAACAATGTCAACGGTACCGTTTTCGGCATCGGGCCTTACATCGGGATTGAGGTTTTCGGGGTTGAAGTGACCGGTGTTGGCTATTTCTCTGAGCGAGCGCACGAGGTCTTCCTTGCTGAACAGGTCGCCCGGGCGGATGTACAGCTCACGGCGTATCACTTTTTCGTAAAGGCGGTCGTTGCCCTGTATCACCACGTTGTTGATGCGAGCCTGGGGACCCTCTTCCATTCTAAGTTCGAGGTCAATCGAGTCGCCGACTACATTTTTTTCAATCGGAACAAGGTTATAGAAGAGGTAACCGTTGTTGAGATACAGGTTAGCCACCGCATCGTCATCAAGGCTTGTACGCTTTTCAAGCAGCTTCTGGTTGTAGACTTCGCCCGGTCTGATATCAAGAATTCTGTTAAGGGTATTAGTGTCGTATATTGTATTGCCCACCCATGTGATGTCGTTGATGTAGTACTTACGACCCTCTTCAAGGTCAATATACACGTCAACAGTCTTATCGTCGTAGCGCACAACACTGTCGCTCAATATCTTGGCGTCACGATAGCCCTCTTCATTGTATTTTTCGATTATACGCTTGAGGTCATCCTTGTAATCGTTTTCCACAAATTTTTTCTGACGGAAAAGATTGAGAATATTACCGTTTTCATTGGTTTTCTTAATGGTGCGTTTCAGCTTTTTGTCGCTGAACACTTCATTGCCGGCAATATATATTTTGTGAACTTTCACCTTGTCATGCTTGTCAATGTTTATGTCGACAATCATTTTGTTAGGTTCGGAAAGGTCTTCATGCAGCGCTATGACCACATCGGCATTGCCGAAGCCTTTTTCCTTGAAATACTGCTTTATTATAAGGGTAGCACGGTTGATAATGTTTTGAGTAATCTGGTTGCCCACATAAAGTTGCAGTTTTTCCTGCAAATCATCTTTTTCGCCTTTCTTTACTCCATTGTAGTTGATAGCGGAAATCTGAGGCTGCTGACGCAGATTGATTGACAGCCACGCCTTGTCGCCGGCAATCTTGTCCACACTTATCTGCACCTTGCTGAACAGCCCCTGACGCCACAGGCGCTTGGAAGCCGATGTAATCTCATCGCCGGGAATTTCAATGCGTTCGCCCACTTTAAGACCCGAATAGCCTATCACTATATAATCTTCGTAGTTGTCGGCACCGTTTACCGATATACCGGCGATTTCGTATGTCGGCGGCATGCCGGAGTAAATGACCGCAGGGCTAAAAACAGTGTCAACCGGAGTCTGCGCTTCTGCAAACCCACAGAACGCGAGCAATGCGGAGATTATTACTGATAGCTTTATACGCATGATATTGGATGATGTTACTTTCACTTTTTCAATTGTTCTGAGGTGAGTCCGAATCGGCGCTCCCGGGATTGATATTCTAAAACAGCCCTGTAAAAATCTTCTTTGGAGAAGTCGGGCCAATATGTGGGTGTTATATAAATTTCGGAGTATGCTATTTGCCAGAGCAGAAAATTGCTTATGCGGTTGTCGCCGCCGGTGCGGATGAGCAAATCGGGGTCAGGCATGCTTGCTGTGGTGAGATATGAGCCGACAGTGCTGTCGGTTATATCCTCCGCGTTAAGCTTGCCTGCGGCTACATCCGCTGCTATCTTACGCGCGGCTTCGGTTATTTCCCATCGGGAAGAATAGCTTAGAGCCAGGTTCAGCGTCAGCCCGGTACAGCCTGATGTATCGGCAATACACTGACGCAGACGCTGCAACGCCTCCTGCGGCATACGGCTGAAATCGCCAATCATGTCCAGCCGGACATTGTTTTTTATCAAGTCGGGGGTTTCCCGCTCTATTGCCACCACTATAAGGTGCATAAGCGCAGCCACTTCTTCTTTCGGACGGTTCCAGTTTTCTGTAGAAAAGGCATAGAGCGTGAGATACCTGACTCCAGCCTCCGAAGCCGCCTCGGTGATGCGCCGCACAGTGTTCACCCCCTCGACATGACCGGCGGAGCGATCCATGGAGCGCTCCTTAGCCCACCGACCGTTTCCGTCCATGATTATTGCCACATGTCCGGGAACTCTGTTTCGGTCAATTTTGTCTATCAAAGAGGTCATTCGCACTGTCTGTTTTTTTATCAGTCTTTTCTGTTACACACCACACAGCGTTCGCCAAAATCATAAGTCACCGAGACCGTAATTGTGGAGTACCAGTCGGTATTTTTCAGAAAAGAACTTTTTATAAGGTATAAGTCACTGAGTTTTTCGCCGTCTATGTGGTCGCCAGCGGTTTTCGTCATAGTCCATTCCACCGCAAGGTTGAGCCTTTCCGAAGCCTTGTATTTAAGTCCAAGCCCCATAGGAATCTCCATTGCGGCAAAAGTCTTGCCGTCTACGCCTGACAATACCGCTCCTATGCCGAGGCTAAGCACAGGAGTCCACCTGCGTAGTCTTTTATAGGTTTCGCCTATGCCGTAAGGGAAGAAGTTGTATTCGCCCCTGACGCTTACATCGTAAACCGTAGACTTGAAGCTGTACTGCATTGCTCCGGGAAGCACATTGTCCATATCGGCGGTGTTTCCGCTAAGCGTGGCAAGCCCCGCCTGTGTTCTCACTCCCCAGCGGGAGTCAATGTTGTAACGGCAAAATATGTCTACAGCCGCTCCGGGATGACGGAAAGGGAACCCTGTATTGGCATCGCCGACATAGCCGCTCATACCCGCACCGACTCCTATATCCCACTTATAGCGAGCCTCTTGAGAGGTTGCAGCCACAGGTAGAACACAAGACATCATCATAATTGTTATAATGCGGTATATCACAGGCTATTTTTATTGCACAGGCACGAATGACAACTGGTTAAGCACCGCTCTGTAGATTTTGTCATTCGGATTGCCGGATGCGGAGCTGCCTCCTGCAACATACAGATAGGGACATTCCCATGATACAATCGGTTTGACAGCTCTTGAAACGGCATCGTCTGTGCTGACATATTTTGTGGTGGCACAGACAAGAGCCTGTGCGCCATACAGAGCCGGAGCATACTTTGAGAACTGGAAAGAGTCCGCAGCCTTGCTCCAGTGAACGCCACGGTCAACCGATATATATAATGTGTTGTCAATGCTTCCGTTCGAAAGGCGTCCGCCAAAAGCATAAAGAACTTCTTTTGTCGACACCTCAAAGAAGTTGTTGACTTCGGCTGTGAAGTAATTGCACACTGCTATGCCTTCGCGCGCCGGCATTCCTTCGAGGCTGAGCTTTGCCCACCGGGTTCCGTCATAGCCCCATGTGACTCCGCTCAGACCGCCTGCGGCGTCCCTGCCGCCGGTAAATGCAGCCATCTCGCTTTCGCTCCATTTGCTGTCATAAATCATCAGGGCGCTTGTGCCTGAAACCGGGCATCCTTGCGGCACCTCTGTTTCAACAGTTTCGGGATATGTCACATGATAGTGTTTGCCGCCGTTTTTCCTCACTCCGAGCAGCTCGGAACCGAATCCGCCGTATATATAGCACATGTCAGACCCGGTGGAAGTCCAGGTCAAGCCGTCGGCAGACTCATACAGATTGTCCGCCCCGTCAAGGATGTAGAATTTATTGCCGGCAACACTGAATGACTCTACCAGCGCACCTGCCGGAAGCGATACCGGTGCAGAAGACCACTCTTTGTCTCCTAAATTATCTGCTACGGAAAGTACGGAAGAAGATGCGCCAAGAGTCAAAGTGTAATACTTGCCGCCCATAACCACGGTTTTCTGACCGGTGTAGCCTGACGAGAGTCCGGGAACCGCAGCAAAAGCCGCCTTGTCCCAGCTAAGACTGTCGGGCTTGCTCTTGTGAACGTTTATCTTGACGGTGTACTCGCGCATTACCTTTTCGTCATACGACACCACACGAAGGAGTACTTTGTCAGCGCCGAAATCAATTGAGTCGGTAGCATTTTCAAGATAGTCCACCACTTTGTTTTCTTTGTCAGCATACTGCATGACGAACTCAGCTTTTTTCACTGTGGGGAGAGTGACATCCACAATAAGATTGCCCGGCACTGTGCCTACAGGCAGCGAATCGGCATTAAATATGACTGCCTTGCCCAAATCTATTGAGAAGAACAGAGAGTCATAGTTGATATCCGACGAAACCGATTTCTGCAATGAGAAAGATGTCACCGCGACATTGCCGACTGATGTATCCTGTATAATCTCGATGTCGGAATCGTCATCGCTGTTGCAGGAAGCCATACCGACCGAGAGGGCGGCAACGAGTATAATGATTGGTAGTCTGAATCTCATAAAACATTATTTTTCAACGTGCAAAGTTAACAACAATTTCATTAACTCACATTACCGTTTCGTTAAAATTAGTAACGCACTGATAATCAGAGCTATGCTATTTTATGATTATGACCGTCGCTCTTCCTATAGATTTCAGAGACAAACAGCCGCATTTTAGCGACTTACGACCACATATCCTCTACACGCTCCGTGTCAGTGTCTATTCCGGTAATAAAAAATCCGGTTGCCGTCTATAACCTCACACGTCTCCGGTGCCTGCTCCGGCAGCGACACAGCGACCGCTCCGGCAGCCCCCGCTGTGCGGGGCGAAATCTCCACCCGCGCCTCATCCCAAAGTCCGGAACCGATACAGCTTCGCAAAATTTCGGCACCGCCTTCCACGAGAACGGATGTTATACCTTTTGAATAAAGTTCTTTCATTACCGCCTCAATCGAAATGCCGGCATCACAGTGAATACCCTCCACCTTTCCCGCCACGGCTTCACAGCTGTCGCGGGACGTAAAAAGGATTATTCGCCCGGTCATGTTGCAGAAATCACCGCAGGAGCATCGTCCACGCCGGTCAACTATCACTTTGACAGGGTCATTTCCTGAAAAACCTTTAGTGCCGAGGTTAGGTTTATCGGCAAGAACCGTGCCGCTCCCGACAAGGATAGCCTGACGGCGAGAGCGCAACGCATGAACTGCAGCTATCGACACCGGTGTGGATATTTCAAGCGGTACGGGACCATTGTCCGATTTTGCGGCAAGATAGCCGTCGGCGGTCTGCGCCCATTTCAACGTAATGAAGGGTCGCCGGAGTCTGTGCGCCGTCATAAACGCCTCATTCAGTTTCTCACACGCCTTGGACTCAACACCCACCTCTACCTCTACCCCTGCTGCGCGCAGGCGCTCTACCCCCCGCCCGCTCACCTGCTCAAACGGGTCGAGACAGCCTACCACGACACGAGGTATGCCTGTTGACAGAATAAGGTCGGCACATGGCGGAGTTTTGCCGAAATGCGAGCAAGGCTCAAGAGTTACGTACATTGTGCTGTCGCCAAGCAGCGGCACATCCTCGAGCCGCACCAACGCTATGGCATTTACCTCGGCATGCGGACCTCCGTAACGGCGATGATAGCCCTCGCCTATGATTTTGCCGTCATGAACAATAACAGCGCCTACCATAGGGTTTGGCGCAACATGCCCGCTGCCGAGCCTGGCAAGCTGCAGCGCTCGCCTCATATATCGGGGGTCAGACATCTTTTCTGTCTTTTTCTATAAATTCAACCAGTCTGGTCACAGCGTCCGCCTCCGGTATATTCTTCTCAACACACTCCTTGCCCTTGTAAAGACTAACTTTGCCGACACCTGCTCCAACATAGCCGTAGTCGGCGTCCGCCATCTCTCCGGGTCCATTGACAATACACCCCATTACGCCTATTTTCAGCCCTTTGAGCGAGGTGGTGGCTTCTTTTACCTTGCGCAATGTTGTCTGCAAGTCGAAAAGGGTGCGCCCGCAGCCGGGACACGCTATATACTCCGTGCGGGTAATACGCAGGCGCGCGCTCTGTAAAATGCCGAAAGAGAGCCGTGCCGCTTCTGCGGCTGACACAGAGTCAGCTTCCAGCCACAACCCGTCGGCAAGACCGTTCATCACAGGCACTCCGAGGTCTATGGAGGCTCTCAACATAACCTCTTCGGGAGCCAGACCCGAATAGACAGCCTTGAGAATCACCGGATTTTTAATTCCGGCAGTCTGCATCCGGTGCACAACAGCGCTCACCGCGCCCTGATAGTTCGGATGCGAGGATGTCAACACCACCGGCACATCGTCGGGCAGCTTTGCGAGTTCATTGTCCGATATGTCTGTCGTAATTTCCACAAAGCGGTTCCATGTATCAGCAAACCGGTCAGGCATAGAGTCTTCATCATAGTAAGCCGAAGATGCCGATGCTATGACTACAGGCAAGGCATCACCGCCAATACCGTCAACGCAACGGGTTTGTCTGCGCTGAGGATTAAGGATGTCGTATCCCGGAGCAAATACGCCTTTTATCTCAGGCGCATTTCTCCACGAGCTGATATAGTCTACAATATATTTTGCTACCGGAATTTCATTTTCAGGATCTTCGCTCAACGACACCCTTATTGTATCGCCGATGCCCTGGGCAAGCAATGTACCGATGCCTACAGCCGATTTCACTCTACCGTCCTCGCCGTCACCGGCTTCGGTCACTCCAAGATGAAGGGGGAAGTACATGTTTTCCGCATCCATTGCCGCTACAAGACGGCGCACGGTCTCTACCATGACCCTGACATTGGACGCTTTGATTGATATGACCACATCGCCGAATCCTCGCCTGCAACATACTCTGAGAAATTCCATTGCACTCTCGACCATGCCGGCAGGAGTGTCGCCGTAGCGGCTCATAATTCTGTCGCTCAGCGACCCGTGGTTAACACCTATGCGTATCGCCGTGCCGTTCTGACGGCATAATTCCAGGAAAGGAGTAAGCGCCTCATCTATTTTCTGAAGCTCGGCGCGATACTCGTCGTCAGTATATGAAATTTTGCGGAACGTGCGCCCGGGGTCAACAAAATTTCCGGGGTTTATTCTGACCTTATCCACACGGCGGGCAGCCTCGAAAGCCGCTTTGGGATTAAAATGGATGTCAGCGACAAGAGGCACCCCGACACCTCTGCCACGCAGACTGTCACGAATAAGTCCCATATTTTCCGCCTCTCTCACGCCCTGCGCCGTAAGCCTTACAAGGTCTGCGCCGGCGGCAGCTATGCGGCAGCACTGCTCCACACTCGCCTCTGTATCCATTGTCGAGGTATTGGTCATCGATTGCAGACGAACCGGGTTGTCACCTCCTATCGCAGTATCGCCTACTTTCACTTCTGTCGACCGCCGCCTTGAATAATCAAAAGACCCCATGTGTCCGAATCAATTGGTTTTAAATTTGTATTTTATTTCGGCAAGATCAGAATTAGCCTTCACAATCTTATCTTTAAGACACTTGCGATAAGCCACAAATCGAGAATGAAGCTCTTTGTCAGACAAAGACAGAATCTGCACAGCCATAACCGCCGCGTTAAGAGCAGCATTGATGCCAACAGTGGCAACAGATATGCCCGGAGGCATCTGCACTATGGACAGCAGCGCATCCTGACCGTCAAGAGTGGAATTTATGGGTATTCCAATCACGGGCAGCGGAGTCATAGCCGCTATTACCCCGGGCAGTGCGGCAGCCATTCCGGCAGCGGCAATGACCACTTTTATGCCGCGGTCTTCTGCCGATGAGGCAAACGCCTCTACCTCGGCGGGCGTGCGGTGAGCCGAAAGGGCATTCATTTCAAAAGGCACCTCCATTTTGTCAAGAAATTCGGCAGCCTTTGACAATACAGGCAGGTCTGAAGTGCTGCCCATGATGATACTTACTACGGGTTTCATAATTATGTTATAAAGCTGTTATAAAATATACGCATAAAAATCCGTTCAGCGCTCCCGCAAATACCTGCATCAGGGAGTGACGCCCGAGATATATCCTTGCCGAGCCGACAAGCCCCGCAGCGATAACCACTACAGACACCACGGCAAGATAGTTGACCGACGCCAGCGCAAGGTTCTCGACGGCTATGCGGCACACAAGCGCCACAAGACCACCCATAGCGGCAAGGTGGGCGCTTATTTTCCAACACCGGTTCACCACGATATTCACAATCACCGCAGCTACGCCACCCGCCATAAAAAGCCATAACCACGAGGGGGCGTTTGCATTCCACAGAGTCCAGGCACATCCGGCGTAAGACAGGGCTACTGCGATGTAAGGAAGTGTGCGCTCCGTGCGGTCGTTAAGCTGCCGGTCCTTGACTATACCGAGTTTGTGAAGCAGAAAAATCACCAGGACAGGCATAAGACATGTTATTATGAACGCCACTACAGTGAGACGCAGGCGCACCCCCAACGGAGCCACCGCAAGCATTGAGCACCAGAAAGCGAGAGCCACTCCGTATACAGGCACCAGCAGCGGAGAAAGGAGAGTTGAGATTATTTGACTTGTCAGTTTCATTTTTTGAGTAATTATGTTTTATGCTTTTCTACGCAGACGCGCCACGGGAATCAGCGCTTTTTCGCGATACTTCGCAACAGTGCGCCGCGCTATATCATAGCCTTGTTTCTGCAGCAGCGCCGCAATAGCCTCATCGCTTAGCGGAGATTTCTTGTCCTCGCCGTCAACTATATTTCTGAGCGCCGCAAGAACCTCTCGCGCCGAAGCGTCGGAATCCTCCTTTGGACGTTCGTTAAAAAAGAATTTCAAAGGGTACACGCCACGGTTTGTTGCAACATATTTGCCCGACGTGGCACGGCTTACTACAGATATGTCATAGCCGGTGAGCTCCGCTACATCTTTGAGTATCATGGGCTTCAGAGCAAGCTCGTCATCAGTCATAAAAAATTCTTTCTGCAACTTCATTATGGCGCTCATGACTCTGAACAGCGTTTCCTGACGCATTGAAAGCACCTTTATGAAACTCGCGGCATCATCGCGTCTGCGCCTTATGAATTCCATTGCCTCAGCCTGCCTTGAGGGGGTGCGGGGAGTTATATCCACCTCGGCATCGGCAAATGTTCTTTCAACGACAAGCGCCGGAATACGGTTAGGCATGGAAAGTGTAAGGTTTCCGTTTTCGCACTCCACCACAAAATCGGGGGTTATCTGCCTCATCCTGTCCTCGCCGTCATTGTGGGGCAGCGCCGCGCCTCCGGGCTTCGGGTTGAGCGAGCGTATTATAGCCATAGCCTCGCGGAGCCTGTCGGGCGAAACCTTGATTGCGGTTCTCAACCGGTCGAAGTCCATTCGGCTCAGCAGGTCAAAATTATGTTCTACAATCTCGACAGCCACATCCACAGCGTCTGTACGCTCCTTCGCCTTCAGCTGCAACAGAAGACAGTCTCGCAAATCAACGGCTCCGACTCCGACGGGGTCAAGGGTGCGGACAATGTTCCACACCTTTTTCACCTCTGCCGGGTCTGTGTCTATGCCCTCGTTTATAGCCGCGTCATCGGCAATTGACAACAGGGTGCGTGTCATATAACCGTTATCGTCCAGGTTTCCGGTTATTATTCTGGCAATCTTCAGTTCTTTTTCAGTAAGAGGCATCTGATACAGCTGACTCATAAGCTGTTCCATAAGCGAGCCTCCGCCCTCTACGGCAAGCGGTTCAAAACGGCTGGAGCCGGCGCTACGGTTGTTAGCCTCGAAACGGTAGGCAGGAATGTCATCCTCATGCCTGTAGTCGGCAAGCTGCAGCTGCTCGGAGCTTTCCGTAAAATCGCCGTCAGCATCCGTGCCTGTGACCGGCACCGCGTCAGAGCTGACTTCAAGAGCCGGATTCTCGTCAAGCGCACGGTTCACCTCCTCTTCTATTTCGGGCGCGTTCATCTCAAGCACTTTCACAAACTGTACCTGCAGCGGTGAAAGCGACTGATGAAGTTTCTGTTTTTGAGATAATCTTAGCGCCTCTTCCATATTCAAAGTTCTGAAAAATCGATTAATTCGTCTTTGCGGTAGCTCCGTGACGCGGTGCGCCCTGTAAGCGAATGCCACAGCATAGGAGAAATGCCGGAGCCGGGACGTTTGGCACAAAGGTTTGTTTCATTAAAAACATCGCCCTCCGCTATATCTGTCGCGGCAACTATACTTTTCCGCGCAATCGCCTTGTTAGGCTTTTCGGATTGTGTGACAGCCTTTGCAACACTGCCGAGCGAGGCACTGACGCGCCGTATAGAGCTTACCATATCCTTTAACTCGTGCGGCTCCAGTGAAGCCTTATGGTCGGGGCCCTTGCGGTTACGGTCCAATGTAAAATGCTTTTCTATGACCGATGCGCCAAGCGCCACTGCCGCCAACGGTATGTCTGTGCCGCGTGTGTGGTCGCTGTAGCCTACCGAGGCGCAGCCGAGGGTTCTCAGGCTGTCGAGCGCCCGCAGGTTGACATCTTCGGGAGGTGTCGGGTACTGCGTGTTGCAGTGCAGCAGTATTATATTGGAACGCGGAGTGCCACACCGTTCCAAAACCGACACTGCCGCGTCAACCTCCTCAAGCGTGCTCATGCCAGTCGACAATATGACCTTTTGCCCCATGCCGCCTATTTTGCTGAGCAACGGCAGGTTTGTTATCTCTCCCGACGGTATTTTCCAGTAGTCCATGCCAAGGGGGGCAAGTTCGTCAACCGATTCAGAGTCAAAGGGAGTGCTCATGAAGCCGATGTTTCTTTTTGCACACTCTTTACTGAGTGTTATGAAATCTGCAGCAGAAAGCTCAAGGCGTTCAAGCATCCCGAGCTGCGATTCGCTTTCTCCGCAAGCCTCTTTCTGATAGGCGGCTTTATCGGCAGTAGCAGTCACAAGGTTTTCGGCTTTGAATGTCTGGAATTTGACATAGTCCGCCCCCGCTTCTGCAGCAGCAGCCACCATTTCAATTGCCGTGGCGAGGCTGCCGTCATGATTCACACCCGCCTCAGCTATTATAATGACCGGTTTCGGGCTTGTTTTTTCCGAGACTTCATGCGCGGGGGTTCCGACATATACTCCCGCCTTGTCGATTGTATTCACTACCACCGCGCCCATTCCTATCGTAGCGCATGACGGTATTGAAACGCCATTGCGCACAATGGCTCCTGCACCGACAAAGGTGTTGTCTCCTATTGTAACCTCTCCACAGATAACGGCTCCGGGACCTATAAAGCAGTTGGACCCGATTGTACAACCGTGTTCAACCACCGCCCGCGTATTTATTACCGTGTGTGCTCCGATTTTTGCCTTGTTGACAACCGCCTGACGCATCACGGCACATCCCGGCGCTATTTCGCTGCCTTCAGCCACCGAGGCGTCACAAGCAATTATTGTAGCCGCCTCAAACCTGCTGTATCGCTCAATGATACAGCTTCGCCTTACAAGCGCTTCCGCTCCTATCCCGACAACCGCGATGTGCACGCGCCACCTGTCTGCGGCTCCGGGCTCTTCAAGCAGACTCGAATCATTGCCAAGATAGGTCAGAGGCATCAACGGCGATTCGCGCACGTCGACATAAGCAGCCAACCGCTCCGGGGAGCCGGCTGCACATATAGACTGCGAGTGTCCGCCGCCGCCGACAAGAACAATCGGTCTGGAATCGCTTATCTGTTGTACTCCTGCCACTTGTACTTGCTTAAATTTTCTTCGCGTGTAAACCATTCGATTGTAGCCGTCAGTCCGTCCTCAAGGCTATACCTCGGCGACCACCCTGTTGCCTTTCGCATCTTTTCCGAATTGCCGCACAGTCTCCGCACCTCGCTTTTCGAGGGACGCAGCCGCTGGGGGTCGACTACATAACGCACTTCGCTGCCCATCAGGCGGGCAATTGTATCGAGAGTCTCTGCCATGGAAATCTCGGTTCCGGTGGATATATTAAAATCCTGCCCCTCGATTCCGGGGGTGCGGGCAAGAGCGATAAACCCTCTGGCGGTATCCTCCACAAAATTGAAATCGCGTGTCGGCGTAAGGTCACCAACCTTAATCTCCCTGGCTCCGTTGGCAATCTGCGTTATGATGGTAGGAATTATCGCACGCGCACTCTGACGGGGCCCGTAGGTATTGAACGGACGCGCTATGACCAAAGGCAAATCAAACGCATTGTAAAAGCTCTGCGCTATAGCGTCCGCACCGATTTTTGTAGCGCTGTAGGGCGATTGAGGCTGACGCGGATGCAACTCGTCTATAGGCACATACTGCGCTGTGCCATAGACCTCGCTCGTACTTGTGACTATGATGCGTTCCACACCGCAGTCGCGCGCAGCCTGACACATGTTCAGCGTGCCGCGTATATTGGTGTCCACATAACTGTCCGGAGCAAGATAGCTGTACGGAATGGCTATGAGGGCGGCAAGGTGAAACACCGTGGAACAGTCGCGGGATATCGCCCTGCAAAAATCCGAATCACGCACATCCCCGCTCACAATCTCAAGATTGCCGACCGCAGGAATATCCTCAAGCCATCCGTTATTGTTAAAGGAATTATAGTAACTCAACGCTCTCACATCGTAACCCTCTGCCAGCAGCAACTGTGTAAGGTGAGACCCAATGAAGCCGTCGGCTCCTGTTACCAGTACTTTCCTGTTCATTTCAATATACTTTTTTCAGTTTATAATCTATTACGGTTCCGCTGTCACTTATATACCGCCACTCCATGACACTGCCCGGATGACGTACTATCTCAAGACACACAACACTGTTTTCCGGCAACATAAGTTCCGGAGCAATCGACTTGCCTTTTCCGTCTATGACAAGAGTATTGCCCTCTTTTTCCCAAGTAGCCCACCAGTAACCGGTTTCATGGTGCTCGTACTGTACTATTGTCTGGATTATGTTGTTCTGGAACATCACGGAAATATTGCCTTCATAGTCTGCCACAGCCTCGCCGTCAACACTCATGGACGCGACCTGCCACGCCCCGTACCAGGCTCCTGTGTTGCCGTTGTTTCTTGTACACCCGGCAGCTGCGAGCACAAAAGCCGCCAGTATGAATAATATGTATAGCGATACCTTCATTTTCTTAAAGACAAAATACCGGAATAACTCACCTTAACCATGGCTCCGAAACTGTTTCGGGGCAGACTGCCCCGGTCAATAGCCAGCTCTGTGCCGACTTCAAGACCGCCCTGCTTTGATTTCAGAGCTGACCAGTCGACCGCAACTGACGCTGACGTGGAATGTCGCGCCGGAATCAGCGGTTCAAAACCGTTGCCATACGCCTTGCGATAGCAGAATCTGGCTTGCCAGCGCACGCTTGCTGAAGCATATCCTTCGGCGGCAACATGAAATCCCCTCATTCTGTTGGCTATAATCGTATTGTATCCGTCAAGATTGTATATCGGAGCCATGACCATAGGATTGCCTATCAACATGCCGTAATTTGCATACGGTCCGTAGAACTTGTTGTTGTAATAATCATCGGCGCCGGTTGCTTCTGTGGTAATCAGAGTGCCGGGACTGTCTGCGGGAGCCCAGTGCATCGGACCGCTCTGATTGGCGAGGTCAAGATACTCGACAACAGCACCGCTTAGCACCGGCGCGTCACCGGGCATTGAAAGCCGCACCCCATACAGTCCGTCAAAACCGTTGAGCTTAGCCATACCGCTTCCGTCCTCCCACGGCATCTGAACATAACCGTCCAGCTCCATGCCGTTTTTCAGTCGCCAGGAGCCTTTTATGTCCCATGTGCCGAGGGTATTGCCCATAAGAAATCCCTCTTTGCCCTTTTCAAACGGTACAATCATTTTAAAAAAATCGGCGAATTTAACACCTCGCGGGTCTACATCCCTTAGTTCGCCTCGGTACATGTATTCGGTTCGTCCACCGAACTGCCCGGCAGCCTGAGCGCCGATTGTAAGGCTGAATGACTTCGATATATCCGATTTGAAATACAGCCTGCGGTAAACATACCACAAGCCCGACATAGTCATTGAATTATAGCTGTCGCCATGGCGGCTCCACCAGTCTGAATCGGTAAATTTCCCATAGGCAAACTCTCCCGACACCTTCAAAAAACCTTTTGTAAACGGCACCGGCTGATAGTCTGTGAATCCTATCCGGCACTCGGGAATCGGCCTTGCATTGCCGCTGTACACAAGGTCGCCGGAAGAGAGTCTGTTGTCTACCAACGCCGACCCTCTTTCACACATGCCTGCGCTGAGAAACAGAGACCGCCATTTGACCGACGCGTACAACTGTTGCAAAAACAGAGCGGCCGGACGCATTGCGTTTGCAGTCCATTCCTTGGACGAGGCGTCATATTTTGAATAATTCACCTTTGAAGAGTAGCCTCCAGCCACCTGAACACCGCCGCCCCACGAGAATCGGGACGCTTGATTCATCCTCCGCTCCGCCTTCACCGAAAGCAGAGCGTTGTCGCCTCTGCTTATCATGCCCTGGCGGTTCGATGACATATAGTATGGAGCGAACACTCCGCCGGATGTCGTGAGAATCGCCTCGGCTTCATAAACAGCCAAAGTGTCAGGCTCAGCCGACAATGCCGCAGGCACCGCCGACAGGACTATTGATATGAGCATCCAGAAACTTTTCATACCGGCTCCAAAGTTACAAATTTTTTATGAAGGTAATACGAGCTTTGAACCTTTAAGAACAACAGTTCCTTCATCAAGCAGAGGACGCGCGCTCTCTATCACTTTTGCTACAGGCACCGACAGCTGCGACGCTATATAGTCTATGGTGTGACCGCCCGGCTGTGATGCAAGATACAATATCTGCGCCTCCCGGTCTTCCGCGCTAAGTTCAGCAGCTGCCGCCCGACATTCGTCACACTTGCCGCAAGGCTGCTCCGGTTTTTCCCCGAAATACTCCAGCATTCGGTTAACCCGGCAACCGCTTTTGTCAAAAACAAACGACTTCACGGCATTTATCCGCCGCTCCATCCGTTCGCGCTGCCTTTCATATATTTCGGTCGGAATAAGAATATACTTTTTGTCTTCGCGCGACGTAGTATAATATATATAAGGTGTGTTTGAGCGCGGCACATAATGCACCGCATGAGCTCTGCCAAGAGCCAGCAATGCCTGATAGACCCGCTCCCGGCTGATTTTAAGACTGTCTGAAATAACCTCTTCGCTTATGTTGACATAATCGGCAAACAGTCCTGTATATGTACGCAGCATAAGCTGCAACACTCTGTCGGCATCATCCCCCACCCTGAGCGAATACAACTCTTCCTTGCCGAGCAACACCATTGCCCTGGAACGTGACGCAACCTCCTCGACATACTCGATCCACCCTGCCCGCGTCAGAAGATGCAGCGCGCTACGGGTCATTACAGGCTGTAGCGAAAACCGGGAGCAGAACAGATTGAAATCAAAGTCACGCGCAGAGCCGTAGCCCTCTCCAACCGGAACATTGAGAAATACACATGCGAGTTCATACACCTTCTTTATATAATCCCGGCTCGGAAACGCATCGGAAATACGCCGGCTCAGAATACCCTTGTCATAATTGCCTGCTATCACAAGCGCAAAAGAGGGCTTACCGTCTCTGCCCGCACGACCTGCCTCCTGATAATACTCTTCCAGCGACGGAGGAATGTCGTAATGGACAACAATTCTCACATCGGGCTTGTCAATACCCATGCCGAAGGCATTTGTTGCCACAATTGTCCTTATTTCACCGGTTTTCCACTGGCGCTGGCGCTCATTCTTCTCCTCTATTGACAGCCCGGCATGATAATGCGCCGCAGAAATGCCTTCCTTTGCCAGAAACTCCGCAATTTCGCGAGTGCGTTTTCTCGAACGCACATAGACGATTGCCGAACCCGATGTCGAATTCAGAGCCTTCAGCAGCATAGACTCCTTATGCTCCGCTCTCCTGACTATATAGGATATGTTCGGACGGCTGAAACTTCTGGCAAACACCCGGGGGGCATCAAATCCCAGGCGCTCCATTATGTCCTGCGTCACCTCGGGAGTAGCCGAAGCGGTAAGAGCAAGAACAGGCACGGAAGGGAAATGCTTTCGCAATGCCGCTATTTCCAGATACGACGGACGGAAATCATACCCCCACTGCGAAATACAGTGAGCCTCGTCAACCGCAATCAACCGCACATCCATGGTTCTGAGAGCCTCGACAAATGTTTTTGACTTCAGCTTTTCGGGTGACACATACAGCAGCCTCGCTTTGCCGAGGCGACATTTGTCCATAGCCAGTTTGTGCTCCGCACGCGTCAGCCCCGAATGGAGATACACCGCCGGAACCGAACGCTGCCTCAGATTGTCCACCTGGTCTTTCATAAGCGAAATCAGCGGTGTGACAACAATGGTCACACCTCCGAGCACCAGCGCAGGTACTTGAAACGTTATAGACTTGCCGCCGCCGGTCGGAAGCAGACCGAGGGTGTCGTTGCCGCCGAGCACCGACAGAATTATCTCCTTCTGCTTAGGACGAAAGGAATCATATCCCCAGTACTTCCTGAGAACATCATGAATTGCCGTGTCTTGCTCCGGATTCACTTCGAAGGGCTGATCTCCTTTATAAGCAGCTGCACTGCTCCGGTTGCCGCATGATGCTTGTTGTCTTCGATAGTGAAGCAGATGTCAAACGGCTTGCGCGAATGGATATGCTCAAACTTGTCAGCCATATTGAATGCAATACCGTTCATGACCTTGCCCGAAGTGTCATCCACAAGCTCCAGCTTTATATGCTCAAGGGTTCGTCCCACAAGTTTGCTCGTGCCAAAATCCATCACATTTTTGGCGCAAAACACCGGTTTCTGGTTTCCGGGGCCGAACGGATTGAACTTTCTCAGAGTGTTTATAAACTCAGGCGTAATCTGTGAGAAATTTATAAAGGCGTCAATATCAAGCAGCGGAGTAAGCTGGGTCGGGAGTATATGATTCGCAACATACTCCTCGAACCGCCTGGTAAACTCCGGTATATTCTCTTCTTTAAGCGACAGCCCCACCGCGTAGGTATGACCTCCGAAGTTTTCAAGCAGGTCACGGCTTGCCTCTACAGCCTTGTAGATATCAAACCCCTGCACGGAACGCGAGGAGCCGGTTGCCAGTCCGTTGTTCAGGGTCAGTACAACAGCAGGCTTGTAATAAAGCTCTGTAAGTCGTGATGCCACTATGCCTATTATGCCGCGGTGCCAGTCCTTGTTGTATATGACAATGGACTTTTTCGCCGACACAGCTTCGCCTCGCGCGTCAAGAATGGCATTCGCCTCCTCGGTGATGCGCTTGTCGAGTTCCTTGCGGTCCTTGTTGTACTGGTCGATAGCCTTTGCCTTTTCAAAAGCCTCGCCGTTGTCTCTCGCAACAAGAAGCTCCACCGCCTCGCGACCGCTCTGCATCCTGCCCGAAGCGTTTATGCGCGGACCAATCTTGAATATGACATCCGAAATAGTTATCTCCTTGCCCGTCAGTCCGCATATTCTTATGATTGCCTTAAGCCCCATGTTAGGGCCCGTGTTGATGCGTTTCAGTCCGTGATATGCAAGAATACGGTTTTCATCAACCATAGGAACAATGTCTGCCGCGATACTGACTGCCACAAGGTCAAGCATGCTTTCAAGATAGCCCTGGGGCAGCGAGTTGCTCATGGCAAACGCCTGCATGAACTTGTAGCCCACACCGCAACCGCTGAGATGGCTGCACGGATAGGTGCTGCCCTCCAGCTTCGGATTCAGTATAGCTGCCGCCGGCGGCAGCTCGTCATCCGGCACATGATGGTCGCAGATTATGAAATCTATGCCCAGCGTCCGGGCATACTTTATTTCCTCGATTGCCTTTATGCCGCAATCAAGAATTATTACGAGCTGAACCCCTTGCGAAGCCGCATAGTCAATGCTGTGCTTCGATATTCCGTAGCCCTCGTCATCGCGGCTCGGAATATAGTACTCGACATTTGAGTAAAAATTCTGAAGATACTTATACACCAGAGCTACTGCTGTGGTTCCATCCACATCATAGTCTCCGTACACCATTATGCGCTCCTTTGTGCCGAGGGCCTTGTTTAGACGCGCCACCGCTTTGTCCATGCCGGGCATAAGGAAAGGGTCATACAAATCGCGTAGCGACGGATGAAAAAACCTCTCCGCATCATCTACAGACGTGATGCCGCGCTGCACAAGCAGCTCGCTGACAGGCGCACACGATGCGTAGCGCTTATCTAATTCGGTCTCTAATTTTTGCTCTTCTGTGGTAAGGGGTAAGTAATTCCATTTACTTGTCATTTATGTTGTTTTTTTATTATCTGGTGGTCTCCGGTCAAATGCCGGACATCGAGGAGAAAAGATAACGGATATCAGCTATGCCAGAGATTACAGGCTGGCGGCGTGCCGGCACAATGCCGGCGCTGAATCCACAAACCACGCAAAGACAAGTATCAAATATTTTTTTTGAGCAGTCTCCGCCTATGGTATCGCAAAAGTAAATAAAGAATCGCAATACCACAAGGTTGTTAAGGTTATTTAGGAGTAGCCTAATTCTCCCGTAACTATTCAGCGGACGCGCCGATGTAGTCGCCGTTTAGAAAAGGGCGAGGA